>Ga0206816_1046_pt1 | contig 32677 bp, 34 predicted proteins | sample Alteio_BWOrgCont_88_FD_152866 | JGI IMG/M metagenome (GOLD analysis project Ga0206816, IMG submission 152866) | Enriched cells from forest soil in Barre Woods Harvard Forest LTER site, Petersham, Massachusetts, United States -... | ecosystem: Environmental > Terrestrial > Soil > Temperate forest >... | reverse complement strand
ATGTCCTGGCGCCGCTCAGCAACCGGCTCACCAATACGCAAATGGTGGAGGTGAAATGGAGCGGGGCGGGTTTTATGAGCATCCGTAGGGAAGCGTTTGGGCAGATCATCGCCAAATTCGCGGAGGAGATCGAATACGATGTGCCGCAATGGAAGAATGGGCAGCCGTTGGGAAAAAAAACGCAATGGAATTTCTTCCCGGTATTTGTAAAAGACCGCGTGCTTGTCCAGGAGGATGGTGGATTTTGCGACCTGTACCGGCGCTCAGGGGGAAGAATCTTTGCGCATCCGTTGATAGCACTTGGGCACGAAGGCCCGGTGATTTTCCCGATCCGCGTCAACGGGCATCCTCATACTTGCGTCCCGCTTCATAGAGCTTGAGTTCGCGGCGGAGCGCATCGGCGACAGCGGTGTTGGACTGGGCCCCGGCCAGTTGCAATGCGTTTTGCGCGGTCTGCACGGCATCTGGAAACTTGCCCGCCTCGGCATAGGCGGCGGCGAGCGTGCGGAGGACGAGGGAATTGTTGCCGCCCGTGGCCTGGCTGGCTTGCGTGGCGAGCTGCACGGCGCGCGCTCCGTCGCGGAGTGAGGGCTGCGGAGCGGTGGCCAGCACCCACGCGAGATTGTTCTGGAGGTTTGCATTGGCGGGCTGGAGGTCCAGCGCTTTCCGCATGTGGGCGATGGCTTCCTCCACGTGCCCGAGGCGCATCAGCACCCCGGCGAGATTGACTTCGGCGCCCGCATCGGCCGGGCTGAGCCGCGCGACTTCGCGAAACTCGGCAACCGCATCCTCGGTTTGCTTTTGCTGCAACAGCGCCTTGCCGAGGTTTATATGCGCAGCGATCGAGGCGGGATCGTGCTGCACCGCGGAGCGAAATTCCGCGATGCCCTCCTCCGCGCGTCCCTGCTGCATCAGGAAAATGCCGAGGTTCAGGCGGGCATCCGTGTAAGCGGGGTTGATCCGCAACGCATCCCGGTACTTAGTGACCGCCTCCTGCGTTTGTCCCAGTTTTTGGAGCGCGACGCCGAGGTCGTAGCAAGCCTTCGCGCTGGCGGGATCGATCCGCAGGGTTTCGCGATATTGGGAAATCGCCTCCTGCGTGTGGCCTTGGTCAAGCAACGCATTGCCGAGGTTCTCGCTGGCATCGGCATCCTTGGGGTTGATTCTTAGCGATTCACGAAACTCGGCGATTGCAGCATCCGCATGGCTCTGCTTGATAAGTGCGACTCCAAGGTTTCCATGAGCTTTCGCGTAGCCGGGTTTTATCTTCAAGGCGGAGAGATAGCATTGAATGGCGTCATCAGTCCGCCCCATCTGGAAAAGAGCGTAACCGAGATTGTCGAGGGCCTCCTCGTTATCCGGAACAATCCGCAGGTATTTGCGATACATGGCTGCGGCTTCTTCCGGACGCCCTTTCTGTGACAGTGCGATCGCCAGGCCGAGGCAGGCGCTTTTCGAGGTGGGATTGATAACCAAAGCGTCGCGGTATTGGGCGATTGCCTCGTCAAACCGCCCCTGTCTTTGGAGTTCGAGGCCGTAACTGCTGTGCGCCAGGGAATTGCCGGTGGTGCATTCGAGCGCGTGGGACCAGAGGGAGATGCTGTTCCGCCAAAAAGCAGCCTGCCGAATGGAGGCCACGGTCAGCGCGCACAATGCCACCACGGCGATGCCGTCAAAAAGCAGACGCAGGCGCCGTCTCTCCCCGATCCAGTCCGCCACCGCCCATGTTCCGGCAATGCAAAGGCCGATCTGTGGCAGATAGGTGTAGCGGTCGGCATACGCCTGCACGCCCACTTGCAGTATCCCGATTACTGGCACTAACATTCCCAGATACCACAACCATCCCACCAGCAGATACGGAAGTTTTCCCCGCAATAACCAAAACCCCGCCGTCAATGCCGCCAATAGCAAGGTGGCACCGGCTATCTGCCATCCCGGCAATCCATTTTTCACGATGGGGTACAACGCCGCAAGGTTTGCCGGATAAAACAGTTTTCCCAAATAAACGACGTAAGCAACCATGGCGTTGCCGGTCCGCAAAGGGAGCGAAAAATGTTCCAGGGGCTGAATGGCTTCCTTCTGCGCAAGCACAGTCGCCACGCATGAAAGGGCGGAGAGCGCAAGCAACGGCAGTTTTTCCCGCAACAAACCGGAAAGCTGCGAGGTGTGCTGCAAACGATTCAGCGGCCAGTAGTCGAGCAGCAACAGCACGAATGGAACCGTCACCAGCATCGGCTTGCCAAGCAATCCCAGCGCAAACCAGAATCCCACCATCGCATAGCGGCCTCTCAACGGGGGATTGCGCGCATACCGCGCATACGCCCACAGCGTGAGCATGAAAAAGACCCCGCTCAGGACATCCTTGCGCTCGGAGACCCATGCCACCGATTCCACCCGCAACGGATGAACCGCAAACACCGCCGCCACCAATGCGCTGCGCCACAGGGCCCCGGTCATTTCCCTCAGCATGAGAAACAACAAGACCGCCGCAGCCGTGTGAAGTAACACATTGTCCAGATGATGACCGCCGGGCCATAACCCATAAACCTGGCAATCGAACATGTGAGTGATGGTCGTTAATGGATGCCAGTTTGCTCCATGAATGTGGGTGAATGCCCAGCCGACACCATATGCCGAAAGGCCCTTGATGATCTCGGGATTATCGTAAACGTACAGGTGGTCGTCGTAATTGACGAAATCAAAGTGTGTCGTCTGCCCGTAGACGATGAAGACCAGCGCCGTCAGCAGCAGGCAAATGGCGGTATTTTCCCGGCTCATGACTGATGGTTTCGATGGTTCCATGGCTTTCCGGTTTCCCACTTAGCCGCGCAATGGGGGATTTGCAAATTGATTCCTGCTTCACGGTGAAAACCGCCGGGCGCGAAAAATAATCCGCATTTTTTTCTTGCCAATGTTCGCGCCGGCATCAACGAGCGCGAAAAGACACGGGGAGATAAAACCAACCCCTTCCCGTAACAAATATCATGTCAAACTTACTCAGCGGTATCACCGCGAAAATCCTCGGGCGCCAGGCGCCCGTTTATGCATGGCCGGTCGTGCAACTCGGCCTCGGCGCCGACGGCAACCTCGCCCCCGTCAGCACGAACGCCGCGGGCAATGTCAACGTGGCGACGCCCGGGGCGAACGCATTCGCGACAACGAACATCACGGCCGCGGCGGATGGCACGGCCACCCTGGCCGCGAGGGCGACGCGGCGCAGCGTCTCCATCGTGTGCATGGAGGATTCCCCGGAGACGGTCTGGTACGGGCCGGCGAGCGGTGTGAATGCCTCCACAGGCGCCCGGCTGGAGGCGGGGCAATCGCAGGTGGTGGACACCACATCCGCCATTTACTTCTTCGGCGCGGCGGGAACAGGAACCATTCAATGCGTGGAGACTTACGATTAATATGTGGCCACTCATTTCAAATTTCAAGATCCGTGTCGATTCCGTGGCAAACGAAACGGAGCGGTATGCGCTGACCGCATCACAGGCCCCCGTGGGATATTATGTGGCGCAAGAGGACAACGATCACCTCTATCTCGTGTTGGACACGGCATATCTCAATTCGGCGCGCGGCTACTTGAATTTGGGGCTGTTTCCGCAAGTTCCCATCAACACGGCGCTGCCTTCGATTTCCGGCTCCGCAGCCGTGGGCCTTGTGCTGACCGCGGGAAATGGAACGTGGTTGGGAAGCCCCGCAAGCTATGCCTACCAGTGGTATCGATGCGACCCTGCCGGGAATAATCCTGTTGCAATCAGCGGGGCAACTTCCCAGACATACACCATTCAGTCCGGTGATGCAGGGAACACGCTCAGGGTGGATGTTCTGGCGTCCAATGCTTACGGCCCCGCGCTTGCCGCTGCTCAGTCCGCGCAAAGCGTCGTCGTTTCAACCAGCACATTGCCTGCCGGTGTTTTGGCGTATTACAAATTGGAGGACGCGGGCGATTCTTCCGGGAACGGAAATAACCTCACGAATAATAACTCCGTGACGTTCGTAACGGGCAAGGTCGGCAACGCCGCGAGTTTCAACGGCTCAAACTGCTTGTCCCTCGCAGCCGATTTGATTGAGGGCCAGCCGGCCGTCACCATTGCGGGCTGGTTCAATGTCAATTCATGGAACGGCGGGGATAACTACGTTTTGGGGCAGTCCACGGGCGACAATTCCGGCATGTCCATTGAATTAATCGGGTGGAACAGCGGGGAGGTGGCCGGTGTTTACACAATGAACGGCGGCGACCATAATGCCATTTTTACTTCTTCGGGCGCCATCTCAACAGGAACCTGGTATTTCTTTGCCATTCGTTTTGACGGCACGACCTTCGATTTTGGCATCAATGGATCATCGCTCGGTACGATCACGACCAGCGGCCCGCTCAATAATCCGTCCGCACCTGTGCAACTTGGAGCCGACAGAAATACGGGCGGCTCGCTCGACGGCCTCCTTGATGAGATCGGAATATGGAACCGTTCGCTTACGGATGGTGAGATAACAGAGTTATACAATGGAGGCACGGGCACGACCCTGTTCTAATCATGGCTTTATTCACACTATCCCAGGTTCAGGCGGCGGTGGACGCGGCGTTTGCGGCGACACCCGTTCCACCCGTTCAAGCCGCCTCCTCGTCAATCGCGGACAACGCCACAATGCGGACGGATGTTTACACCCACCCGAAAGGCGGCGGGTTTCGCGTGGTGGCGAATATCAATTTCGGCTCTGTGACATTGCAGATCGTGCGCAACAGCGGCCCGGACACTGCCAGCGAGCGTACGGTGACGCAAGCGCAATGGGATGCCGCCATGGTGGCTTACCAGGCGCTGCGCGCGGCGGCTTATCCGGACTGCCGGCTTTTCCTCGATGCGAAGGTGCATGAGTCGTCCGCAAACCCGACGGAGCAGGCCGCGGGTGCTGCGCAAGAGGCATCCTATCTCGCGGCATGCATGGCGGTGAAAGCGAAATATCCGAAGCCATGAGCATGGAACAACAAATCACCGAAAACACCAAGGTGGGGATGACAATCGGCAAGTTCGTCACTCTGATCATCGCCATCATCGGCGCGGCATCCGGCAGCACGTGGACTGTTTCACAGTTTGTGACAAAGCTGGATGATTCCGTGAACAAGGTGAACGTCACCGCCGAGGACACCAATTCGCGCCTCGCGGTGATGGAAAAGAAACTCGACCGCGCGATCTGGACGGCGCAAGGCGACCGGTTCACAGCCACGCAATACAACACGGCCGTTTACATTTCGTCGCTCAAACATCCGCCGGCCATGCCTTACACCGGCGAGATCGAAGCTTACACCCTCCACAAGAAACCGGAATGAAGCCGAACTTTTTCATTGCGATCGCCGGCATGCTGGCGCTCACGGGATGCGGCAGCCTGTCGCACCGCGCGATCACGCCGCGGCCGGTCCCCTCGGTGCAACCGTTGCGGCAAGGCATCGCGCGCGCCGGTTTGCAGGCACGCGAAGCTTCGCGCAGCGCGGTCAGGGTCCGGGAGGGAATCGGGGCGGCGAGTGACATCGTCAGTCGAATCCGGGCGCAAAAGATCCCTGCGCAAAGCGATTTGGTAAAAAAACTGCAAACCCTGCTTGTGCAGGCCGCGCGGGATGCGGATTCCGCACGGGCGCAGGCCGAAGCCAGCGCCGCCGAGTCGCAAGCCTCGGATGCAAAAGCCGGCGCGTTGCAAACACAGATCGATCTCCAGGCCGGCGACCTGGACAAGGCGCGCCAGACCATCGCGGACCAGCAGGATGAGATGATCAAAGTGCAAACACACGACGCGGCCGCCAGCAACCGGCGTCTCATTTTCAGGATCATGATTTACCGCATCTCGGTGGCGGTTTTCGTGGCATGGATCGCCTCGAAATTCGTACCCGCGCTGCTGCCGCAATTCAAGCTGTACGCCGCGCTCGGCGCGGGGGCGGTGACGCTTGGCGCATTGTGCTGGTTCTTGTGAAGACATGGAGTTTTAAAATCAAAACGGGGAAAGGAACATGAAAGAACAAATTCAAAAAATCATTGCGATAGCGCGTGGCGAAATCGCGTACGCGGCGGGAGTTGTGGCGGAGCATTTCAAGCTCGCGGTGTTTGTCGTCGTGCTGGGCGCATTCTATCTCGGCATGGGCGATCATTTCGCGGAGCTCGTGTACGGGGCGCTGCGGCTCGGGGCGGTGATGCTGGCGGCGTTTGCCGTCATCAGCCTCGTATTTAAACAAACGGTATGGCCCTACATCGCGAGCGGCGGTTTCATGAAGGATTTCGAGGCGCTCGATGCGGCGCGCAAGGTGTGGGCGGCGCTGGGGGTGATCGTCGCGGTGCTGTGGGTGGCGACGGAGTGTTTTGTGCATGCGTAGAAAGTGATCCGGCGTCGTCCCGCTTTGCGGGACTATGCCGGGACAAGCGACGAATGAACGAAATCCGAAACTCGACTCTTGGAGAGGCCGCGGGGGCGAGGGCGGCAAAAGCACGAATGATCAAATGACCAAATGACAAATGGCCGCGGGCAGCATTCTTTTTCGGGTTTCGTGCTTCGACATTATTTCGTCATTCGTCATTCGTGCTTCGTCATTTTAAGGAACTGATTACATGAAAACCATTGCATCCCTTATATGCATCCCATTGCTCGCATCCTCCTCCTGGCCCGCGATCCAGGCTGCCCGCTGGAGGAGCGCGGAGGTCCGCCCGGGGAAGGCGCATTTCGTCGCGGCGATTTGCGCCACGATCACGCGCAACCGCGCACGGTACGAACTTGTCTCCCGTAAAACGGGCGTGCCGTGGCGCGTGATCGCCTCCCTCCATTACATGGAGTGCGGCCTTTCCTTCCGCGAGCATCTGCACAATGGCGACCCGCTCACCGCCCGCACCCGCCACGTCCCCGCAGGCCGCCCGCGCGATGGCGCGCCGCCCTTTGCCTGGGAGGCGAGTGCCGTGGACGCACTGTGCCTCGACCGGCTCGACCGCGCCGATTGGAGCTGGCCGGGATCCGCCCTCCAGACCATCGAGGCCTACAATGGCACGGGCTACGAGCGTTTCCACCCCGATGTGCCAAGCCCTTACCTCTGGAGTTGGACAAGTCTCTACACGCGAGGCAAATACATCGCGGACGGCAAGTGGTCCTCCACCGCCATAAGTGGACAAAGTGGCACAGTAGCGCTCTTGAAAATGCTGGAGTAGGTTACGCCGGAAACTTAAAGCCATGATCAAGACCATAGAGAAAAAACTGGGACGCCAGCGTGCCCTCGGGCTGGCCGAAACCGACGCCGCCGGGCGGGACCTCATCGTAGTGGACCCGCGCCAGGACTCCAAGGAGCGGCTCGACACACTCATCCACGAAGCCTTGCACCACATCCGGCCGGATTGGTCGGAGAATTACGTTGCGCGCACCTCGCGAAAGATCGCGCGCATCATCTGGCGCGACCGCTGGCGGCGCTTGGAGAAGTAGCGGCGCGGCCACAGTCTGAAAGGCGGTGGGGAAGGCCGCGGTGCTTCAAGGCGTCAGGGATCCTGGCATGGCTTTCACAAACGACATTTTTAGCTTGTACCAGCACAGCCGGATTTGTCTCTTGACGGTCAAAAATCATTATGTATCATGTCATTTGTAATACAAATGCAATGAAAACACTACAAATCCGTCTGCCGCAAGAGCTTCGCGAGGAAGCGGATGCCGTCCTGGGAGCAATCGGGATTGATATGCCCACGGCTGTTCGCCTCTATCTGACCAAGATCATCCAGACACGCAGCATCCCGTTCACACTCGAAGCCGGGCCGGTCGAGGTGATCGCCGTGGACCCTGCCACCCAGACCCGCATGGATGCGGTCGCGACTGCCTGGAAGGCCAAAAAGCGGTTGAAATGAAGCTCATTCTGTCGCGGCGCATTCTCAAGCGGGAGTTCGGACGAACCATTCCCGCCGATGATTTGTCAATGCTTCGCCGCACGGCAAAGATCGCCCTCGCGACTCCCATATCGGGATCAGGTCTCCCTGCCGGAACACGCCTTCTCAAAGCCTATGGCACGGCACGCTCAGGCCCGAAACGTGTGATCTACCTGCTCATGGTGGCCGGGGAGGATTTGTTTCTGCTGTTTTACCGGGGAAAGAATGATTCGATCGGAGCAAATGCCAGCCCGAAAAATCCGGCATTTCGCGCGGAACTCCACAAATATCTCGCCTTGCTGGAACAGGATATTCACGCCGGGGCGATTGATACAATCGATCTTACCGGTGATGAAATCTGACGAAAAATGTTGCCTGCCCCCTATTTCCCCTCACTGGCATTACTATCCGATGAATTGGGGCAACCCCAGACTGCCCCCTTTTGCTTGTCGTGCTCGTTTTTTACTGCCTGGGCAGTGCGGAATCGTCAGAGGAAGTCGAATTCGGTTTGTCATTTTTTGGGGTTGTAGTGCGCAAAGACTTGTTGGCAGCACGCCCAATTTTGCGTTTAGCCTCCTCTGCCTTTTCCCCTTCAGTGACATCGCGTTTGATAACTTCGTTAACAAGTACGGTTTTAATGTGTTCGATTTCAATCCGAACTTCTGGAGATACGCGGCGTAATTCCCGGCGTACCACATCCAAAACAGTATCAGTGAGAAGCATTGCACCTAGAAAGAACCGGTTGAGAGCCTGCTTCTGTGCCTGGTATTCCCCGAGAACGGAGCGGACCCAACCCTCCTTGCACCACAAGTAGAGCATATCCGTGTCATTATGCATCTTCGGATTGAGTGCCAGGAAATCAATTTCAACGACTAACTCCTGATCAATGGGCTTTGCAAAAACAACATGATAAACACGCCATATAGCGCCATTAGTGAGAAGAACCCATTCGACACCTTGGTTGGCAGCATAATCCACAGCTTGTTTTACATGAGTGTCTTTGAGTTCCAGTCCGACAGCCTTCACCTCGATGAGCGTTTGAATAGCTCCATCGATTTTTATAGCGAGATCACAATAGGTGTTTTTGATCGAATGTTCCGATGTAATTTCGGAATATTTATCGTATCCAAATATATCAGCGAGCATGTCCTTGACAATTGTCACGGTATCTGCTTCCCCGGCATCGCGCGCTTTGGCTGCTGAAACAACGGGTTGAAAGCGTTTGATACCCGCAACGAGGCGGTCTGCAATCTTATTTTGGAACGGATGGCATATTTATATTGGGGTGGAAATTAAGATTTTTCGGAATGGTTACACAAATGTCAACGTTTTTGATCGGGAAAACTCCTTTTGCTTTTGTTTGCGACACGCTCATCCACGAAGCTTTGCACCACATCCGCCCGGATTGGTCGGAAAACTACGTCGCGCGCACCTCGCGCGAAATCACACGCATCATCTGGCGCGACCGCTGGCGGCGCTTGGAGAAGTAGCCTCACTCGAGGCATTCATGTCAGGGTGAATCTTGTAAAGCACACATGAGGGGAACGCCCCATGGTGCCGGTGTGGCAGTTTGACGACAATGTCAGCTATAAAGTCGCTCCGAAGAGCCTGCCAACGCCAGCCGTGAGACCCATTGCCAGCGCTCCCCAGAAGGCAACTCGCATCGCACCCCTGGCGATGGATGCGCCACCGGCGTATGCGGCGGTTCCTCCAAGAACAACCAAAGTGACAAGCGCTGTCGCAGATGAGACTTCAGCAACCCATGCCGAAGGTGCCAGCAGCGCCGCGGCAATGGGAACAATGGCACCCGCAACGAAAGAAATGGCGGAGGCAAGGGCGGCTTGGATGGGGCGGGCCCGCAGCGCTTCCGTAATGCCCAGTTCATCGCGGGTATGCGCCCCGATGGCGTCGGTCAACATAAGCTTTTCAGCCACAAGCCGCGCGAGATGTTCATCAAGCCCGCGGCTCATGTAGATTGAAGTCAGTTCCTCCAACTCGCGTTCAGGTTGAATCTCCAGTTCGCGCCTTTCTTTCTCGATGTCCGCGCCTTCGGTGTCTGCTTGCGACTGGACCGATACATACTCCCCCGCCGCCATTGACATTGCGCCGGCCACCAGGCCTGCCATGCCGGTAAGCAATATGCCGCCCTGCGGAGCGCCCGCTGCGGCGACACCAACAATAAGGCTCGCCACGGAAATCGTCCCGTCATTCGCGCCAAGCACCGCGGCTCGAAGCCAGCCCATTCGGGTTGCCCCGTGGAACTCGCCATGGATGTATGGAGTAAACAAAGTGTAACGATTGCCCGGCGCGAAAATATCCGAACCCTTACGTTGTTGTCGCAGCGCGCAATTCCTCGATGGCCTGGCACAGGGAGACTGCGGCAAAAGGCTTGCCCATGATCTTGTCCACTCCCAATGCCCGGTATTTGGCGTCCAGTTCAAGTGTCAGATATCCTGACAGCACGATAATTCTTCCCTTGAATGAGTTCACAGGGAGATGCACCAGCAACTCCAGCCCCGAGACTTTGCGCATGGAATGATCCGTGATCAGAATATGATAATGCTCGGGCATTGCCGTGAGTTTGGCCAGGGCGTCCCCTCCATCGTAAACAACATCAACCGAATGCCCCGCATTTTTGAGCACTGCTTTGATCAATTCAGTGAACGGTACTTCATCGTCAACCACTAAAATATTCAAACCTTTCATTTTATCCCCGGATGCCTGCGGCCACCATTGGTCAAAGTGACAGATCAGTGGTAATAATAGCGCGCGCGCCGGTAGTAGTAATAGCGGCCGTGTCCATTGTAGTATCTGGGGCCATAATACGGATTCGGATCATAGTAAGCGGAGGGGCCGCCGAAAGAAATGCCGATGTGAACACCTGCATTTGAATTCTGCGTCATGATCACCAGCATTCCTACCGACGCCAGTATGGTGAGGGATAACTTTTTCATATGTTGATTAACTACGCCTTTATCCGGTCATGCACCATGGGGTGAAACCCTACCAGGGTTGTTTCAATCCCATGAACCGGCGGCGAACGGTGGATCAATGCGCACTGCCGCGGTCACTGGGCGCGCGGGCTGATGGATTCGTCTGCCGGGTTGAATCGATGCAGTTCAAAAGAATAGCGGTTCACTTTATGTGAACCGCTTTCTTTCAGCTATGTGCGTGACGTTACTAAGGTTATTCTCCGACCGTTATGAAGATGCGTTTCTCACCTTTGGTATCCCAATAGCCGCGGTGACCGTGATTCTTAATGAACTTCTGGTGCTGGTCGTGTTCATCCCAATAGCCGCTCTTGTCCACGTAATAATGCTTGTTGGTGTCGTATTCACCATCATGCGCGTGTGAAGTGAAGGGCATTGCGAACATGAATGTCCCCAAGGCCAGTGTAATGGTAAGTATGTGTTTTTTCATTTGCAGCTAAATTATGCCGCGGAGCGGTCTTCAGCCATGGGGTGAAACCCTACCGCGGGTCGTTTCCATCCCATGAGCCGGCGGCGAACGGTGAATCAACGCGCACTGCCGCGGCCGCGGGCGGCCGAATATTATCCCGGGCAGGTTTTACCCCGTTGAACAAGCTCCGCATCAGGCATGCTTCTCCGGGGGCGGAACGCTTTGAAGCGCGTTCAGAGTCGCCGTTTTGTAGAGCATTCCGAGCGTGGGCACATTTAAGCAGGCATCGGCAAAGAGATTGGCGGAGGCGTTGCACATCATCGCCACCAAGCCGATGTGCACGACCTCCGTCGCGAGTTCGCCCATGATATGCACGCCGAGGAGTTTCTGATCGTTCTGACGAAATAGCAGCTTCAGAAAACCATCCTGGTCGCCGATAATCCTGCCCCGCGCATTATCCCGATAGTTCGCCCGTCCCACGATGTACGCGACGCCCTTCTTTTTGAGCGACTCCTCCGTCTCGCCGACCATGCTGACTTCGGGAATGGTATAGATCCCGTTGGGAAGGAGTGGAAAAATTGCGCTTCCGCTGAGGCCAAACGCGTGGTGCGCCGCCCGGCGGGCCTGCTCCGCGCTCGTTGAGGCCAGGGCGGGAAACCCAATCACATCCCCGGCGGCATAGATATTTCCGATGTTCGTCTGGAAATGCTCGTTCACGGGAATGATCCCGCGCTCGCCGGTTTTCACCCCCGCCTTCTCGAGCCCCAGGTTGGCCGTATTGCTTTGTCTTCCCGCCGCGACCAGCACCGCGTCCCCGCTCAATGTCGCACCGGAAGAGAGTTCGAGCCGGACGCCACCGGATTCCTGTGGAATGCACTTCTGCACCTTTTCTTTCCAGTGAAAAACGATTCCGCTGCGTTCAAACGCGCCCGCGAGGGCCTGGGAAACTTCCGCATCCAAAAAAGGAAGGAGGACATCGCGTCCGTCCAGGATGTGGACGTCAGCACCGAGTGCGCGGAAGGTGCATCCATACTCGGCGCCGATCACACCGGCCCCGACGACCACAAGAGACTTGGGTATGCGGTCAAGATTCAAGATCGTATCGGAATCGTAAATTTCGCCGTGTCCAAAGGGAAAAATGTCGGGACGAACCGGTGAGGACCCGGTGGCGATCAGGATCTTTTCACCGCGCAAGTGGATCTCCCCGCCGGGGGCGGAAGGATCTTTCCCCCCGGCTTCCGAACACAGGCTGACATGGACCGTATGCCCGTCGAGGAAGGCGCATACCCCGCAATAAATCGTTGCCTTGAGCACCTGCAGCCTCTGCGTAATGCTTGAGTGAAAAGCGTCCTTTATATGCTCTTCGTGGTGGAGAAAATCGGCGACAGTCACTTCCCGGCGCAGCGAAAGATCCACGCCGTAGAGATTGCGCGATTTAAAACCCGACAACGCCAGCGCCGTCTCGCGCAATGTCTTGCTTGGCACAGTTCCCGTGTTGATGCCCGCGCCGCCGATATCCTGATTGCAATCCACCAACGCCACGCTTTTGCCGAAAGTCGAAGCCACAGTCGCCGCGGTGATGCCGGCGGGACCTCCCCCGATCACTACCAGGTCGTAATTTTTCACATCGTCCATCATAATATTACTTTATAAGATTATTTGAAGCCGAAGACCGGGCAACGGTTTTTATTCCGTGCTCAAAGAATTCATTTCAAACACACCTGTGATAATCCGCTCCTTCGTGCCTGATCCGGCGGGTTTCTCCATGATTTGATGATAATCCACAATTCCGGGTTGGCAAAAACCACGTTGACCGGCGTCAGACGGCGGGACTTTGGATCGCGTCCGCCGGCATTTCACAGGTCATCGCCTGGCGCGACCGCCGGCGCCGCGTGGAGAAGCAGCGGGGCCGCCTTATTGTTTAAACAAGATTGGCGCCTTTGCCAAAGTGGCAAAGCGCAATCTGATCGATGTGCCCGGAAGTACGGAGGGGCTGACCGGCGCCTCCGCGGGGTGAATTAACCCACGGGATAAGTTCGCCCCACGGGCAGGCCCTTGTTCAGCCGCGAACTTCGATTATTTCTTCTTGCCTCCGGCTTGAAATGACGAAACAGCTCCCTTTTTCTGGTTGCTGGCTTTCTTTGCGCTGTGTTGTGCCTGCTGTTTTTGCTTATTTTTCGGATTTGAATCGCCCATGGATGTCACCTATCAGTGATCGGAGGCCCGGAAGCAAGAGGAAACGGCGGGCAGTTAGTAAAACTTGCGGACCTTTGAATCACTGATCCTGATAAAGCCACCTGGAAGAATATCCAGCGGCCCGGCCTTCCGCTTTTGTTCCGGCTTCTGAATCATAATCCGTTTCTGCACGGGCTTCATATACGATTTATAGGCCCTTTTGGGCTGGGAAGACATATTCATATCGCAAAAGGCGCCACGATCGGAATAACCGGCAACTCCGAGACAAGTGAAGCAAGTCCCTTGTAATGTTTGCCGGCCTTGGTGATCGTTTTCTCCACCATGCCCCGTCCCACGAGGTATTGGAGCTTTTCGTAGGTGCGTAAACGCAGCATCTCTTCACCACCGTTGGCGGAATTACGGGCACGAAGATTCGCATGAACGAGATCAAAAAGAGGTTTGAATTCGTAGGAGGTCTTTTGGGATAGCGCCACGGCCAATTCCTCTGTAACCTTATCCGGGCCGCGACGTGAAAAACTACTGCCAAAACTACCGCTAAATCTGTGAGCCATGCGGGACTATAGCCCACATTTACGAAATAGCGATTTGCAATGTCACATATCGTCAGAATAATAAAACCACGATGAGTGGCGGCAATTTGGCACGGTGGCAGGCTCGAGCTTGAAGTGTATTTGACGTTGCGGGCCTGCGGGAGGTAGAAGGGACAGGCCGTTTGATTCAATTTTTACGAAGCAATCCAAGTGGACGAAAATAAATATACATGGATCTTCCTTCTCGCCATTTTTATTGTCGTGGGGGTGCGATTCGTATGGTACCTCGCTTTCATGCCGCGATGCAGAATTTGCAAAAAGCGCATCTGGCCGACCAAGGATAACGAGCTGTACGACCGCATCCACGCGTCATGTTATTGGAAAACAGACGCCACGCGGGAGAGCGGCGGCGGCGCGAAGCCACCGCAACCCGTGGAGCGCAGGAACGACACCCACATTCCCGACTAGGAAATCAAAGCGCCGTATAAGCGTGGCCGTGCAACTGGGAGTTGCACAAGCTCGTCGCTACAAACCGGCGATGGAACCCACACGGCCCGGGATCAACCGTTGGTGGTGACGGTATGCCACTTGTGATCGGTGCTCGACCAGACCCTGTGGTTCTTCTTGTCGTTGTGCTTCTGCTGGCTTTGGTCCAGCGAGAGGTTGATGCCGTTGTTCAGGCCCTCGCCAGCTCCGGGTTGCTGTCCCTGGTTTGCCTCATGGTGGTGATGTTGCCAGGTGCTGGTGTTGTTTCCTCCCCCGCAGGCGCCATCGCATGCAAACGCGGCGACGGGTGTGAGCAGGGCTACCGGCAGGACTCCTGAAAGCAAAGCAATCATTTTTCGTTTCATGGATTTTTTCCTTTGGGGTTTTGGGGTTGAGGCTTGTTTGTCTTACGATATCGGAACCGGTTAAACACCGGGCGGGTTTGGGAGTCGCAGAAATACTTCCATAAGCATGGAAAGGGTGGGGGGGCGAACGCAAAGGCATCCTACACCCATCGGGCCGATCAGCAACATCGGATTGGCTGCTTCGTGCTCCCGTGAAAACTATTTTGAAAGAACCGGCCGGTTTCCACGTATTTCCATTACCAATATGAAACCATCCCTCTCTCCCGCTTCGTTCCCGGAGTTCCTTCAAACGGGAATCCCCACGCGCAAACTCCCATCGAAGCTCATCCATGCATTGTGCGGTTTCGTCATTGCCTCTTTCACTATCTGCCTCGCCAGCGGTCAGCCACCGGCTGTGCTTTCCGGGAAAATCTCGGAGGTCACTGTCTATCAAGGCACCGCGTTGGTTTCGCGGGTCGTGGAGATTCCCGACGGCCCGATGGCGCCAATGGAAGTCGTGGTCTCGGGCCTGCCGTCGGCCACCGATTCAAATTCAGTTTACGCGGACCAGGCCCAGGGCGTGGTGATCCGCTCGGTCGCGTTTCGCACCAAGACGCCCGACAAAGCCACCCAGGCGCAGAGCGAGGTGGCGAAGTTGGAGCAATCGATCAAGGACCTCCAACGGGCCACCACCATCGACCGCAACGAAATCGCGCTGCGGCGGATCAGGCAGGAATTTCTAAAACGGCTGGGCTCCGAATTTGTCGCGCCGGCTGCACAGCAGGAGATGACCCACGGCGTGCTGCAGGCTGATGAACTGGTGAAGATCACCAAGCTCCATTTCGAGGAATACGAAAAAGCGTCGCAGGAAATCATGAAGCTCGACCTTGAAATCGAGGATAATGAGGCGCAACTCGAAGCCCTTGAGGAACGGCGCAAGACGCTCGCAGCGGGCCCCCCGGTTGAATACGAGGCCGTGGTTTACCTCCAAAAAACCGCCACCGGTCCCGCCTCGCTGAAACTCAACTACCTTGTCAACGACTGCGGCTGGGACCCCTCCTATAATTTCCGCGGCGACACTGCAAAAGGCGAGGTGGCGATGGAATTCAACGCGATCGTCCACCAGGTAAGCGGCGAAGACTGGTCCGACGTGAAACTGGCGCTCTCCACTGCATCGCCATCGGTGGGCGCCTATAACCCGCAGCTCTCGCCCTTGTTCGTCCGGGTCCAGCCGGGCTCGGAGCAGGAGGAGAGCCGCGCCGCCGCGCAATCGAAATACTCGCAGGCCCTGGCCTCGCGGCAGGAGGCGCTCGTCCGCCAGTTCCGCGGCAATTCCATCGACGAAATGCTGCTTGCCAACTTCGCTGCCAATGAATCCGCGGCCAGCGTGCAATTGATGGAACTCACCGAGCGCATCGGCAATCTTCGCGCCCTGGAGGATGGAAAAACGGAACCGGGCAGCGTGGTTTACACCATCGAGCGACCGGTCAGCCTGCAAAGCCGCCGCGATGCGCAGATGGTGCCCGTGTTATCCGGCCGGATGAAATCGAAATTCTATTACGTCGCTGCGCCGGTGCTCACTTCCAGCGTGTTTCGCGAGGCTTCGCTGGGCAACAACACCGGGCGCGACCTGCTCGGCGGCAAGGTCAACGTCTTTCTCGACGGCGAATTCACCGGCCGCACGGACATTCCCACCATCGCCTCCGGCCAGGGGTTTGCGATCAGCTTCGGCGTGGACAGCCAGCTCCACGCGCGGCGCTCCCTCGTGGACCGCACCGAGAACGTGCAAGGCGGTAACCGGCAGTTTTCCTTCACATATGAAATCGTCGTGGATAACTTCAAACAAAACCCGGTCCGCCTGATTCTGCGCGACCGCATGCCGAACACCGGCGACATCGACACCCTCCGCGTCGCCCTCGGCGACACTTCCCAGCCGCTCAGCCAGGATGCCGACTACCAGCGCTTCGACAAACCGAAAGGGCTGCTGATGTGGGACCTCGAAATCAAGCCGGGAGCCGGTCCATCCGCCACCACGCTGCGCTATTCCTATTCGGCGGAATACGACAAAAACCTCACCTTGCAGGATATTGGCGGGCCGGAAAAAGAGCGCGTCCGCGAAGAGTTCATGCAAAAAGCCCGTGCAACAAAGGGCTTTTGAGGCCGGGAAGCGCGTAAGAAATGGAGCGAGTGACGAGACTCGAACTCGCGACGTCTACCCTGGCAAGGTAGTGCTCTTTTTCAAGTATGGTTGAGCGCCTGGTAAATATCCTTGGTCCAATCGGGGAAATCTTTCTCTTTCATGTAAGATTTTGCCACCGATCCATTCACAGTCCTGAATACGGTGACAGGGTTGATCTCGTCCGCAGCATTTTCCACGTCACGTGAATTATCGACAAAATAAGCCCTGTCCGCGATACGTGCCGCCGTCACCGCTTGCTTGAGTGAACGCCCATATCTGCTCTGGATTTTCTCCCTCGGGACATCATGGCCACCCTGCTCGACCCGCCACGCAATCCGCAATGAATTGATCTCCGGACTCTCGGTTGCCACATAGATGAGCCGCACAAAATACCCGGCTGCCTTTGCGCGGTGGATGTAATCCACCTTATCCGGCTTTGACAGCACCGTCTCGAAAAGCAACCCCTGTTTTTCGGCAAGGCATTTCTCCCGCATTTTATCCGCCAGCCGCGCAGCTTCCAGAATTGCGTCCGGATCATTCCAATCGCCGAATTTTTCCTGGGCAATATCATCGGGATTGATCTCTACAAGACCATCCGCCCAATCGTGGCGCGTGCGCAGGATTTTTGTGGCTGCCGTTTTGCCGGAGCCGTTGGGGCCGCCAATGACTACCAGTACTGGCTTAACGGCAGGCATGGGAAGGCTTTTCCGCCTTCGCGTTTTTCTTCAGGTATTCCTGTTTGAATTGGGCGTAAGTGAGTCCCGATTTGCCCCTTTGCGTGTTCGATTTGCGCAAGGAGTCGCCTACTGCAACGAGAATTGCTTGAAGTTCGCCTGCTTCGATTTCAGCGTCCTTGATCTTTTGCCGCGCAGCTCTCATGGGTGAACCATACATTTTTTAATGGATGCGTCAATCTGCGCATGCCTCCGACCAAAGGCAAAAATGGAGCGGGTGACGAGACTCGAACTCGCGACGTCTACCTTGGCAAGGTAGTGCTCTACCAACTGAGCTACACCCGCGTCTTTTACAGAGAGTGCCCGCCCTTTCATGGGCGGGTCTGCGGACATTATGGGCAAAATCCGGGCATGGCAAGGGGTTTTTTGCGCAAGCCGCGGGGGGCGGCCACAAAGTGCTTTTCAACAGGGGAAAACCACCGTATGGGTGGGGGATTATGAGAATGAAGTTTGCGGCGCCTGCACTGGCGCTTTTCATGGCGGCGAATCACCTGTACGCGGCGCTCGGCGAGACACAGAGCGAGATCGTAAAACGCTACGGCGGCCCCGATGGCGGCACGAAATATCCCCCTTTGTCCATGACGAACAAGGACCTCACCGTCTATTTCGACTACAAGGATTACGTCGTCGGCGTCACGTTCCTCCAGGGTGTCGTCGCGCGCGAAACCTATACCCGCAAAGACAAGAAGGCGCTCAGCGACGTGGAAATCCAGGTATTCCTCGACGCAAACGCCGGCGGCGCAAAATGGACGCAGGTGGACGATACCAAAAACGCAAAAATCTGGATCCTCGATAACAGGCAGGGCATGGCCGGTTATTACAAATCCGAGCCCTACCTCAGCATCCAGACGCCCGCGATGCTGGCCTTCGACGAAGTGGTGAAGCGGGCCCAGGAGAAGCAGGGTCCCGCGCCCGGTGCCCCCGCCAACGCCCCGAAACCGTAAAAAGAAGAGCGATATCTTTTCCCGGTTGCCACGGGATAAATACCGCAACGAAGCAGCCCATTTTGCGCGACGATCTTTTACAAGTCAGGGCGCCGTTATTGAATTTTTATGTGCTTAAAGACGCATCGGGATTGCATCTCATCGATTCCGGGTTCATCGGCGGCATAGCTTTGCTGCGCCGTGCACTGAAGCGGCGGGGCTGGCAGGGTTTGCCGGTGCGCGGCATCATCCTCACCCACGGCCATCTCGATCACATCCTCAATGCCGCTGCCATCGCGCGCGAGTATGGCGCATGGATCGCGGCGCCGCGGCTCGATGCGGACCATTATGCGGGACGCGCTGCCTATACCGGCTGGGCGCGCGTCACCGGCGCGCTCGAGGGACTGGGCAAACTATTGCTCGGGTTTGAGCCATTCACGCCCGTGCGATGGATCGATAACGGCGATTTTCTCGACGTCTGGCACGGCCTTCGCGCCGTGCATCTGCCGGGGCATACACGCGGGCACACCGGCTATTACTGCGAGGCGCTCAAATTGCTTTTTTCCGCCGATCTTTTTGCAAGCTACTGGATACACACCTGCCGCCCGCCGGTGATCTACAATTCCGAGCCGGCGCTTATCCCGCAAAGCATCGCAAAGGCGCTCAAGCTCGATCTTGCCGGCGTGGTGCCCAACCACTGCGACCGCGCCGAGCCCGCGGAACATCTTGCGCGGCTGGTGCGATTGCACAAAAAAATCAGCCGACGGGAACAATCGCTCCCGCCGGCTGAAACAAAGCGCGGTTAATTTTTAGAAACTCACCCGCACGCCGCCGGTCACGGAATTGAGCTCGTAGTTTTTGCGGCCGAGCTCGCCGTCGTAATAGAGGTAGCTGCCCACCCGCGGCGTCCATTGCACGCTCACGCCGGCGTTCACCACCACGCTGTCGCGGCCCAGGGCAGGGCCGTTCACCTGGAAGATGCCGCCCGCGCCGTTCGCGAACTGCGAGTCGAGCGCGTAGCTGCTGTTGAGATACTCATGCTGCCACCCGGCGGTGACGCCCGGGGTCACGGTGATGCCGCCGAACTTCGCCTCATAGGCGAGGTGGAAGCCCGCCTTGGTGCGGAGCGACTCCTGGCTCTGTGAGACAATGTTCAACGGGGCCAGCGACCCGAATTCGGTGAACCCGTTGAGGCCCACGTGCGTGTATTGCACGTTTGCCACCGGGCCGAAGGTGACGCCGCCCTGCCCCTGGCAAAGGTCGTAGCCCGTGCCGAGGAGCCCGTCGAATTCCTCGCCGTCCGTGCTCCCCTGCGCGATGCCGCCCAGGCCGAGGCGGTGCGTGTCGTAGCTGTTGTAGCCGCCAGCCGCGAGCGCGTTCACGTAGAAGCCGTGCGTATAATACGTGGAGAACACGCCCAGCTTGCCGCCGTTCACGTCCACGGAGCCGTTGTTCACGAGCGTGGAGCCGGTGTTCGCGTAGCCCGCCATGAGGCCCACCACGAGGTGGTCGTTCACGCGGTAATCCCCGCCGAGCGTCACGCCCGCCGTGGTGAAATCGTAGCCGGCAGCGTTGGTGTCGCCGTTGGCGTGCACGAACTCGCCGCTGCCTTCCATGAAGAAGCTCCAGCGCTTTTCGCGGGCGGCCTCGGCCGTGGTCACGTCCTTGTCCACCGATGATTTTCCGTCGCCCACCATCAGGCCCACGGCCACGCCCTGCGGCGCGGTCTCGGCGCGGTCCTCGGCGAGGCGCTGCTCGATGTTGGCCGCCTGCACGTCGGCATAGGAGCGGCTGATGTCGAAGAGCGCGGTCAGTTCCTCCGGCGAGATCAGGTCGAAATCCCCCTTCAGGTTCCCCAGCGGTTCGTTGTCCAGGAACGTGATGAGCGCCGTGGCGCGGGCGTCGCCCGCCGCCTTGTCGAGGTCTTGCGCCACGGAGAATTCATTCGGCGTGAGCCCCTGCTGCGCCGCAAACGCGGCGAACGATCCCTGGTCGAACGACAGGAACACATCGTTCGCATCATAGACGATGTCGGCCATCACCAGCGTGTTGGTCGTGAAGGGATTGATCACGTTCACGAAAGTCCCGCTCACGGCGGGGGAGACGAGGAGCTGGATTTTATCGCCCAGCTTGCCCGTGTAGTTGTTCAGGCGCACGAGATCAAGCGTGCCGTTGAGCGATGCAGTGCCCTGGTTCTGCAGGAGATCGTGCTGGCCCGCGCCCGTGCCGCCCACGCGGAGAGTCAGCGTGCCCGAGGAAGTCTGGGTGTAATTAACTTTCGCCGTGAGTACGCCGGGGCCGGAGGCGTCGCCGGGCCGGATGAGCGATGCATTGGTCACGCTGTTGGCAATAAAGCCGGTGCCGGAAAGCGTGCTGCCCGGGTTGACATTCGTGAGTGATGACAGGGTCCCGTCCAATACGAGCATGCCGCCATCGATGTTCGTGGTGCCGGAGTTGGAATTGAACCCGCTGAGGAAGAGCGTGCCAACGCCTGTCTTGATCAGGGTGCCGGGGGAGCCGCCATTCTTGATGCCGCCCGAGAAGCTGCCGCTGCCCACGGTGAACGTCCCGCCGGAGAGTTTCACGGTGCCGGAACCGAGGAGCGTGGCGAAGGTTTCGTTGTTGCCGTTCAAATCAAGCATGCCGTTGTCGGTCACGGTCGCCGTGTCCGCGATCTGGTCGGAATGGCTCACGTAGCGCACCGTCGAGTTCGCGTCGATCTGCAGGTTGCCGGGGATCGCGATGTTCGTGCCGCCGTTATTGAGGATCAGCGTTGCGTAATCAGTCACCGTCGTCAGCCCGCCGTAGGTCGAGGCCGCGGTGGAATCGCCGATGCGGAAAATGCCCTGCACGCCCGGGCCGCCGCCGTCAAACGTGAGGCTCGCGACGCCCGTGCCGCTCTGGCCGATGCCGCCGAAGAAGCGGAACACGTTTCCGTTTGTTTGCGTGATGGTGAAATTCGCGGTGCTGCCCGAGGTGTCGAGCGTGAGCAGCCCGTAGAGGCTCATCGTGCCGCTGGTGAGCGACGCCGGGGCGACCGAGAAGCTGGTCAGCGCATCCACGTCATTCACGAGATGCACGCTGCCGTTGCTGCCGCTGCCGAGCGTGGCGCCGGCGCCGGTATTGTTGATCGTCAATGTTCCCGAGCCGAGCGCGTTGTCGTCATCCGCGAGCAGCGTGCCGGCGTTGAGCGTGGTGCCGCCCGTGTAATGGTTGCTGCTGGAAAGAATCTGCGTGCCCGTGCCGTTCATCACCAGGCTTCCCGCCGCGCCGTTGTCGCGGATCTGCCCGGAGTAAGTGCCGCTGGCGCTGCCCATGGTGATCGTCGCGCCATTGAGCCGGACAAGGCCGGTGCTTCCCGAAAGCGAACCGATGGTTTCGTTATTGCCGTCGAGGTTGAATGTGCCGTTCACGGTCACCTTGGAGGTGTCCGCGATCTGGTCGGGGTTGTTCAATTTCACCGTTGAGTTGGCATCGATTTGCAAGTCGCCCGCGATCGCCCCGTTGGTTGCGCTGTCATTGAGGGTGAGCGTCGCCCCGTTCGTCACCGTGGTAAGGCCGGTATAGGTGTTCGCCGTGCTGCCCGCAAAAAGGAAATCGCCGCCCACGCCGCCGCCGTTGAGCGTAAGGCTGGCCGTCCCGGTGCTCTGCGTGATCCCGCCGGTGAATTTGAGCGTGTTGCCGTTGAGCGCGGTGATCGTGATGGCACTCGTAAACGTGGTGTCGAGATCCACCGCCCCGGAAACTGTGAGCATGCCGCCGGAAACGGCGGTCGAGGCCGCCACATTGAAGGAGCTTTCCACCAGCATGTTGTTGCCGATATTGATCCCGTTGCTGCCGCTGGCGAGGGTCGCCGTGCCGGTCAAACTGACGATTCCAAACGAGCCGCTGCCGAGGGCGCCGTTGGTATTCACCGTCAGCGTGCCGCTGACCAGCGCCACGCTAAAACCGTCGCCGGAGGGGCCGATATCGTTGTTGACATTAAAAATCACATTCGCGGAATCGCCTGCGATGTCACCCACGATGACGCTGGGGCTTGAGAGGGCGTCGCTTCCGGAGATTTTCCCGTTCATCGTCATGTTGCCGAGCAGGGAGAGGCCGTTGCCGTTTAAATTCACCTTGGAACCGGCCACGATGCCGGCGCTCCCGCCATTCCATGCCTGCGTACCGCTCAGCGTGATGCCGGTGGTGCCGAAGGAAAGGGTCTGCGTGTTCGCGGAGCTGTTCACGATGCCGCCTGTGCCCACGTTGATTGCGTTGCCGCTGAGGTTGAAGGCGCCTGCCGCGGCATTGAAGGTGATGCCGGTGGCGGTGAACGATGTAGGATTGTTGTTATTGTTGGCCGTGCGGGTGCCGGTGAAGACCAGCGAGTTATTGGTGTTGGGGTTGTTATTGCCAAACCAGTTCGTATTTTTCATCCAGTTCGTATTGCCGGGCGAGGCGCTGCCGGACCAGGTGTAGGTCGCCGCGCGGGAGACTGCCGGAAGAAGGACTGCGACGGAGAGGATTGCGGCAAGCAATCCCATGCCGGTGCGGCGGATTGCGTGGGGGGTGAAGGAAGGCGTGTGTTTAATCATAGTTTAAAAGTTCCCGTGAATGTTAGCAAAATGCATGCCCGGACAAACGGTGATTGCTAAACAATAACCCATTGAAGTCAAACCTTTTGCAACGCGCGCCCATAATAATATTACACCGCGTTTTCCACTCTCCCGGCGGGTTGCCGCTATGGGATGGGAGCCGGGTCGCCGTCGAGCACCGCGCGGATCATTTTCAGCAGCGCGGCTGCGGTGTACGGTTTTGCGAGGAAATGTTTGATGCCCGCGTTGGTGGAGCGGCCGGCGTTTTCATTCAGGCCGCTGGCGGCAATGATTTTCACCCCGGGATTAATTTTCAGCAGCGCGTGGATGGTCGCCGCGCCGTCCATCACCGGCATCATCATGTCCGTGAGCACCACCGCGGTCTCCCTCATGTGCTGCGCGTAAACCGCTATCGCCGCCGCGCCGTTGTCCGCCGTGAGGACGCGGTAGCCGAACGCCTCCAGGGTCTGGCTCGTGATGGTGAGGATCGAGGTTTCGTCATCGATGATAAGCACCGTCTCGCCGTGGCCGCGCGGGAGGACCGGCTGCTCCGCTTCGCCGGTGGATTCCGCGCCGGTGGATGTCGCGGGAAGGTAAATGCGGAACGTGGTGCCCTTGCCGGGCTCGCTGTACACATTCAGGAACCCGCCATGGCTTTTTACAATCGCCATCACCGTCGAGAGCCCGAGGCCGGTGCCCATGCCCATTTCCTTGGTGGTGAAAAACGGGTCGAATATTTTTTCGATGATGGAAGCGGGCATGCCCGTGCCGGTGTCCGTGACGCAGATGCAGACATGGTCGCCCACCTTCGCATTCGGGTTCGTCGCGATGTAATGTTCGTCGATCGCGCGGTTTTCCACGGAGATGGCGAGCTGTCCGCCTTCCGGCATGGCGTCGCGCGCGTTCACGCAAAGGTTGAGGAGGATCTGGTGGATTTGCGTGGGGTCGCCGAGGATCGTCCACGGCTCGGGCGGAAAATCAATCTCCAGCCGGATGTTTTTCGGGAAGGTATTGCGGATGATGTGCTCCATGTCCTTCACAAGGTGCTTCGGCTGCACCTCGATGCGCTGCCCGTCCATGCCCCGGGAGAAGGAGAGAATCTGCCTTATGATTTCCGAGCCGCGCTGCGCGCTCTTGTCGATGGTGTCCAGAATGTATTTTTTCTGCTCCGCGTCGGTCACCTCCCGGAGAATGTCGATGGCCATCATGATCGGGGAGAGTATGTTATTTAAATCGTGTGCAACACCTCCGGCCAGGGTGCCGATGCTCTCCATCCGCTGCGCCCGCAGGAACTGCGCCTCGATTTTTTTCTTCTCGGTGACGTCGGTATTGATCGCCAAAATGGATTTCGGGTTGCCCGGCTCATCCCGCACCAGCGTCCAGCGCGTCTGGACTGCGACCTTGCGTCCCTCCTTCGTCACCTGCTCGAGTTCCCCGGACCATTCCCCCCTGGCAAGCACGGCGTTTAGTGCCTCGTCGTATTTCGCGGTTTTGCCGCCGTATAGCAATTCGTCGGACTTTTTCCCGAGCACCTCATCGCTCCTGAATCCGTAAAGGCGCTCCGCCCCCTTGCTCCAGAATTGAATGAGCCCCTCCATGTCGCGCACGATGATGGCGTCATGCGTCTGGTCGATCAGCGCCGCCTGCTCCGCGATCCTCTCGGACGCCTGCTTGCGATCCGAGATGTCCAGCGCCACGCCGGCGATGCGTTGGATTTTGCCGGACGCGTCGCGCACAGGAAAGGCCCGGTCATGAATCCAGCGGATCGCGCCATCGGGCTGGATGATGCGGTACTCCTCATCGTAAGTCCCTGCCTCCTGCTTCGTCGTGGCCGCGCGGCGCACCCGTTCGCGGTCCCCGGGATGGATCGCGTCCAGCCAGGTTTCAGGGGAGGCGTAAAGGTCTTCGCATCGTCTTCCCCATATTTTTTCATAGGCCGGGCTGATGTAGAGCATCTGGTTTTTTGAGCGATCGACGAGCCAGAAGATTTCATTAATGTTCTCCGCCAGTTGCCGGAAGCGTCCCTCGCTATCCTCCAGCGCCTCCGCCGCCCTCTTGCGCGCGTTGATTTCCTCCTGCAAATCCTTGTTCCTGTTATCCAGTTCCGCGGTGCGCTGGCGCACCTGCTCATCCATCTCGTCGTGCAGCTGGCGCAACGCCTTGGTTACATGTGCCTGCGATACGATCTCCGCCTTGTTTTCCTTCCACCGCCGGTAGGAGAAGACGAGCAGTGCAAGGCAGATGAATATCAGCGTGCCGCCCAACTCATCCGCATGCGTGTCCACGGTACCCTGGTCGGTTTCCGCGAAATAACGGAAAAGCGGAAGAAACATGTCGGTATAATCCCCTACGATGAATACGACCACCGCGAGCACCGCGATGAGCCCCAGCTCAATGAGCGGCTTGGTCTTCCTCCGGTCTGCTTCCTTCGAGGCGACGGTGTGCAGCACTTCCTCGGCCCGTTTGCGCTCCGTGATGTCCGTCCACAATCCGACGAATTCCGCAGGCTCGCCTTTTGCGTCGCAGACAACACGCCGGTTTTCCTCCACCCAGCGGTGGCTGCCATCCTTGTGGCGAATCCGGTATTCGATGCGGATCGTCCCGCGCCTCAGAGTTTCCGGGATGCTGGCGACCGCCCTCTCCCGGTCCCCGGGATGGAGATGTTCCAGCCACCATTCATAGCTCAGCGCTTCAGCCGGGGTGAATCCCAGCAGCGCGGTGATATTTTCGCTCACCATGCGGGGAATGACTTTTTCACCCTCGAGTTGCAGCCGGAAGATTACCGCCGGCGTGTGATCGAGCAATTCGCGCAACTGCGCGTGTGTTGTGCGCAAATCTTCCTCCGCCCGTTTGCGCTCGGTGATGTCGCGAAATGTCCAGATGCGCCCGTAATAGGTGCCATCCGTCCCCTTGACCGGGGAAGTGTAACGGTCGAAAACCCGTCCGTCTTTCAACAAAATCTCTTCGCGCGATAGGAGGTCCGGGTGTTCGTACAAATAACCAACCCGATCGAGAAACCCCTGGGAATCGACGATGCAATCCACCACCGATTTCAATACGGGCCCGTCCAAACGCGCAGCCAGGAGCTCGTGGGAAATCCCCCACATTTGTACGAAGCGCCCGTTGTAGGATATGATTTTTGCGTCTGCGCCCACGGTCAGGATGCCGTCGATCGAGGCTTCGCTCTGGGATTCCAGCAGCAGCTTCTGGAAATGCAAATCCACCACGGCCTGCCTGCGCTCGGCGCGCAGCCGGCACTCTTCAAGCGCGTGAATCGCGGCCTGTCCCAGCCGTCCAAGACGGTCCTTGAGGAAATAATCGGAGGCGCCCATCCTCATCATCTCCACCGCCACATCCTCGCCGATGGTCCCGGAAACGATAATAAACGGAATATCCAGGCCGCTTTTTTTCAGGAGTTCCAGCGCCTGCGGCGCGCTGAAAACGGGCATCGCATAATCCGAGATGACGATGTCCGGCCCCAAGGCCAGCTTCTCGAGAAAATCCTCCTCCGTCTGCACCCGCTCCCATTGGGGATCAAACCCGGCGCGGCGCAGTTCCGCCACCACGATCTCGGCATCGTCGGGGTTATCCTCGGCAATCAGGACTTGGAGCGGTTTTTTCATTGCTAGTCGAAATTCGGCGGATGGTTGAGCAGCAGCCAGTACATCCCCAGGTTCTGGACGGCGCTCACGAACTGGTCGAGGCTCACCGGTTTTACAATGTAGCTGTTCGTGCCCAGGTCGTAGCTCTCGACCACGTCATTTTGCTCCTTGGAGGTGGTCAGGATGACCACCGGGATTTTCCGGGTGCGCGGATCACCCTTGATGCGTTTCAATACCTCCAGGCCGTCCACCTTCGGGAGTTTCAGGTCGAGCAGGACCACCTTCGGCCCGTTTTCAATCTTGCGCCCGGCGAAATCGCCCTCGCAAAAGATGAAATCGAGCGCCGCCTGGCCGTCGCGAACAACCTGGATGCGGTTGGCGATTTTTGCTTTGCGCAACGCGTGCAACGTCATCTCCAGGTCATCCGGGTTGTCCTCTACGAGTAATATTTCGATTTCATTCATATTGATTTCCTTTCCTCCAGCGTGAATCTGAAAATCGCGCCCCTGTCTTTTTCTGCTTCCGCCCAGACCCGGCCACCGTGCCGGTGAACGACCCGCTGGACAATGGCCAGTCCCACGCCGGTTCCTTCGAATTCATCGGCCAGGTGCAGCCGCTGAAAGACGCCAAACAGCTTGTGCACATGTTTCATGTCGAACCCCGCGCCGTTGTCGCGCACGAAATAGACATTTTCCCCATGGCCGGTTTCGCAGCCGATTTCCACCGTGGCCGGATCGCGCCCGCGCGTGTATTTGATCGCGTTGGAGAGCAGGTTGAGCCAGACCTGCTTGAGCAGGGACGGATCGCCCCAGCAATCCGGCAAGGTTCCGGTCTTGATTTCGATCGCGCGTCCCTCGCACTCCGGCGCAAGATCGTGGAGAACATTCCGGACTGCCGCCGCCATGCTCATTTCCTCCCGTTTCACAGGCTGCCGCCCCAGGCGCGAAAATCCCAGGAGGTCATCGATCAATTCCCCCATCTTCATGGCGCCATGGCGGATGCGCCCGAGGTATCGCGCCGCTTCCGCAGGGAGCTGGGACGCAAATTCATCCATCACCATCCCCGCGAATCCATTCATCGCGCGCAACGGCGCGCGCAGATCGTGCGACACCGAGTAGGAAAACGCCTCCAGTTCCTTGTTGGCCGCTTCCAGTTGCGCGGTGCGCTCGGCGACGTGCTGTTCCAGCTCGGCGTTGAGATTCCTGACCTTTTCCTCGGCCTGCTTGCGCAGGGTGATGTCATTGATGGCCAGAAACGCAACCGCCTTTCCGCTGGCGTCGTGCACGATCTCGCCGGAGTAATTGAAGATGCGTTCCCAGTCCATGCCGTGCCGCCGGATGCGCACTTCCATGTCGCGCACGCGTCCGCCGGCAAGAACCAGTGCCAGCGGCCACTGGTCGAGGGATAGAATTTTACCGTCAAGTGTTGCGAGCTCGAAAGTGTCGGCAAATTCAGGCAGCATGCGCATGCCCTCCTCAAGGCTGCTGAAACCGTGGATGGCGAGGCCTGCGCGGTTCCAGTGGATCAACTTGCCGTTAATATCGGAGATGATCAGGCCTTCGCTGAGATTTTCGGTCACCGTCTGGAGCCGTTCCTCGCTTTCGCGCAGCGCTTCGGCCGCCCGCCTGGTCTCGGTGACATCCACGATCATTACAATCACCACCCGTTTGGAACGGTCCATCCCCGGCAGATAGGTCACCGCATAATGCCGGGGTTTGCCCCCTTCCACGGCTGAAGGGACTGTCAGTTCGTATTCCACCCGCTCTCCCTTGAAAGCGCGATCCAGGCGTGGACGGATTTGCGTTGCGTACACGGGGGGAAGCACATCGGCGACCTTCCTGCCGACAATGTCTTCCGTGGGAATGTTCAACATTGTTGTATACGCCCGGTTGGCATAGCGGTAACGGTGCTCCCCGTCCACCATCACCAGCCCGACCTGCGCCGTGTCGGTCACCGTCTTCAAGCGCTCATCGATTTCCCGCAATGACTCAGCCGCCTGTTTGCGCTCGGTGATGTCGCGCACCATTCCCATGATGTTTCCATCGGGCATCTCGGCTGCGATCACATCCGCCGGGAAAACCGAGCCGTCCTTGCGCCGGAATTGCCACTCCCGGTGGTAGTCGGTCTTGCTTTTGATGACGTCCAGCGCCGGTTCGATGTTTCCGGCCTCCTCCATGCCCACGATGTCCGTGGCATACAGCCCGATCAACTCTTCCCGCTTGTAACCGAGCATCTTGCAAATGCTCGAATTGGCGTCGATGTAACGGGTGGCAGGATCGCAAATGAGGATGCCGTCCGGCGCATATTCAAAGAGCGAGCGGTAGCGCGCGTCGCTCATCCGCTGCGCCTCCTCGGCCTCCTTCCGGCTGGTGATGTCACGCACGATTTTTGATGCGCCGATGACTTTTCCCGCGTCGTCCTTGACTGGCGAAATCGTCACCGACACATCCACCTTTGTCCCGTCCTTCCGCATGCGCACGGTCTCGAAATGCTCGACGCGATTCCCATCGCGCAACCGGGCGAGGATCATTTCCTCCTCGTTCCTGCGGTCCGGCGGAATGATCGCCAAGATGGAGCGCCCGATGATTTCCCCGGTCTTGTAGCCAAACATTTTTTCCGCAGCGGGGTTCCAACTGGTCACAATTCCCTCGAGCGTTTTGCTGATGATTGCGTCGTCCGAATGCTCGACGATTGCTCTCAGCCACTTGGCCAAGTCACCGGCATCAAGGTGGGAGGGTGACGATGCAGGCGCGGGAGGCGCGACCTCATTCTTCCCGCGCATGCCGTCGAACGCAGACGGATTCATGTGCTCATCAACCATAACTACCAATCCTTCCGGATCCCTCGGAAATATCCTTTCCCGCAGTCAGTTGACTGCAAATCCCAAGATAAGTAAATTACTTTGAGTGATTATTATCGATAAATTAGATAACTTTATCTAATAAGATATTCCACGCCCTTTATTCAGTGTATCAGGTTTCACCTAATCAAACAATAGGTGAAATCCCCTAATGCCTTGTGCGGAATGTTCCCCATTACGAGATGAAGAATTGACCCTGCGACGAAACATGGTCTGATATTCACCGACATGGACGTAAATTCCGGGCGCTGCGCGATAGTACCTACGACATGAAGTTATTTTCCTTCCGCCGGGGGGTGGCAGCGCTGTGCCTTCCGCTTTTTCTTTTCTCATCGCAACTTTCCGCCACGGCGGCCACCACGCCCGCGCTGGCCGATTACTCCGCGCTCCCGCTTGTCCGCGGCAAGGAGAACCAACTCATGCTCAGGCTCCCCGTGGGCAACCAGTCCGCGTGGGTCGTGCTCGACACCGGCTCGCCCGTCACCTGCGTGGATGAGGAAAAGTCGAAACTCTTCCAACTCATCCCCTCCTCGGAGCAAAACGCCGCCCCCGTCTCCGTCATCGTAAACGGCGTCCGCCACCGCATCGCCATCGCCCCCTCGCTCAAGTTCGGCCCCGATGTCGAGGTGCAGAATCTCCCCGTCGTCATGGTGGACCTCAGCGCGCTCAACCAGATGCTCAGGTCCCGGCACGACCGGCCCAACGACGCCATCCTCGGCCTCGACACCCTTCACGCCCTTAACGCCGTGATCGATTGCGGCAATGGCCGCCTCCTCCTGCGCAACAACCCCAACGCCGCCGCGCGCCTCGCCGCGCACCTCAAGCGCGACGGCTGGATCGAAGTCCCCATGCAAATCTCCGGCTCGCACCTCATCGTTCGCGGCGTGGTGGACCGCGCCCCGCTCGATTTCATCGTCGACACCGGCTCGCCCGTCTCCGTGCTCGACCAGGCTTTCGCCCGCGCCCGCCGCATCGAGCTCACCGAGCAGACATTCTCCATGCGCGCCATCCATTTCGAAACCGGCGGCGCGAAAGTAGGCCGTGTCGGGAACCTGCGCTTTGGCAGGCTCGACCTCGGCCGTTCGCTCGTCGCCGTATTTGACATCGGCGGGCTCCTCCACAACCAGGCCGGCCTCGACTCCGGCATCCACGGCCTCCTCGGCTCGCGCACCCTCCTGCGCGCCCGCGCCTACATCGACTGCGAAAACTCCCGCCTCTACCTCAAGCCCCCCGAAGCCACGGAGGAATGGGGATTTTGAATTTTTTTAAACCGCAAAGATCGCAAAGGCCGCGAAGAATTGGAATTAATCGAAGATTTCCAAAGCGTGTCATCCTGAGCGGAGCGGCAGCGGAGTCGAAGGACCTCTCAATAGCTCGACTGTAGACGCACTATGCTACACGTCATAATCATCGAAACCTTGCGTGAACGCGACGGGTGTTTATCGCACGCAGTTACACTTCAAGACGCCCATTCCTTTTGAGAGGTTTGATTCGCTTCGCTCACCCTTCGGGCGCTTGCAGCGTCTTCTCGCTTCGCTCGAATTTCGACTTCGCTCAGGATGACAGCTTGCGGGCGATTTGTTTGAAGAAGAGCCGTCCTTCTTCCTTCGCGCCCTTCGCGGTTAATTATTCCGACCGATAAGAACTCATCGCCGCGAGCATCTCGCGCACAGCGGCGTCCAGCCCCGTGAAAATCGCGCGCGATACGATCGAGTGCCCGATGTTCAACTCCTCCAGGTGCGGCACCGTCAGGATTTTTGCGATGTTCTGGTAATTGATCCCGTGCCCCGCGTTAATGAGCAGCCCCAGCTCGTGCCCGTGGATCGCCGCCGCGCGCAGCCGCGCCAACTCCTCCTCCTGCCCGCGGCCCTCCGCGTTGGAAAACGCACCGGTGTGCAGTTCCACCGCCTCCGCGCCGAGCTTGTGCGCCGCGTCGATCTGCTCCGGCGACGGCTCGATGAACAAACTCACGCGGATTCCCGCCGCTTGCAGCCGCTTGATCGTCGGTTGCAGCGCCTTCGATTGCGCCACCGCGTCCAGCCCGCCCTCGGTGGTGATTTCGCGCCGGTTCTCCGGCACGAGGCACACGTCCTCCGGCAAAATCCGCAGCGCGATCTCCAGAATCTCGAGCGTGTTCCCCATCTCGAGGTTCATCTTCGTATTGATGCTCTCGCGCAGCCGCGTCGCGTCAGCATCCTGGATGTGCCGACGGTCCGCGCGCAGGTGGATCGTGATCCCCTCCGCGCCAGCCCGCTCGCAAACCGCCGCCGCGGAGACCAGGTTCGGCTCCGCCAGCAGCCCATGCGGCGCGCCCGAGTACCGCGCCTGCCGCAGCGTGGCGATGTGGTCGATATTGACGCCGAGTTTCAGGGTGCCCATGGGAATGCGCAGATGGAAAAAACCGATGCTGGATGCTGGATACTGGATGCTGGATGAAGAGGTCCGCTTGCGTACATCCAGTATCCAGTATCCAGCATCCAGTATCTCGTCGCTATCACCATAGCCGTCAAAGCTAACCGCGCTCAGTGCCTGAAATGCCGCGCGCCCGTGAACACCATCGCGACCTTCTTCTCGTTCGCCGCCGCGATCACGTCGCCGTCGCGCACGGAGCCGCCCGGCTGGATCGCAGCGGTCGCGCCCGCCTCGGCGGCGGCCACGAGCCCGTCCGGGAACGGAAAAAACGCGTCGCTCGCCACCACGCTTCCTTCAAGCGAAAGCCCCGCGTCCTTCGCCTTCCAGATCGCGATGCGCGACGCATCCACGCGCGACATCTGCCCCGCGCCGATCCCCAGCGTCCGGTCTTTCGCGGCGTACACGATCGCGTTCGATTTCACGTGCTTCACCACTTTCCACCCGAACGCCATCGCCTTCATCTCGTCTTGCGTCGGCGGACGCTCGGAGACCACTTTGCCCTCGAGCCCCTCGAGGTCCTTGGCCACGCTGCCATCCTTGTCCTGCACCAGCACG
>Ga0206816_1045_pt1 | contig 32734 bp, 20 predicted proteins | sample Alteio_BWOrgCont_88_FD_152866 | JGI IMG/M metagenome (GOLD analysis project Ga0206816, IMG submission 152866) | Enriched cells from forest soil in Barre Woods Harvard Forest LTER site, Petersham, Massachusetts, United States -... | ecosystem: Environmental > Terrestrial > Soil > Temperate forest >... | reverse complement strand
GCAAATAGAACCTTTTAAACTTTCAACATCTACTGAAAAAAAACCTTCTTATTTTCAATTATCTTTTTTTGTTGAAGGTGTATATTATAGGTATGGCTTTGAAGCAACAAACAATGAAATAGTTTCAGAATGGTTATTTGGCACACCTGGTAAAAAGGAAGTTCCTTTTTTTACAAGAAGCGGAATGAAAATTCAAGTAAATAAAAATGCTTTTATTGAAGGTAATAAAATTAGCGGATTGTATATAAAAAAAGGAAATGACATTGCAAGGAAAAACTCTCTATTTCTAACAGCATTAAAATCTTTTGGTGGTAAAATTTCAACAAAATTAGTTGACTATATAAGTAGTATTATTATTGTTTCAAGTGATCATTCGGAATATATGCGTGCGCAAGCACTTGATTCTTTGAATGATGAAACTATAAAGAATCAAATAGTTTCATTCTTAAATATTGCAGATACAGGTATTGAAAATATTCAAAAATTTGAATTTTCAAGAGAAGACCTTCCTAATGATGCCCCCAAAGACTTAATTGAAAATCTTGAAAAGGCGAAAAAAAATCGGTTTAGTAATAACAGCACATAAAAAATTTAATGGTAAATTAAAAGAGCTTGGAAATGTTCCTTTTGAATTAACTCTTCATGAGTCTGGCGGAACACTTAAAATGTTCGGATTAAGTCATTTTATCATTCAAGCCATGAATGAAAATCGTCCTTTGATAATTGATGAGTTCGATGCAAGTTTTCATCCTTTGCTTTCAAAGAAGTTAGTTGAGTTATTCAATTCTGATATTAACAAAGGACAATCGCAATTTATTTTTATTACCCATGATACCAATCTTTTATCTCCAAAACTTTTAAGAAGAGACCAGATTTGTTTTGTAGAAAAAGATAAATATGGAGCCAGTCATGTTTATACTTTGGTTGATTTTAAAGGAATCCGCAATGATGCCTCTTTTGAAAAAGATTATATCAATGGAAGGTACGGAGCCATTCCTTTCTTAGGCGATTTTGATTCTATTTTTGAAAAGTAAATGCCTAAACCAACAAGAGCATTTAAGAAAACTGATACCAGAGGACAGAAACCTTGGTTAAAGAGTAAAGAGGTTAAGGGATATAATCCTGAATCTCGTGAAGTAAAGAAAAGATTTTTGATCGTTTGTGAAGGACAAACAGAAGAACTTTATTTTAAATCATTCCCTGTTCAAACAGCTAATGTTAAAGCAGAACCTTCAGGTCGTTCAAATTCTTCTTTAGTTGAATATACAAGAATTTTATCAGAAGATGAGGATTATGATGAAATATGGTGTGTATTTGATTTTGATCATAAGGGAACAGTAAAAGGACAAAAGGAAGATTTTGATAAAGCAATAACTTTAGCTATTAAAAATAAATTTAAATGTGCGTATTCAAATGATGCTTTTGAACTTTGGTTTGTTCTTCACTTTCAAAATATAGATCAAAAACAATTAAGAACTTTTTATTATAAAAAGTTAAGTGAATATTGGGAAATAAATTATGAGAAGAATGGGAAGGCAAAGGCTTTTGCAAAAACAATCTACAGTATTTTATCAAAGGATAATAGAGCAAATCAAGATTTAGCTATTCGTTATGCAAAAGCCTTATTTAAAAAACATAAAGCAAAGGAATATCACAAACATAACCCTGTGACTATAGTTTATGAATTGGTGGAGGAATTGAATAAACATCTTAAAAAATAATTTATTTATCTAAAACCCCACCCACACCACTCTCCCCCACAATATCACCCATACAATTCAAAACAAATCATAAGAATTTCAAATTTCTCAATAAACAAAACCCTGGAAATAGTATAACGAATACCGATTGTCCCAAGCAAAACCCGCAGACAGACTGATGATGGTCGCGTGATGAAGGATTGAAAAATAGAATCAACCATTCAACTAATCAACCAATATACTTCTTCCATTCTATATCAAATACCTATCCTTGCAAAAAATTTATAAAAAGAATACTTTAACAGCAATATTAAAAGAGATACAAGATGTTCCCAGCGATCGTTTGGAAGAATTGTATCAGTATGTTCATTCCCAGAACCCGAAGAAGAAGACAACCGCAACAAAGTATAAGAAGATAATGTCTTTTGCAGGGGCATTCAAGGATATGAAGGAAAAAGATTATCAGGAATATCTGCAAGAAACAAAGAGAACAAGGAACGATTTATTTGATAGAGATTAATTTATATGAAAGAATCTATATTGGATACGGATACCCTTTCAGAGTTCTTCCGAAGTAATCCTAAAGTTATCTTAGGCTTTCATGGAAGAAAAGAATAGGGTTGATATGAACCTTACTTTCTGTTAATGGAAAGTGATTCGATAAAGAAATTCTTAAAAAAGGAAAATTAATTATTGTTATTAATTGAAATATTTTTTGTAATTTTGTAACCTGAAAATTAATACAGCAATACATTGAGAATAATATTCCTTGTTTTTTTCTTCTTTATAACACTTCTTTCCTTAACCGATACACCTTGTACTGCACAGCCTCAAGGGCAGTGGACTTGGATGAATGGTACAAGCGTTTCCAATTCTTCCGGTTCTTTCGGAACTCAAGGAGTCTTTTCAGCAGCTAACTATCCGCCATCATTATATGAAGCGTGTCAATGGACAGATCTTCAAGGAAATTTCTGGTTGTTTGGAGGGGCAAATAGTACACTTATTGATTATGGCGATCTTTGGGAATATAAACCTTCTATTAATCAATGGGCTTGGATAAATGGACCAGGTGTCCCTCAACAGGCTTCTGTATATGGTACTGAAGGTGTTCCTGCGGCGACCAATTATCCGGGTTCAAGGTCATGGTGTGTTGCTTCTTGGGTAGATAACAATGGAGATTTATGGATGTTTGGCGGATGTACAGGTTCTACTTTTAATCATTACAATGATTTATGGCGGTATCATATAGCAACAAATGAATGGACTTGGATGAATGGAACAAATGTCTTTAATACTGTTGGTGTCTATGGTACACAAGGGGTGCCTGCACCTGGTAATTATCCCGGAGCAAGAAGAGAAACCAATGCTTCATGGACAGATAATAATAATAACCTCTGGCTTTTTGCTGGAATTGATGATAATGCCGGTACTTACAGTGACCTTTGGGAATATAATATTTCAACAAATGAATGGGCGTGGATGAATGGACCCAACACAGCAAATGGTGTCGGAAACTGGGGAACAGTAGGTGTCGCCAATGTTGCAAATATCCCCAGTGCAAGACGTGTTTACTGTAAATGGAAAGATCCCAATGATGACTTTTGGTTCTTTGGAGGTAATGATGATGTAAATTCCTATAATGATCTCTGGAAGTACAATATTGCCTCAAATATGTGGACCTGGATGAGTGGTACTAACAATCCGGCAGACGGTGGATCTTCGGGAGCAATGTGTGTTGCGGGTACTAATTATGTTCCTGCTTCACGCGAAGAAAACAGAGCTTGCTGGATAAGAGGTTGTCAGTCCAACCCTCAACTTTTATTGTATGGAGGAGGCAGTCCTCTTTCTGGACCTTCTGAATATGGAGACTTATGGAATTACGATGTGGCAACCAACAAATGGACTTGGGTGAATGGCACCCTTTCAACCAATGTAGTCCCCAATTATGGAACAATGACTGTTTCAAGTCCCACTAACACGCCCGGAGGAAGAATGGGTGCAGTAAGCTGGGAAGACCTTAATGGCAATCTTTGGCTTTTTGGCGGGTTTGGATCTGGTTTCTGGGGAGGAGATTTATGGAGGTTTGTTGTTGATACTACCTGTCCTTCGTCACTTTTACCTGCCCATTCTCTCTTTACGGTTACTCCGGGGGATACAGGATGTGTTCCCTACAATGTTACTTTCACCAATAACAGTACCAATGCAACTTCCTACTCTTGGTCTTTTGGAGATGGAAATACCAGCACCGGAATGAGTCCTGCTCATACATACACCACAGCAGGCATTGATACGGTAACTCTTATTGCATATACCACTGGTCCATGTGTTTCCAATGATACTTCAAAACAAATAATAGTTGTCTTTGCACCGCCTACTGTTGATCTTGGTCCGGATACTTCTTTATGTTCTGGATTGAATAAAACATTGAATGCCGGTAATCAGGGAGCTACCTATCTGTGGTCAACAGGTGAAACTACTCAAACCATTACTGTAACTACTACTGGTAATTATTGGGTTCATGTTACTGCTGCTCCTTGCGGCATTGCTGCCGATACTGTTTTGATTACTTTTATTGCATCTCCGGCTGTGAATCTTGGTCCTGACACTTCCCTTTGCATTGGGCTTCCGATAACTCTTGATGCTGGAAATCCAGGTTTGACCTTTCTATGGTCTAATGGTGCTGTTACAGAAACTATCAGCCCGACTACATCGAATAACTATTCTGTAACGGTTACGAATGCTAATAACTGCTCCAATTCAGATACTATTGATGTTACTTTTATTCAATATCCTGTCGTTAATATTGGAAACGACACTTCCTTCTGCATTGGCGACAGTCTGACCATTAGTGCAGGAAACCCAGGACTGACCTATCTATGGTCAACGGGTGCTGTTACAGAAACAATCACCGTTAATTCCGCAGGGACTTATTCCGTAACTGTTACATCATTAGTCGCTGAATGTACCGCCACTAATTCCATAATCATCGGCATTAATCCTTTGCCAGTAGTCAATTTAGGCAATGATACCACTGCCTGTGATGGTCAGACTATCACTATTAATGCTGGCAATCCTGGTTCTTCCTTTCATTGGTCTCCTTTTGGAAATACCCAGACCATTAATCCTACTTTCACAGGAAATTATTCCGTAACTGTTACTGATGTCAATGGCTGCAAGAACTCTGATACTATTCTTGTAACCTTTATCCCCTACCCTAATCTTAATTTAGGTCCCGACAGAATTCTTTGCAGCAATGATGTTTTGTTGCTTTATGGTGGTGCTCCGGCGACTTCTTTTCTGTGGCAGGATGGTTCTACAAATTCATCATTTCTCGTTACCGGAGCAGGCACTTATTGGGTAACTTCCGAAAATCAATTCTGTAGCATTTCAGATACCTTGACCATTACTACTGTGATTGCTCCGACGGTGAATCTTGGTCCTGATATCAGAATTTGTTATGGTCAGGACACTGCATTGGATGCACAAAATACCGGGCTTACTTATTTGTGGAATACAGGTGCCACCACTCAAAATATTCGTGTCTATACCTCCGGCGATTATTGGGTAAAGGTTTCGCGGGAAGGATGCTTCGGTATTGATACCGTGAATGTCAATATTGACAAGCAATTAATCCTTAATCTTGGTGTAGATACCTTCATCTGCCCTGGCGATACCATGTCCATTACTCCCGGAAATGAATTCATAAAATACTCCTGGCTTCCGGGTCAGGAAGTGTCTTCGAAGATTATCATCAATCAGCCGGGCACCTATATCGTAACTGTTACGGATTCTAATAATTGTGTTGCATCCGGGTCTCGGTTGGTGAGTGATTTTTGTGCATCGGAATTATACGTTCCTAATTCTTTCACACCTAATGGCAATGGAATAAATGATGTTTTTCTGGCTTATGGCGAACGGATAATTACCTTCCACATGTATGTCTTTGACCGTTGGGGAGAACTGATTTTTGAGTCCACAGACATTAGCCAGGGCTGGAATGGTTATTATATGGGAAACCTATGCCAGCAGGGCGTTTATGTATATAAGATTGATTACAGATTGTATGATTATACCGAGCTTAAAGCTCATACAATATATGGTAATGTAAATCTTATTCGCTGATAAAATCCGAGAAGGCGCTGTCGAGCCATTTTCCGATTGCAGGTTGATTTCCTTTTAATTTATTGAATTTATTTTCGGTGTCCGATTTTTGGAAGATGTCTATTCCCGACAGTCTTCATCATCGTCTTGTTGCACCGCCGCAAAAGCGGACGGTATCACAAGACAATGAAAGAAAAATCTTTCATCCTAAGATTTGTTGGTCATGGGTTAAACCTGTGGATTCTAATTTTTTTTAACCTTAGTAGAAAATAAAATCACGAGAGAATTCAAAACCTTATTACCTCATTTTATTCTATACAATAAGGTAATAAGGTTTAATTCATCTTTCTTTAGTTTTCTACTAAGGTTAAAAACAAATCAACAGGTTTAACCCATGACCGATTTGTTTTCCTAATCAATTATTCTGAATTAAATTTTTATATATTTGCCATGTCGAAAACAATATAGTTTTTGACCTTTCCTCCTGCGGTAATTGTGAAGCTGGTAAGCGTGAATAGGAATCCCCACTTTTAATGCTTACGAAATTTAATAATTCCCAATAATAATAATTTAAAATTTTAAAAAATGAAAAAAGTAATCACAGTTTTAATCGTAGTATTTTCCTATTTTTTGAAAGTAGGAAAAGTAGTGACAAAGGTAGTAACAGCAGCGAAGCTTAAGGAACTTGAATTCCGCTTTCCGAACACATGGAGGGGCAGGTCTGAGGCTGCTAAATTGAGACGTACGCCCGGGTATGAATTCTCCACCATCATCCTCGATTTCGGTCGTGGCACAGGGGTAAAAATTGAGCATGGATCGCCTGTAGTTTTGATGGGTGTTATTGATCCTAACGTAGCAATTATCCTGGTGCCAAATCTCTCGGATGACTTTCATGATTGCATTGATGAGGTGGAAGCAATGATTGTAAAATGGACCGATGACGATGACTATGTAACCGTTCCGCCACTGCAAATTACTGGAGTTACCACCGCGAAGGATGCCTACAAAGCTTCTAAAGGTGCTGCTCGCAAAGGCAAAAGGAGTAAGATGATGACAGCAATCAACGGGGTCATGGTTTTATACCAAAACGCATGTAATTTGGACAGGGACAACTGTTTTGAAATAGCGGCATCGGGGAATTTTCATATTCGCGGCAAAGGGGGTGATACCAAACAAATCTGGCATTTGGAGCAGAGCGCAATAGCAGGCGAAATTTTGCTATTCGGTGTAGTGGTAGATGACCGCGCCAGAACGTATAACTGGTGGTACTCGCTGGATGGACTGGCATGGGTGCAGATGACAGGAACCTATTATGCGCATACCAAAAAGAGCGGCTTAATACCAGGTACAAATGTCTGGTTCAAATATCAATTAAGCCTTAACGATGTGCTTCAAGGCATGAGCACAGAGCTTAAAATTCAGGTGCCTGCTTAATACTTTTAGGCATAAAAAACTAACCCTCTGATTGTGAAATCAGAGGTTTTTTTTATATAAAAAAGCCATTTTAACCCGCAAAGTCATAAAGTGGCAGGACATCGAAGTGAAGTGGCAGGACATCGAGATGAAGTGGTATGGACATCGAGACGTAGTGGCAGGACATCGAGGTGAAGTGGCAGGACATCGAGACGTAGTGTCAGGACATCAAGTTGAAGTGTCAGGACATCGAGTTGAAGTGGCAGGACATCGAGACGTAGTGTCAGGACATCGAGATGAAGTGGCAGGACATCGAGGTGAAGTGGCAGGACATCGAGTTGAAGTGGCAGGACATCGAGACGTAGTGGCAGGACATCGAGGTGAAGTGTCAGGACATCGAGATGAAGTGGCAGGACATCGAGATGTACTGGCAGAAGATGTCTCCGGAGGTTTTATTCCCCGTTATAAAACCCGATTTTCAGGGGTGGAAAGGAAGATTTTCTCATTATAAAATAAAGACCATTCCATACAAAATCCGCCTAAATATCGCATAAGTCATTATCTATCACGACAATTCAGAGTTGCTATTTTGGAAGGTATTTTGGTTTGGAGGGAAGGACGGGGATTTGTAATTTTGCATTCTGAAATCATTAAAGACAGGTTTAAACAATTTTAAAATATTAGAAAATGAAAACAATTTACTTAACAGTAGTAATCCTGATATGCTTTTCAGGTGCAATAATGAAAGCACAAACTCCTAATTGGGCTTGGGCAAAATGCGCGATTGATCCTTCTACAGATCAAGCAAATTCTGTTACAACAGATGTATTTGGGAATGTATATATAACTGGAAATTTTGGAGGCAATATTATTTTTGGATCAACTACATTATCTTGTTCTTCATACACTGATATATTTCTTGTCAAATATGATGCAAACGGTAACGTGATTTGGGCAAAAAGCGCAGGTGGGGCAAGTAATGATGTAGCAACAAGTGTTACAACAGATATTTCTGGAAATATTTATATTACGGGTTCATTTAATAGTCTAACTATCTCTTTTGGAAATACGACTTTGACAAATACTAATGGTTTTTCTGATATTTTTATTGCCAAATACGATTCAAGTGGCAATGTTATTTGGGCTAAAAGTGCTGGTGGCAGTGCGGCAGATATAGCCAATTGTATTACTACTGATATTTTAAATAATGTATATATTGCTGGAGTATTCAAGAGTGATACTATCACATTTGGAACTACATTTTTATTAAATACAACTGCTGATACTAATGATATATTCTTTGCCAAATACGATTCAAGTGGTAATCTTCTTTGGGCAAAAAGTGCAGGAGGAACAAATAATGATTATGTTACATCTATTGCAACAGATGCATTCGGCAATACATATATGATAGGAAATTTTCTTAGTCCCACTATCACATTTGAATCTTATACAATAACAAATGCCGGGAGTTCAAATATTTTCCTTACTAAATATGATTCCGCAGGTAATGTTGTTTGGGTAAAAAGTGGAGTTGGAACAACTTCAGGTTTGTCAAATTCTGTTACTATTAATGCTAATCAAAATATTTATGTTGCAGGACAATTTGGTGGTTCCATCACTTTTGGCTCAACAACATTAATAAGTGCAGGTTTAGAAGATATATTCCTGACTAAATACGACACAAGCGGAAATGTAGTTTGGGCTAAAGGGTTTGGAAGTCCTGCATGGGAAGCTGCCAATTCAGTTATTACAGATGGAGCAGGAAATATTTATTTAGCTGGGGCATTTGATTCAACAATTACTTTTGGTACAACAACCTTAGCAGTTGATAGTATCGGCAAAAATATTTTTCTTGTTAAATTAGACAATTCAGGTAATGTTCTTTGGGCAAAAAGTGCAGGTGGTAATTTTGCTTTAGGTTGCGATGATAGACCAACATCAGTTATTTCAGATTCTTTAGGCAATGTTTTTGTAACTGGATATTTCACAGGAGCCACAATTAATTTTGGTTCAATAGTATTGCCTAATGATAATAGTACATTTCAAAATTTATTCCTTGCAAAAATAGATGGAACAACTGGAATTAATGAAATATCTCAATTCAATAATTCCATTCTCCTCTCCCCCAATCCCTTCACCACCACTTCTACCCTCACCCTTCAAGGCACCTATCATAACCCGTCCTTATTCATCTACAACCTTCTTGGTCAGGTCGTAGGGACGTTGCATGCAACGGCTCTACCTAATCAACAAATCACAATCCGACGAAACAACCTCCCCGCAGGCATGTATTTCTATAAACTCATTGATGAGAATAAAGAGGTCTTGGGAGTAGGGAAGTTTATTATAAATGATTTTTGATGGAGCAATCCAATTTGGATTTATTGGGAAGAATAAATTGTATTATTTCTCCTGTGTATCCTCATGTTTCTTAGGCTCCGGCTTATGAATCTGAAACCATTCTTTCCAGTTATCAAATTCTTTTCGATATACCAATCCCACGCCTTGGGTATAGATGGAACCTTCACTGACGAGCATGTTGCTATTGGTTTTGTTGAATACCTTGAGTTGAAGTTTGCCATCTTTGGTAATCCAATAATTAAGGTTGAAATCACCGACAATATTGCTGGTGTTAGCGTTGCTCGCATAGCCAAAGTTGCCGTCAACACTAAGGCGGTCGTTAAACAGCTGAGTCGAAATCAGAAGGTCGGTTTCCTGTTTGGTAAGAGCACTTGCGGGCTGATAATGGACTCCGAGATTTACGTTTTTGATCAATTGACTCGTGAGGTTAGACATCTGGCTGGACAGCAATTGGCTAAGGTTGGATGCCGCGCTGTTGCCCACATCTATGCCTTGACCAATGACGCTGTTGGCGGGCAGGAAATTCCCCAATGTCAGGAGCGCAAAAACCTGTTTGTTGACCTCGGCTTCGTTGTTGAGAGCCTTTTCTTCTTCTGTGATCAGCGCATCATCCGTGAGGTCTGGAAATAATATCTCGAATGTGATAATCGGAGCATTTAATTTCCCTTTCATTTTGAGTAAAACATTGACCAAACGGGTCTGCTTTAAGCCTAATGAATCTGAGGAAGCGACGCCTTGGGTGCCCACCAGATCGCCGATTTTAGCCTGAACGGAGTAGATGGCATTAATATCCATTTCGGCTTCGAGCGGGCGACCATTCCAGGAGATGGTGCCACCTCTCTGCAATGTCAATGGTTTGTTTGTAATATTTTGGAAAGTGAAAAGGTAGTTTCCTTTTTCGATGGTATAGCCCCCATACATATTGAAAGTGCCGTTGGTATTGATGTCCATCTTTAGGTTCCCATTTCCATTGCCTTTGATTTTATCGCCCACCGTCTCATCGAAAATGATTTGTAATTCGGCATCCGGCGTCACTTCCAGGTCGAAGTTCATCTGCAGACCGCCAAAGTTGGCTTCAAACTTTTTCTGTGCCTGAACGATGGATGAATTCTTGCCTATGTAGGTAATGAAATCACTCTCCCCGACATCAGTAGCATTCTTCATGGGAATACTTATCTGAGTGCCTCTTTCAGACTTTACAGCAACCTTGAGAACCAGGTTTTCTACAGGTCCATTGAGAGCCACAGTGCCCGTAGCATAAGCAGTTCCATAGAATAAATCATTCAACTTCTCTGTAGTATTCAGCATCTGGAATTTTTTCAGATTCAAGGAAAGATTAAGACCCCAGTTTTTGAAATTCTTGTGATTGATGGAGCCCGATGCAGTAGCTTTATTTCCTTTGTCATCAAGCAAAAGCAGATCGCTGAAAACAAACCCTTGATTAGTAACATCGGCATCGGTTGTAAATGTGTAATGGGTATTGAGGAAATTGATAACAAAGCCGATGTCTTTCAGATGCAATTTGCCTGTTAATTGAGGGTTGTCACTCGCACCCTTCAAATAAACCTTACCACTGATTTTACTTTTGGAACCTTTGTCAATAATCAAAACATCCTGGATAAATTGATTGAGAAGATTGGCATTGATCTGATCGAGATTGATTTCAAAATCGAAGTTGTCATTGTCTCTTGCGGGATAAAAATTTCCGTGAATGTCTATTGTTTTCACATTGCCGTTAGCGACGTTTGCAACTACTCCAACGACTTTATTCTGATCATCCCATGTAGTAGAAATATCCGCAAAGCCGAGGGAGTCATCATTCACTTTTAGCCCGTCAATCAGGAGGTTTGAGCCGACATGAAGATGTGTTGCCGGACCAGTAAGGTTTACATCTCCATTGATAATTCCTTCCACTTTAAGTCCTATTGTCTTGAGAAGCTGATCAAAATTATTGAAGTTTACTTTCGTGAAATTAATGTTCATTTTATCCAATGGATTCTCTGATATTTTTCCATTAATATTTATCTTTTGGTTGCCGGAGGTTAACGCAAAATTGGTGATGATAAGATAGTTGGTATCTATGTCAATAAGGTTATTGGAGTTGATTTCCCATGCCTTATTATTGATAACAATTTCTGATGGCAATATCTTTATGAAAGCAATATCGGTATCGTTCAAAGACACATAACCATTAAGCTTTGCATGGTTGGGAGAGTTCTTGACATTCTGCAATTGTGCCTGAAAGAAGACGCTGTCAGAATGAAGCTGGGTACTCAATTGAACATCATTAATCCATAAGCTATCTGTAATAAAGAATTTATAGCAGTTCATATCTGCTGTGATGGTTCTTGTATCCGATGCAGCATTTATCTCAAAATCCTTTAAAGTCATCTTATTAAATTTGATGTGAGGGGATGTTCCGGTCAACCAAAGTTTGCTGTCATTTGAATTAAAAGACCCGTTAAATGAGGTATATGGAGCCACCTGAAGTTGAGGAATAAATATTTTAGTAAGCTCATTAGCATTCTTGATATTGATAGTGAAATCAAACTTTTGTTCCTCCATTTTAGAATTAGTTTTGTCCTTATATTCCGGAATAAAATTGCCCAAAACATCCTTTAAGACAGGCAAGAGATTCTTGAATTTGTATTCACCTTTGATATTTGCATCCACAATATCAGACTTCAAATCAAGAGTTTTAATCAGACTGTCTCCAAAGGCATTAATTTCTAATTTATTGAGGATTATAGTGTCCTTTTTCTCTATGTAGGAAGTATGATTTAAGGAGATCGTTCCATAGACATTATCCAATTTATTCCCAGTGAAATGCATGAACATATTCGAGGTTAAAGAGGAACTTTCATTTCGCTTGATGAGTTTTAACCTGGCTAATCTTGCATTAGAAACAGTGGCATTGAAATCAAAAACAGGGAGGTCTTTGCTGAAGTCCACTACGCCATTAAAACTCATATTAATATTTTCATCTTTGATATCCAAATCCCCATGAAACTGGCGATTTGAGGCATGACCATTGAGAGTTATATTTTTATAATTATAACCATTCAAATCCATGTTATCAATGTTCGCTTCGAGGTCTGCATTGAACTTCTTAAAATAGCGTGAAAGAATGAATATAATATTATCTTCTTTCTTATTAATAACCTTTTCATCTTGCGGGAAAGCGGTACCATTTACCTTAGCATTGAATGAAATCATTCCAAGCAAGGGTTCCTGCTGAATGATCCTCCCAAGATTAAAGTTTTGAGTGGCAATTTTGCCAGAATAGGTGGTGGTTTGATTAGGCTTATAATACTTGACATTTATATCTGAGGAGATATTACCTAAGGCTGTCTTCAGATTGCCATAAGCTACAAAGTCAGCGACAAAACCTGTAAACTTTCCGCTTAAATTAATTATGCCAAGGTCTTTTAGATTTTCTGGTAGCTGGAGGAAATGCTTATTGTCAAATGGCGGCAATTCAATCTTTTCCAAATCTCGTTTATCTGTCTGCAATCCCTCCAGGGAAAGGTCAATAAAAGTATTGTTGATATCAGGTAATCCATCTAAATTTGCATTGCCCCTGAATCGAGTAACATTTCCGAAACCTATGTCAAGGTTTTTGCATCTCAACTTTGAAATGGTGCCTTTGATTTCCCCTGAAAGGCTGAAAGTAGTTTTCATTCCATACAAAGGATGTTCAAAAAATGCGATGTCTTTGAAGGATACTATGCTCTTTTCAAATTTAGATTTTATATAAACTTTATTCAGATAATCATTGACACAATCGAGGCTGTCATAATACATATTATATTCCCCTTTGATAGATGTATTTGGAGTCTTTAAGGTTAGCGATTTAAAACAAAAATTAGTCGGAGCGAAGGTTACATCAGAGGTCAGTTCATTCAAAACAAAACCGCTTCTGTCAACAAACGAAAGCCCCTGAATATGCGTTTTTACTGAATCTCCATCTATCTTAACATTACTTAATTCGCCCTTAATATTCCTGACATGAAGATGATTAAAAAGAATCCCATGCTCCTTGATAGTATCGTTTTCATCTATCAAAGTGAAGTCAATATTATTCAAAACCAACTGCTTGCAGGTAAGCTTCAAACCTGCTTTCTTAGTCGTATCATTTGACTCTGTTGATTTGAAGGAATCAAGAATAAACTGAAGATTCAAATCCTTTTCTCCCTTGTATTTTCTAAGGTGTAAATCACAATCGTCCAACTCGCAGGAACGAAGGTCAAACTTTGATTTCTTGAGAATATAATCCAAAACGCTTATCTTCAATTTCCCAGCGTATAATAAAGTATCATGATGCAAATCTTCCATGTAAAATCCTTCAAATACAAACTTCTTAAAGAAAACAACATTGACTCCCTTAATCGTAATTTTAGTATGAAGTTTATTGGAGAAATAGCTCATCGCGCCCTTTGTAAGTCGTGTTTGAACCCAAGGAACCTGGATTAGCATGTAACATACCCATAGAAAAACTATTAAGCCGGTTACACTCCAAATTGCTATTTTATATCTCTTTTTGATAATTTTGCGCTTTAAATAATTAATGAAATCAAGGCGGCAAAAATACTACAATTCCCGTACCTAAATAAATATATAAAAAAATGAAAGATAATATAATCATTCTTGGCATTGAATCCTCCTGCGACGACACCGCCGCTTCTATCGTGAAGGATAGCTATGTTTTGTCCAATGTCATTGCCAATCAAAACATCCATAAATTATACGGCGGAGTGATTCCAGAAGCCGCATCCAGAGCGCATCAGCAGAACATTATTCCTGTTGTTGATCGCGCAATTAAAGAAGCTGGAATTACCAAAAATCAAATCTCTGCAATTGCTTTCACACGTGGTCCAGGTCTCCTTGGATCATTGCTTGTTGGCTCCTCATTTGCTAAGGCTTTTGCATTGGGATTGAATATTCCAATTATTGAGGTCAATCACTTACAGGCACATATTCTGGCCCATTTTATTAAGGATGATACCAAGAAACCGCCTCCCTCCTACCCTTTCTTATGTCTCACGGTTTCCGGTGGACACACTCAGATTGTATTAGTCGGTAGGGATTACAAATCCCAACCAGCGACGATGGAAATTATCGGAGAGACTACCGATGATGCTGCTGGTGAAGCCTTTGACAAGATTGCAAAGACCCTTGGTTTGCCTTATCCCGGAGGACCCTTTGTGGATGAATATGCAAGGAAAGGCAATGCAGAAAAGTTCCATTTCACGCATCCTAACGTGCCTGATTTTGATTATAGTTTCAGTGGATTAAAAACGGCAGTTTTGTATTTGGTGAGGGATGGTTTGAAGTCCAATCCCAGCTTCATTCAAGACCATCTTAATGATATTTGCGCATCCTCGCAGAAGGCGATTGTTGATATTCTTCTCCACAAATTAAAGCTGGCTGCTGATAAATTCAATATTAAAGAAATTGCTTTGGCTGGCGGTGTTTCTGCAAATTCCATGCTTCGAAATGTCATCCTTAAAAGTGAGGAATCTTATGGATGGAATGTCCACATTCCTGAATTCAAATATTGTACAGACAATGCAGCCATGATAGCCATTACCGGCTATTATAAATTCCTGAATAATGATTTTGCCTCACAGGAAATCGCGGCTAAGGCAAGGCTGTCATTTACTTGAATAATCTTTTTCCATACTAATAACCTTGTTATTCTAAGAAGCCAGCCATTTTTAAAACTCGTATCTTCCTGTTAGTTACCCTTTATTAGCTATTAAAAAAGTCGCAGGAGACATAAATCATAAGAAAGTTTGAAATGCGTTGAAGAAAGTTTGAAATGTGTTTAACAAAGTTTGGAATATCTTTAAGGAAGTTTGAAATGGTTAAAGGAAGTTTGAAATGTCTTCAAAAAAGTTTGAAATGCCTTTAAGAAAGTTCTAAATGCATGTCTGAAAGTTTGAAATGTAAGTCCGAAAGTTTGAAATGCGATTGAAGAAGTTTGAACTTGCAATAGGATAATCCCTTTTTTTGGTTTTATAATAACAGAAGAAGCCACGAATCTCACAAATCATTTTCTTGATTTGTGAAATTCGTGGCTCTCTTTTTCTTCTAAAGCCAGAGTTTAGTTGACTACAATCTTCTTTTGCAATGTGCCATTTTCATTCTGCAGGATGACCATATAAATGCCTTTGGCAATGGTCGAAAGATTCATCTGATATTGATTCTCGCCGACTACAGAAGTATTGGTTATCGTCATCACTTCTTTTCCAAGAATATCCATTAACCGAATGGTGTAAGCTGCTTCTTTGTCGGATGAGAAAACTATCGTCGCCTCATCGCTTGCAGGGTTCGGATAGACATTGAAGGAGGCTGTTGATATTGGTCCATCGTTGCCTTCTTCTCTCAATAATGTCGTGAAGGTTTGTGAGGCGCTATACCCCGAAACACTTGTCAATGAGGCATTGCAGTTGGTCTGAACCTGCCAGTCGTAAGTGGTGTTGGCAGTCAATCCTGAAATCGTATAATGAGTATTTGGAGCAATGGTATGGACAGTCCAAACATTGGCATTGTGAACGCTAACCCTGACATTATAACTCACATGGCAGCTTGGCTGAATCCAATTTGCCATGGCATAATTAACGCCGATATTTGTAGTCGGAGTCGCAGCAATGACGGGAATGGCACAGGCACTCGCAACAGTCGTTGATGCAGAGCCGGTGCAGCCATTGGTATTGGTAACAGTTACCGTATAAGTGCCGCCGGCATTGACAGAATCCATCTGGATAGTTGTGGCATCACTCCATAAATAACTTGCAAATGAAGAGCCTACAGTCAGATGTGCATAGCCTCCGCCGCAAAGATTATTGAGATTAGTCACTAATATCGTTGGCATAGCGCCAGCATTCGCAGTAACTGATTTCAGGGCTGTTGCTGAACAATTCGCACCGTTAGAAACGGTAACCACATACAAGCCGCTGGCGGAAGTGGTAATGGTTTCTGTAGTAGCTCCATTACTCCAATTGTAGGTGTTATAAATCCCTGCATCCAATGTTACAGAACCAGGAGCACAGAACACAACCGGACCGCTTGCCGTAATGACCGGATTGCTGAAAGGTGTAATAGTAACCGCCTGTGAAGTCGAACCTGTACAGCCATTATTACCAGTAACAGTCACCACATAATTCCCTGAAGAGAGCACTAAAATGGACTGTGTTGTTTGAGAATTCATCCAATGGTAAGAAACATAAGTACCTGCATTCAAAGTAACCGAACCACCCTGGCACAAGGTCGTCGGACCGCTTGGTGAGATGACAGGCACAGGGCTTGGATTGACAGTGATGCTGATGGAAGCCGACGCGGTACAGTTGTTAATATTAGCAATTGTTACAGAATAAATTCCTGTGGTAGTTGCTGCAATTGTTGATGTTGTAGCTCCATTACTCCAGAGATAGGCTGCATAAGTTCCCACATGCAAAGTCACAGAACTTCCACTGCAGAAAGTAGTCGGACCGCTTGGAGTTATAGTAGGTGTCGGCAATGCAAAGACATCCACAAACTGGCAAGCAGTACCTGTGCAACCATGATTATCGGTAACCGTAACGCAATAAGGCTGCGAGCCATAAACCGTAATGGATTGGGTGGTACTGCCGGTATTCCATGCATAAGCCACCCAGGTCCCTGCATTCAAAGTAACAGAATCTCCGGCGCAGAAAGTTGTATTGCTATTGGTGCTGATTGTTTCCGTTGGGGAAAGGTTCACTGTTACCCCGATTGAAGCAGTTCCGGTACATCCGTTATTATCAGTAACAGTAACCATGTAAGTGCCACCGGCAGAAGCCGAGATGCTTCCGGTAGTAGCTCCATTGCTCCACAAGTAAGTCGAATAACTTCCTGCCATCAAAGTAACAGAACCACCCTGGCAGAAGGTAGTCGGACCATTGTGAGTAATATTCGGAACAGGATTATTATTGACTGTAACTATCTGTGAAGCCATGCCTGTACATCCATTATTATCAGTAACAGTTACTGAATAGGAACCTGGCGTTGAAACTGAAATAGCTTCAGTCGTAGCACTGGTACTCCAGTTATAAGATATATAAATGCCGGTACTTAATGTTGTTGAATTACCATTGCAGATACTAGTGTTTCCGGTAATGGAAGGAGTTGGATTGGCATAGGCGGTAACTGTTTGAGAAGCCATACCGGTACAGCCATTCGCATCAGTTATTGTAACCATATAATTACCGGAGGTGGAAGCAGAAATAGTTTCAGACGATGCACCAGTGCTCCAATGATATGAAGTCCATGCACCAGCATCAAGCATTACAGAACCACCGCTACAGAAGGTTGTCGAGCCATTAGCAGTAATAGTTGGTGTTGGAGCAGCATTCACAGTTACACCTATCGAAGCCGTTCCGGTACATCCATTGACTAAAGAAACAGTTACGGTATAGGTGCCTGAAGTAGTTGCAGAAATGGTTTCAGTAGTTGAATTAGTGCTCCATTGGTACGTGAAAAAGATTCCTGCATCAAGCATCACAGACCCGCCCTGACAGAAAGAAGTTGGTCCATTTGGAATAATATTAGGAGAAGGATTTGAGATTACGCTAACGGCTTGAGAAGCAGATGCAGTACATCCAAAGTTATTCGTAACAGTAACAGCATAAGTACCGGCAGTTGAAGCACTGATGGTTTCGGCAGTAGCTCCGGTATTCCATAAGTAATCAGCAAATAATCCGGCATCCAATGTAACAGAATTTCCCTGGCAAATGGAAGTAGAACCACTTGCAGTAATAGTAACCGCAGGATTAAAATAAACATTCACAGATTGAGTGGCAGTGCCTGTGCATCCATTAGCATTAGTAACTGTAACCCTGAATGTTCCGGTAGCAGTAACATCAATAGATTCAGCAGTCGAACCATTGCTCCAATGGTAAGATGCCCATGAACCAGCATCAAGAGTTACAGAGCCCCCTTGACAGAATGCGGTTGGTCCGTTTGCTGTAATAGTGGGATTAACAGGTTGACTGGCATTAATTACAATCGAAGCAGTTCCTGTACAGCCAGCATTATTGGAAACAGTTACTGAATATGTACCTGAAGTATTTACTAAAATAAATTCAGAAGAAGAGCCTGTATTCCAGTGATAAGAAGAGAAACTTCCAGCATTCAAGGTAACCGAATCTCCATGACAGAAAGATGTTGGACCGTTGGCAGTTATTGAATCAATAGCATTTTGATTAACTGTTACTGATTGTGAAGCAACTCCTGTACATCCATTAGATGCTGTAACAGTTACCATATAATTACCACTTGCATTAACTGTGATAGCTTCCATGGTAGAACCCGTGTTCCATGAATAATGAGGGAAAGAATCACATACAAGTGTTACAGAACCACCAGAACAGAAGGTTGTTGGTCCACTAGGGGTAATGCCTGGATTTGGATTATCATAAACAGTTACTTGTCTTGAAGCAACTGCTGTGCATCCACTGTTATTAGCAACTGTTACAGAATAATTTCCACCTGAGGTAACAGTGATTGATTGAGTTGACTGACCTGAACTCCAATTGTAAGAAGTGAAACCTTGTCCTGCATTAAGCATCACAGAACCGCCATCACAGAATGATGTCGGACCATTTGCAGAAATTGAATCAATAAGATTTGAAGGCTGAGTAAGTGTTACATAAGATATAGCCGTACATCCATTCATATCAGAAACCGTAACCATATAAACTCCCGCTGTTAAATCAGTTTGGTTTGCATTGGTGGAACCATTATTCCAGGAATAACTATAAGGAGATGTTCCACCGGTAACACTGGTACTCACTGTCCCACTTGAATCTCCTGAGCAAACAAGATTTGTACCGCTTGCAGTAGCAACAAGAATATCAGGTTGTGAGATAACAACCAAAACAATTGATGAAGTACACCCAAAATTATCTCTTACCATTATTTGATAAGTGCCTGCCGTCAAGTTTGAAAATATATTTGTAGATTGATATGAATTACCTCCATCTTTTGAATAAGAATATGGAGTGGATCCTCCTGTGGCAATTACTGATATACTACCATCACCCGAACCAAAACAATTAACATTAGTATGGGTGGTCGTAATAATTGGGCTTGAATTAACAGTAACTGCAACAGATGCTGTTCCGGTACATCCATAGTTATTAGAAACGGTTACAGTATATGTTCCAGTTGAATTTACTATAATGGTATCAGTAGTTGCATTATTACTCCAATGATAAGAAGCAAATCCTTGTCCTGCATTAAGCCCGACAAAGCCACCTTGACAGAAAGAAACTGGTCCAGTTGTTGAAATGGAATCATGTGGAACAGGATTAAAAGTAATTGTCCTTGTAGCTATCCCTGAACAGCCGCTGCTATTGGTAACTGTTACCTGGTATGTTCCGCTATTATAAATCCTTATGTATTCGGTAGTACCACCTGTGCTCCATTGATAAGAAGTGAATCCTTGTCCGGCAAGAAGATATACAGTATCTCCCTGGCATAATTGCGCTGTGTTTGGATAAATAGTAATAGAGTCAGTAATGTTTTGATTAGCTGTGGCAACAACAGTGGCTGTACCAGTACAACCTGTCGTATCCTGTGTAACTGTAACAGTATATGTTCCACTGGTAGTAGCTGTTATTCCCGATAATGTTGAACCATTACTCCACAGATAGGTATTATTATTATTGTTATTAAATGTAAATACACTAAAAGTTACTGAATCTCCAGGGCAGAATGTAGATGAACCAATTGTATCAATAATAAGGTTTAAGCTACCGACTGTTACATTCAATGTTCGAGGAATACTATTACCACATGAATCATGACCTACAACAGAAATGATTCCTCCTTGAGATCCTGCTGTAACAAATATGTAGCTTCCGAATTGATAAGAAGTGTCAATAATCCATCCTGATGGTAAAGTCCAAGTATAACTTGTTGCCCCTGTATCTGGTGGAACAGAATATGGTATCATACTGCTTCCTGCACAAACACTAGTATCACCATTAATAGGACCTGGTTGATTCGGCACATGATTAATAATAATAGAATGTGTTGCTGAATTGGTGCAGCCTTCACTTGTGGTTACTGTTACAGTATAAGTTCCGCTTGTGAAGACATGTATTGATTGTGTAGTTGCTTGTGTACTCCATAGATAATGTGCCGATGTGGATGCATTTAATGTTGCAGAATCACAAATAGATGAAGGTCCTGAAATAGTAACTGTTGGAGCCTGTCTGGTAACGATATGCAAGGTTTCTGCCACACTGTTTCCACAACTGTCATGCGCAATAACAGAGATGGTTCCACTTGCAGAACTTATATGATAGGTTACACTGTCGCCACCTGTGTTACTGACATAACTCCATCCTGTAGGCAAATTCCATGTATAGCTTAAAGCACCAGAGTCTGGAGGCACACGATATGTTTGAGTGCTTTGAGCACAGACGGTATCATTACCCATGATAGGACCTGGCTGCGAAGGAACATGATTAATAGTGATAGTAATAGAGTTGGTGCCTGTGCAGCCTGAACCATTTGTAACAGTTACTGTGTAAGTAGTTGTTTGAGTAATTATCGCATCTACCAAGTAAGTAGTATCATTATTGCTCCAATGAAATGAGGTATAAAGTGAATCATTTACTGATAAGTGGACTGTATCAACACCACATACTGAAGTATCGTTAGGCGTTGTGATATGTGGGGTTGAAAATATAATTGTTGTAACCTGTAACGTTTGGGCAATGCTGCTTCCACAACTGTTATTCGCAGTAACATTTATAATACCAGATGAGGAAGGTATTACAGATATACTATCTGTTATAGAAGATCCTGTCCAACCGTTTGGCAATGTCCAAGTGTAATTTATCGCTCCTTGAACCGCAATTATAGAATAAGTTTGCAAGGATCCGGCACATACCGAGTCATTACCGGAAATAACTCCTGGTTGACCCGGAACGTTATTTACAGAAACTACTTGACTTGCTGTTCCAGTGCAACCATTAATATCTGTTGCAGTAACAGTATAAGTACCTGCTAATGTAATACTAATTGTCTCTGTAGTTTTCCCATTGCTCCAATGAAAAGTAACGTAAGCTCCGGCATCCAATATTACACTATCTCCATGACATATTGTTGTTGGACCATTTGCAGTTATTGTTGGCGTAATAGTACAAGAAGGAGAATATCGCCAAAAGTCTTTATAATTATGAATAGAATTAAAGGTTGATCCAGTTCCTGCATAACCATCGTTACCTATTGAAAAACCCACAGCATCTAACCTTGCAGGATTTAAATTCGTTCTTTGAGTCCATGTATTTGCAACAGGGTCATAAACCCACCAAGTAGGTATTGCAACAAAGGTTGTCATGTTAATGCTTCCAGTTCCTACATAAGCTTTACCTCCTATTACAAAGCAAGTTCCACTATAAAACTGTTCAGGTGTAGATGCAATAATAGCCCAGGTATTTGCAGTAGTATCATACCTATAAAATGTACTTAATATAGATGTGCTGTTTTCACCACTGCCTATATAACCATAAGTTCCTATTGCATAACCAACAGCAGATTTCCTTATTCCACCTGAATAATTTGCTTTTTGAGTCCAAGTATCGGTAGTGGAATTATATTGATAAAAGTCCTGATAATAAGTTGTCGAATTCGACCCAGTCCCTACATATCCATTCAATCCGATTGCAAATGCGGATGCAAAAGATCTTGCTGTTCCTGTAAAATTTGAAACTTGAATCCATGAATTTGAATCTGCATTGTATTTCCAAAAATCATTCCTGTAATTGTTTGTAGTATAATTGTCTATTCCCAACCCTACAAACGCATAATTTCCGATTACAAATGACGAGGATCCATATCTTGCTGTACCTCCATAATTTGCCTCTTGTGTCCATGCATTCGTATTTGGATTAAAAGACCAGAAATCACTCAAAAGAGAGGAAGTGGAATCGTTATATCCCAAGCCAATATAACCTAAATTCTCAATAGAAAATCCTACAGCATTCCTTCTTGATAACCCAGAAAGATTAGGTTTGGATTCCCACAGGTTATTACATTGATTAACTACTATTGCAGATGATACCACCGTTCCAGTGCAGCCATTAGCATTGGTTACTGTGACAGAATAAGTTCCGGCGGTAGTAACAGAAATAGTTTGTGTTGTTGCGCCGGTATTCCAATTGTAAATTGAAAAACCTGAACCAGCATTTAGAATATTAATTTCACCCACACACATTGTTATTGAATTACTATATGTAATAATCGGTTGACTTGAAGATACTGTAATGCTATCCGTTTGATTAATACTGCCTCCACAGCTATTATGAGCAGAAACGGCAATATAACCACTTGTTGTCCCTATCAAAGCTGTAATACTCGAAGAGGTTGATGACCCAGACCATCCAATTGGTAAATGCCACTCATAATAGGTTGCTCCTGAAACTGGTGCAACTGAGAAGGTTTGAGTAGTTCCAACACAAACAATATTATTGCCAATTATGCTTGCCGGCATTGTAGGATTACTGCAAATGGTTGATGCTGGAATTTTTGCAACAATTACATTGTTAAAGTTTGTGGCAGTATCAGATAAGGTTATGGTATCAAAAGCAATAACAGGACTGTAATAAGTGCCTGTAATAAAAAGATTCCCTAATTTGTCAATTGTAATACCATTTCCTGTTTCTGAAAGTTTTCCTCCAACACTTTTTGCCCAAACATAATTACCACTGGAATCAAGCTTAGTAATATAAAGATTGCCGGAGCCATTATTGAATATTTCACATGATCCAAAGGTAAGATGATTATCAATATACATACCAGTCATATAAGAATTCCCTAATGTGTCAGCAACAATACTATTACTTTGATCATTATCAGAATTGATTGCATTTTTTGCCCAAATCGCATTCCCGCTACTGTCATATTTAACAATAAAATAATCAGTATGTCCATAACTGGAATTACTTAAAGTTATGTTGTCAAATGAAAGCGAATCAGCATAAAAATATCCCGTAACAAACGAATTACCATGACCATCAGTGGAAATACTGGTACAATAACTAGGTCCTGGACTTCCTCCTGAACCCTTTGCCCAAATAACATTTCCATTTTGACTAAATTTCGCTGTAAAAATATCTGCACTATTTGATGTATTAGTTAATGTAAACGATCCAAAAGTAATTGAAGGACTTATAAAATTCCCCGTAATATAAAAATACCCATTTGCATCTGTTGTAATTCCTACTCCATCATCTGCTGAGCTTCCTCCAAAAGTTTCTGACCACAATACATTACCATTAGCGTCATACTTAACAATAAATATATCCCCAGAAGCTGGGCTTGCACTATATAAAGTTACCGAATCAAACCCTATAGCATTACTTATATAATATCCAGTAATGTAAACATTACCGATCACATCGGCTGTTATTGAATTTCCAATAATTTGATGATCAGCTTGGCATGCCTTTGCCCAGAGAATATGACCAGCACTGTCATATTTTGCTACAAAAAAGTCGACTTCATTTCCGTAAATTAAAGGTGGTCCATACAATGTCAATGTATCAAAAGAAATATATGGATTATAAAAGGAGCCTGTAATGTATACATTATTGTTGTTATCAACAGCAATACCATTGCATTGGACATAAGCGGAAGCCGGACCACCTGCTTGCCTTGCCCAGATAACATTTCCATTAGGATCATATTTTACTATATAAATATTATCCTCTCCTCCATTTGTATCTAGCAAGGTTATATTACCAAATGTAATTGGATTATAATAATAACCCGAGACATAAACGTTTCCATTATTGTCTGTTGCAGTCCTTGTTCCAAATCCTTCATTGCCTAATGAAGCTTTTGCCCATTGCCAATTGGGGATTTGCGCATCAGCATTCATTACCAACAAGAACACCACAACAAGAGTCGAGATTACGTTTTTTACTTTTTTCATTTTTGTAATAATTTAAGGGGTTATAATTTATTTATTTTATTTAATTGTTTCTAAAGGGTGTGGAGTGCAGCAGGGTCAGCTATCGGCATGAAAATCCAAGGTTCATCAGGTTTTGTGTAATCGGTGTTATTTATTATTTTGGTATTTATCTGAATGCAAAATTACACAAAGTTTTTATTAACTCCAAATACTTTTTTTAGCTTTCTTACCTGTTTACTAAAAAAGACTGTCGGCTTGGTACATTCAATCTGACAGTGTTGATGAACATTACCAAAGTTTAATACTTTGGTAATGTTAGTACACCTGGCATTACCAAAGTTCTCAATTAATAAATGCCAGGAGCACACCTATTAATATAGGCAACATTCTTGAAAGGGTGTTTTCAGGTGTAAAATCTTACTTTTCAGCTTGGAATAGGTCAATTGCTGCACCTATCGTGATTTGTGTAACACAAATCGTGATTTGTGCAGCAGCTATCGTGATTTGTGTAACACCTATCGCGATTTGTGCAGCAGCTATCGTGATTTGTGTTACACAAATCGTGATTTGTGCAGCAGCTATCGTGATTTGTGTAACACAAATCGTGATTTGTGCTGCAGCTATCGTGATTTGTGCTGCACCTATCGTGATTTGTGTTACACAAATCACGATAGCTGCAGCAATTATGATTGTGAAACCATACAGGTGCGAAGATACTGTATGGTTTCATTTAAACGTGCAATCATACAGGAGCTTCACATTTGTCAGGATACATGGAGAAATTATTTGAACACAGATGATGCGGAAAACAGGGAAAAGATATGATTTTTTCAACAAGAAATCATATCTTTTCCCTATTTTCTGCATCATCTGCGTTCCTACTTTTAATTAACTCAAGTTGCCAGTCTAAATTTTAGAAAACTGGACTGGAAAGTTGCAAAGGTCATTACTTTCTCCGGCGGCTGGGATTATTCAGCAAAACAGAAGATAGCAAAATGGTATTACAATAAATGTATAACCCCTTCCGAATGTTGGTATGGAACATAAAATGCCACCGAACCTACCGCGAGCACCATTGAAGAAACCTACAAGGCGATGGCTATTCCTGACAATCATATTTATCCTCTGAAATTGAAAGTTCAGAATAACATTAAAGCACATGGCGATGGCATCAGGAATATCGCTTATAAGCCGCTATGGATAGAGCTACTCGGGGTAGGGAATTGAATTGCTGATTCCTTTTATAGGGATCTTTGGAAAGATAACAATAGGAACGCTGATAAAAATGATTGCTTATGAAAAGATATGATTCCTGAATAAAATCATATCTTTTCATAAGCAATCATTTTTATCTGCGTTCCTATTGTGCCCTATTTATCGAAGATATTTAATCAATCAAATAGATCCAATTGCCCATCTCTCGAAGGTCGTTTGAAGATTGATAAATCATACTCGAATTTATCCTTGTCTCCCATGTATTTCTTTTTCGCCCATTTGAACATTTGCTTGATAGATTCAGCTATCTTGCCTTCGCCGCGCATCCTTGTCCCGTAGCGGCTATCATTCACCTGCCCCCCATGACATTCTTTGATTTGACTCCATACTTTATCGGCTCTATCGGGGAAATTCTTGTACAGCCAGTCATGAAAAATATCGGCAATAGCACCATTCAACCGGACTATTGTCATGCCTGCCGTCCTTCCTCCATTTAATGCCACTTGTTCAATGATAGCAGGTATTTCAGAACTATTAATTCCAGGAATAATGGGAGCAGTCATCACGCCCACAGGTATATTATTCAGGGATAAATCATGTATAATTTTAAGACGTTGTTTGGCAGTCGTGGTTCTTGGTTCCATCATCAAACGAAGGTCATTATCTAATGAAGTGATAGATACCATAACATGCACCAGCCGCAGCTTTGCAAGCTCTGTCAATATATCTATGTCTCTAATGATAAGACTATTTTTGGTAATGATTCCGACAGGGTGCTTATACTTTAATAACACCTCTAAAATGCCTCTTGTTATCTTCAATTTCCGTTCTGTTGGCTGATAACAATCTGTGTTCCCTGAAAGCATGATCGGAGTAGGCTTCCAATTCTTATTTTGAAAGCAATCTTCTAATAATTTAGGAGCATTTTGCTTGACGATTATCTTCTTTTCAAAATCCATTCCTGCGCTGTAACCCCAGTATTCATGGGCATTGCGAGCATAACAATAGATACATCCATGTTCACAACCCTGATATGGATTCATTGAATAAGCTGAATAAACATCAGGGCTTTCAACCTTATTAACTATGGTCTTTGCATCCGCAAAAATCAACTCTGTTTCTGAATTAATATCCCATTCTTCATCCAATCCTTCGATGTGTTCGGTAACATAATTGAACTGTGAAAACTTATTGTGGGTATTGATTTGCGCCCCTCTGCCTTTTGAATATTCTGCTTCCATCTTATAAGATTTATTTGGGTATTAATTATTTTATTTCTATCTTTGCCGACTTTCTAAGCAATATTAAGCCGCAAAATTAATCAAAAAATAATTAATAAAACACCTAAAATATGTACTTCGCCTCAAACATTAAAACCCTTCGGAATAGAAGAGAACTTACCCAGGAGGAAGTCTCAACTTCCCTTAATATCAAGCGTTCTACGCTCGGTGGTTATGAAAATAACATAGCACAACCGAGCCTTGAGATGCTTATGGAATTCGCTTCCTTTTATAAGATTTCAATAGATGATTTATTGCGGGTAGATCTGTCAAAGTTGCCGGATGACAAGCTCAATAAGATAGAGCAAAACCTGGAACAATTCATCAAAGGTTCGAAGTTGCGAGTCCTTGCTTCAACTGTTGATAAGGAGAATAAAGATAATGTGGAATTGGTTCCATTAAAGGCTGTGGCAGGCTACACTAATGGTTATGCCGACCCTGAATTCATCAGTACGTTGCCTTCTTTTCAGATTCCTTTTCTGTCAAGAGACCGCAAGTACCGCGCATTTCAGATTAAAGGGGACTCTATGCTACCGATTAAGAATGGTTCTTATATCATTGCCGAGTTTGTTCAGAACTGGTATGAAGTAAAAGATGGGGAAGCGCATATAATTCTTACTAAGGATGACGGCATTGTTTTCAAGATTGTGTATCCTGCCATCAAAACCAAAAGGAAGCTTTTATTGAAGTCTTTGAATGCTTCTTATGAACCTTATGAAATTAATATTTCAGAGGTAGTAGAGATGTGGAAGTTCACTAATTATATCAGTGCCGAGCTTCCTGAAGCAGATATTTCGCAAGATGATTTGCGGAATACGGTCTTCCAGTTAAGCAAGGATGTGAAAGAGATCAAGAAGGCGATAAAAACAAATTTATAGCAGTAAAACAAGAACAATAAATAAGGAAATTTATTATTCATAATTCCTTATACCATACCGCTGCATCAAGTTAGTAAAGCGATGAATGCTATCATTCAGAAACATGCGAGATAACTACCGGTAGAAAATGTATCTTTGCACAAAATATTTAATCAAATTTATAGATAAATAAGGATGAAAAAAGGTATCAAAACAATACTCGCAATTTTAGTGGTTATTACTACACTTTCCTTCGCTTTTCAGAAGGAAGATGACAGGATTTATTATGATAAAAACAGGCCTCTTGTCTGGGAAGATTTTAAAGGAAAACCTGATTTCGGTGTTGGTGATGCTGCCTTGACTTTCACGAGAATGAAGAATAATTTCTCGTGGTCTAATGACAGTGCGACGATTAATTTGCAATCTTATTTTGACAAGACTAAGTCATGGGTTAAGAAAGATAAAAAGACGGACTATCTATTGAAACATGAACAAGGACACTTCGATATTTCACAGATTTATTTTTGTAAATTGGTGAAGGAAATTCAGGAAACAAAGTTCTATGCCAAGACATTTGGTGATGAAGTAAACAAGATGATTGCTGCTAATTCTAATGAATTAAATAAGGAACAAGCTTTGTATGATAAGGAATCAAATCATTCGATAATAGAGCCTAAGCAAAAGGAATGGAATGACAAAATAGCCCGTGAATTAAAAGAGTTTGAGCCTTATCAGTCAACGAAGATTGTTGTGAAGCTTTGGTAAATAATGGCAACGAGGAAATTCAGCATTGGGGACTCTGTTCGGTTTTTGAATGAAACAGGAGGTGGTGTGGTGTCAGGAATAATTTCAAATGAATTAGTATTGGTGTCAGTAGAAGATGATTTTGAATTCGAATATGACACGGATCAGTTGGTATTAGTTAATCCTAAAAACAAGAATGGTGCACCGGAAGTTGTCATTAATAAACCAAAAGCCACTCCCTTTAATCATGTTATTACAGGGAAAGAAGGACTCTTTTTGGCCGTCACGAAAGAGGAGGACGTTGAGAATCCTTTGCATCATACTTATATGGTTAATAACAGCAATTTTATCGTGCTATATTCATTTAATATTATTCATAGGAAAGATATCATTGGTATAAATTCAGGGGTCATAATTCCATTGTCGAAACACTTGATTCATGTGGCTCATCAAAAGGAAATTGATGAGTGGAACGGCGTTTTGGTGGATGCCGTCTTCTATCAGAAAGGTTTTTATAAACCTCTTGAACCTGTTTCTAAACGTATAGATTTGGGGCTTTCTTCTTTTACAAGATTGAAGAATTATAAGAAGATAAATTTGATGGATAAGGAAGCTTTTATATTCAATGTTTATCTCAAAGAGGAGGTGAAGAAAGAAGAAGTAAAGAAGGTTGTCACTCCTCAAAAACCATTCAGGATAGGGGAGAAAACTAACTTGCAAAAGGAGAGGAAAGAAGTCAATGAATTCACAGGAGTTACTTCTATGGAAGTGGATTTGCATATCGAAGAATTGGTAGAAGATATTCGCGGGATGAGTAATGGTGAAATTATTCAAATCCAATTAAAACACTTCCAAAAGAAACTCGATGAAGCCATCGCAAAGAAGATGAGAAGTATTGTTTTTATTCATGGAGTTGGCAAGGGGGTGCTGAAGAATGAAATCATTTTTATTCTCAAAGGAATGCCCGAACTCACCTACTCTGATGCTTCTATGGCGAAGTATGGAGGCGGTGCTACCGAAGTATTTCTATTCTAAACTTAAATCATTCTCTTGATAAGCCTCAAGGTATGAGTATATTTATTCATTTCTTTATTGAATATTCCATGATGATCTATGTCATTAATCTTAACGTGTCCGCTGGCATGAATGACTTTGCCAGACTTGATTAAGATGCCTACATGAATGATTTTCCCTTCTTCATTATCAAAGAAAACCAAGTCGCCAGGTTCTGCATTTTCAAGGATTTCTATTGTCACACCTTGTTCTGCTTGTTGATTTGCATCACGTTTTAATTTCATGCCACTTAATTTATAAACCATCTGTGTGAAGCCACTACAATCAGTTCCAAAGGGGCTTCTGCCTCCCCATAAATAAGGGGCATTGAAGTAATGATAGGAGTTCTCTATTACCATCTTTTTATCAGGTAGGCTCAATGAAATTACTTCACTTTCATAAGTATATTGTTGATCTGAAATCTTGAACTTCTTATTAGTATAAAAAGGCAGTGTGCTTCCAATCAAAATAGGTACTGGTAAAGTTTCATTCAATATTGCAATCTGAACAATGTCACGACTTATAGAATGATTGTTTTTATTGAGGGATAGAAAATCTTCATTTGATAAAGGAATACTTTGTTTAACATCAATCCATCCTTCATATCCATCATAGGCTAGACGAATTCGAATCCAGTTCTTTTGTTTCTCAAGGATTTCAAAATGCTCTCCAAAGAGAACTTGAGTAACCATTTCAGACTTATCTGAAGGCTCAAAACGCACTGGAATTACAGAGAGATTGCAGATAGCAGATTCCATTTTTAGATTTAGATTTTTGATTTACGGATAACTATATATTTTTGCGCAATGAATTTACCACATACATCTGTGTTATATCTTTTCGATTTCATAATAATTTATAATAGGTTTAATTTGTTTCAATGGATGCAATATTAAGAAAAATAATTTACACTTTCAGGACTAAAAACTATGATAAAATCAGTAATCAATTTTCAGTTACAAAGGATTAAACGTAATCTTATAACATTCTCATTAATGGGAATCACTTCGATTTTTGTCTTATATGTTGGTTACCGACACGATACTTTGGTTCGGGGTATTGTCTATTTATTTGTGATGTGGCTATGTTCCTTTTGCATTGACTTTTATGCTATCTGGCGACCTGCAAAGAATGATTTTATCGTAAGAAATCCCAAGAAGGAAACCATCTTGTTTGTTGTATGTATTATTGGATCGGCTTTATTCTTCTTCCTTCGATTTTCTGGTATTCTTAATTGGGATACACTTCAAGGAATTGTAAAATTAGCAATTGCTGTTCTCTTGATTTTTGCTTTTCCCATCGCCTTAGCTGTAATTCTTTTGCTGATGAAATATAAACCTTTTGATTTGGGAATAAGGCTTCAAGGTTTTATAGTTGTGATTCCGGTGATTGTTATTTGCGCCATTACCAATAGAATTATTTCTCCAGACAGTCTGACATGGGATAGAGTAGTTTCGGAAGGCGGGGGGATCATTGGTGCTTTATTTACAGGATTTATTGTTGCAGGTCTTTCTGAAGAATTCTTCAGGGTAATAGGTCAAACAAGAATTGGGGAATTGTTATCAAATAAAGGCTATGGATGGTTTATCACTACTGTTATCTGGGCATTGTTTCATGTCCCGAAATGGTATTCGGATGAACATAATCTTGTCGAAGCATTATTAGGTTCTATCAGAATTATTCCACTTGGATTAATGTGGGGATACATGACTCATCGGACGAAAAGTATATTACCTGCCGTGATAGTTCATGGTACTAACTTCTGGGGATTACAAAACTTCTAAATTAAAGAAGTTTTATCTTTGAACAGAAGCTTTAAATTTGTTAATAGCGTTTTTAGAGAAGTCAGAGAGAATCAGTTTGCCGCTCATTTCTGCACGTTCAAAGAGCAACGAATCCCAATTGTCAGCGTCTTTCCAAAAGGCTTTTTTTAATAATTTCATTGCCTCCGGATTGCTTTCGGAAAGTTTTTTCGCAAGATTATTTATTCCTTTATCTAATTCTTCAATTGATGAAAATGTTTCTGCATACATACCTTTTTCTTTTGCCCATATAGAATCTTTCCAACCTGTAGCATTGATGGCAAGGTCTGTAAAAGCGCCAACACCGATCTTCCTTTCTACAGCGGGACCTACTACAAAAGGACCTATGCCGATAGCCAATTCGCTCAATTTAACAGACGCACTGCTATGTGCTAAAGCATAATCAGCAGCACATGCAAGACCAACACCTCCGCCCACCGCCTTGCCTTGTACACGTGCAATTACAAATTTAGGAGCGTTCCTCATAGCATTAATAACCAATGCAAAGCCGGAGAAAAATTCCTTGCCTTTTTCAAAAGTGTCTATTGCTATTAATTCATCAAAAGAAGCCCCGGCGCAAAAGGTTTTCTCGCCTTCACTTTTCAAAATAATAACTTTACAATCAGGATTAATACCAGCATCGGTAATAGCATCAGCTAATTGATGTAAAAGAATGCCAGGCAATGAATTGCTTTGCGGATGGAAGAAAGAAACTGTCCCGATTCCATTATGAATCGAGGTTTCTACGCTACCATTTTCAATCATAAATTAAAAGGAGCTTTAAGACTGGGAATAAGCAGGTAATTTACCTTCTTCTACAAGTCTTAAAATCTTAGTCTTATGCAACTGGAAGTCGCCAAAACACAATGCAGAAAGCATATCTTCCCTTGTCATATCAGGGTTTTTCAATTCTTCCTTGATTTGCTTGGAGCATCTGTCCACATACTTCTCAAAACGTTCGGGAGCCCAAACAAATTCAAACTCCTTCCAGTCTTCACGTTCTCTGTTAATAATAAATTCTTCAGGCAGATCACCGCTGATTTTGCTTCTCACATCCATTCCTTCAAAACGCTTGGGAATCAAGCGGCTGTCAAACATAAAAGGTCGTGTAACCTCGATTACATGAACCTTCTTCCTGGCATCAGCAAAGCCCAATCCTGTGATTCTCAAACCTAATTTCTTTAGGGGAGCATACTTCTTTTCAAACCTTTTTAATGTATCGTACATGACAAATTTATAAATGAATCAGGCTGCAAAG
>Ga0206816_1042_pt1 | contig 33674 bp, 36 predicted proteins | sample Alteio_BWOrgCont_88_FD_152866 | JGI IMG/M metagenome (GOLD analysis project Ga0206816, IMG submission 152866) | Enriched cells from forest soil in Barre Woods Harvard Forest LTER site, Petersham, Massachusetts, United States -... | ecosystem: Environmental > Terrestrial > Soil > Temperate forest >... | reverse complement strand
GGATATGTGCCTCCAAGCCGTTCAGCATGTTATAGATCATAACCTGTTCGACCAGTTTATGATACCAAAATTTATGGTGCCGCATATCCTCGATACCTGGAACAATGATGCGCCCGCCATTTATGGCCGTTTCGATCTATGGTACGATGGCAAAAGTGAACCCAGACTATTGGAGTTTAATGCTGATACGCCAACTTCGATATTCGAGGCATCCATTGTACAATGGTTTTGGCTGAAGGATTTTGATGAGCCAAAGGACCAGTTCAATTCCCTGCACGAAAAGCTGATAGAATACTGGAAATACCTGAAGGATTACTTATACGATGATAAGCTTTATTTTACCTGCGTAAAAGGCAGTTTAGAAGATTATACCACTACAGCTTACATACAGGACTGCGCCATGCAGGGCGGCCTCGAAACGGCGTTTATTTACATCAACGACATTGGCTGGGATAACGATAATAAATTTTTTGTAGACCTGGATAACCAACCCATCCGCAACATCTTCAAACTCTATCCTTACGAGTGGATGGCAAACGAAGCCTTTGGGGAAAACTTAGTTGCCGATACGCTGAAAGCCATTTGGATAGAACCCTCATGGAAAATGATATTAAGCAACAAGGCCATACTGCCTATACTCTGGCAATTGTTCCCTTATCATAAAAACTTGCTGCCTGCTTATTTTACCCGCAGCAATTTAAGCGACTACGTAAAAAAACCATTGTTATCGCGCGAGGGTGCCAATATCACGATAGTAGAAAACGAAAAAGAGATTGCCACTTCCGAGGGTCATTACGGTAACGAGGGCTTTATTTACCAGCAACTATGCAAGCTGCCAAACTTTGACGGCAATTATCCTGTTATTGGTAGTTGGGTGGTTGGCCAGCAACCCGCCGGCATGGGAATAAGAGAAGCTGACGGATTAATTACAGGCAATTTAAGCCGCTTCATTCCGCATTTGATAGTATGAGCGATACATCAGCCATAAAACTAACAGAATGCCCCCGTGATGCCATGCAGGGGCTGCATGATTTTGTACCAACAGACATAAAAGCTGAATACATTAACTTACTATTACAAGTCGGTTTTGACACCATAGATTTTGGCAGCTTTGTATCGCCAAAGGCTATCCCCCAAATGCAGGATACTGCCGAGGTATTAAAAAAACTCGACCTAAGTCCCACCAAATCAAAACTCCTCGCCATTATAGCCAACTATCGCGGTGCGGAAGAAGCGGCACAACATGACGAAATAACTTATTTGGGCTTCCCGTTCTCCATATCCGAAACTTTTCAACTGCGCAACACCAATTCAACCATAGCAGATTCTTTCGACACCGTAAAACGAATACACGAATTATGCGGCAACAAGCACAAAGAATTATTGGTGTACCTTTCAATGGGTTTCGGCAACCCTTATGGCGATGAATGGAATACCGAAATAGTTTCTCAATGGACCGAAAAACTTGTTAATGAAGGGATAAAAACCATCGCTTTATCCGACACCATCGGCGCGGCAACTGCCGAACAAATAAAAAGCATCTACCCTGCCCTAGTCAAACAATTCCCTAATACCGAATTTGGCGTTCATCTCCATAGCACACCCGATAAGCGCTACGAAAAGATAGAAGCCGCCTACCAATCAGGCTGCAAACGTTTCGACTCGGCCATAAAAGGCTACGGCGGCTGCCCAATGGCCGCAGATGACCTCACAGGCAATATCGCTACCGAAACGCTAATCAGCTATCTCCAATCACAAAACGCCCTTCACAGCCTTAATATGGATAAATTCAGAGAGGCGATGGAGTATTCTGGTAGGATATTTATGTAGTCGGGAAAGACTTACGAAGTTTACTAGCAAATCGGTTAGTAAACTTCGTAAGTCTGATATAGTTCGATTATAAAACTTTGTCATTGCGAGGCGCAGCGCGGATTGTGTTGCGGGGCGACGTGGCAACCTCATCGCACGGTTGGCAAAGCGATGAGATTGCCACTCTATCGCTCGCAATGACAAGTTGGTTAATTAAACTTTCTTAAACATCTTAAAATGCTGTATCCCCGCTTCTTCAAATTGCGGCCCGGTCTTTTCAAAACCAAACTTTTCGTAAAGGGTCATTGCGGCTAATTGCGCGTGCATATAAACATAAGTAGCGTCTGCGGGAAGATCATCCAACACAGCTTGCACCAACGCTTTGCCTACGCCACCTCTAAATTGTTCCAGCACAGCAAAGCGTTCCAACTTATAACCCTTGTCCGTTTTACGCCAGCGCGATGCCCCGGCAGGTTCGCCGTTTACCGTAGCTAAAAAATGGGTGGATTCATCCTCAAATTCCCACTCCAGTTCGGGCGGGCAATCTTGTTCAACAACAAAAACCTGGCGACGGATGGCAAACACCTTTTCCAGGTCGGCAGGGTCACTTACTTTTTTTACTTTTATCTCTTTTAGTTCGGGCATTGGTATAATGCTTGTTGGTTTTATTGTTTGAAAAAAAGCGCTAATGTTTTCTCATCAGCGCTTTTGTTAAGAGTCAAGAAACAAGAGACAAGAGCCAAGATAAACATTGATAAATCATTACGACTTAATAATCCCCTTTCTTGATTCTTGTCTCTTGGTTCTTGACTCTCAAAAACTACAACTTACTATTCACATCCAAACAGTTCAGGTCAGCAAAAGCCTGGGTTAATCTTTTTACAAAGTTGTCTTCGCCTTTACGTAACCAAACGCGCGGGTCGTAATATTTTTTGTTCGGAGAATCAGCGCCGTCAGGGCTGCCGATTTGTGTTTGTAAATAACCCTCTTTCGACTGGTAATAATCCTTTATACCTTCCCAAAATGCCCATTGCATATCGGTATCGATATTCATTTTTATTGCACCGTAAGATATCGCTTCGCGGATCTCTTCCTGGCTCGAACCCGAACCTCCGTGGAACACAAAATTGATCGGCTTCTCGGCAGATAAATTGAATTTCTTCTTCACATACTCCTGCGAGTTATGCAAAATAACCGGCTGCAATTTAACATTGCCCGGTTTGTAAACCCCGTGTACGTTACCAAAGGCAGCGGCCACCGTAAATCGCGGACTAACCTTTAACAAATGCTCATAAGAGTAAGCAACATCTTCGGGTTGTGTGTATAATTTATGGCTTTCAACACCGCTATTATCAACGCCATCTTCCTCGCCGCCGGTTACGCCCAGTTCAATTTCAAGCGTCATACCCATTTTAGCCATGCGGGCGAGGTATTTGGCAGATATCTCAATATTTTCTTCAATAGGCTCTTCCGAAAGGTCAAGCATGTGTGATGAGAAGAGCGGTTTGCCGGTACGGGCAAAAAACTTTTCACCGTAATCTAACAAGCCATCTATCCACGGCAATAATTTCTTGGCGCAATGGTCGGTATGCATAATAACCGCTACACCATAGTGTTCGGCCAGTAAATGCACATGCTCAGCCGCTGATATACTGCCCAGAATGCAAGCTTGTAGCTTTGAGTTATCTATTGACTTGCCTGCATAAAACTGGCCGCCGCCATTAGATAGCTGTATTATAACCGGCGACTTAACAGCCGCAGCCGTTTCCATAACCGCGTTAATACTATTGGTACCTATTACGTTTACAGCCGGCAAAGCAAATTGGTGCTTTTTAGCTGCTTCAAACATTTCCTGCACCTGGTCGCCATGCAGAACACCTTTATAATTTTTTAAGTCCATTGGGTTTATAATTTTCTGCTTCGAAGTTATAAATTTTTGAGAGAATCAAGATACAAGAGTCAAGAATCAAGACTGATAAATCTTCATATTTTGCTCTTGATTCCTGGTTCTTGGCTCTTGGCTCTCGAATCTTGATTCTCTAACAAACTTTTCCAACAAAAAATCGTTTCTTTGTAACCAATTGAAAGAGTTCGAAAATAATATGGCTTGGTTTAAGCGCGAGATAAAAGGGATAATTACGACCACTGAAGAAAAGAAGGAAACCCCCGATGGTATCTGGAACAAGTGCCCTCAATGTAAAAAACCCCTGCACTATTCAGAACAGGTAGAAAATCAATACGTTTGCCATTACTGCGGGTTTCATTTGCGCATTGGCTCCAAAGAATATTTCTCAGTTCTGTTTGACAATAACGAGTTTACAGAACTATTCCCCGACCTTACATCAGGCGACCCGCTGCACTTTACCGATACCAAAAAATATTCCGACCGTTTAATAGAAACCCAGTTTAAAACCGGTTTAAAGGACGCGATACGCGCGGGAGTTGGAAAATTAAACGGGCTGGACATAGTAATAGCCTGTATGGATTTCAACTTCATCGGTGGTTCGATGGGATCGGTAGTAGGCGAAAAGATTGCCCGTTCTATTGATTATTGTATTGAACATAAAGTACCATTCCTGATGATATCCAAATCAGGCGGTGCCCGTATGATGGAAGCCGCATTTTCGTTGATGCAAATGGCTAAAACATCTGCCAAATTAGCTTTGTTAGGACAAGCCAAAGTACCTTACATATCTTTATTAACCGACCCAACAACAGGCGGTGTAACCGCGTCCTACGCTATGCTGGGAGATATAAACATTGCCGAGCCTGGTGCGCTGATAGGCTTTGCCGGACCAAGAGTTATAAAAGAAACAATCAAGAAAGATTTACCAAAAGGCTTCCAAACTGCCGAGTTTGTACAAGAACACGGTTTCCTCGATTTTATAGTGGACCGTAGGGAAATGAAAGACGAATTAGCTTCATTTTTGAAAATGATGCAGAATTAATAGGTTAAATATTCATTAAACAAAAGAAGTGATGCTAATTAGCATCACTTCTTTTGTTTAATGCGTTTTGTCATTCTGAACGCAGTGAAGAATCTTGGAAAGATGGGTCGCAGTTATGCTTATCGCGCATATACTTGCTGCTTCAAGATTCTTCGCTCTCGCTCAGAATGACAAATTACTATATTATTCCTGTCCTTGCAGGTATAATTTCCGGCATATCCTTTATATAAGTACCCTTCTTTTCAGGCTTATCATTATGCGATGAACCTGAATGTCCCTGTTGCTCCTGTTTAGAAGTTTGTTTTTGATTCTTTGAAATATCTCTTGCCGCATATTTCCGGTCATTGCCGGGCATTTTTTCATTGCTTTTCATAATCTTTAAATTTAGAATAAGTCAAAAAGTCTCCCCTACCGGGGGAGATTTAGAGGGGGCTTGGGATCTATATACTTTCCGTTCCCGGCTCATGCCCTACCATCCGCCCTGTTGTGCGGCCATGTGAGCGTGTTACAAAATCGGTCTTAGGATTTCCCACCGATGGAAACTCATGCTGATTTGGCGGCATAACATCATTCTGTTCGCTGTACGAAGCATCATTGCCCTGATCATTTTGCTGTTGTTCCTGTTGAGGAGTATATCCTGTTCTTTCCCTTTCCGACACTTGTTTTTCAGGGATCTCGTTCTCTCTCTTTCCGTTTCCGGATTTTGGCTTCTTGGTTTTCATGGTTTTCAGTTTTAATTAGATACCATGAGTAAAGCCATAATCATGCCAAACGAAAATTATTTAACAAGAAAGAAAATAATTAAATTAATAGACTTTGTCATTGCGAGGAGTATGGTGGGGTAGTGCGGGGCCAGCGACGTGGCAACCTCGTCGCAAGGTTAGCAAAGCGACAAGGTTGCCGCGCTATCGCTCGCAATTGACAAGTTGGGTGGGGCCTATACACTCACCGGGAACAACTCCCTAATCTTACTCAACGCAAAATCAACCTCTTCCTTAGTGGTATATTTAGAAAACGAAAACCTCACCGATGGCCGGGTAGCGCTTGCGCCAATAGCCGTCAGCACATGCGACCCAATATCCGTACCCGAACTGCAAGCGCTGCCACCCGATGCCGAAATACCTGCAATGTCCAAATTAAACAACAGCATATCCGCCAGGTCAGTATCCGGGAACGATACATTCAAAACCGTATATAAACTTTTATCTGCGTCCGTTTCGCCGTTGAATTTAACGCCCGGAACCTGCTCAATTAACTGCTCCATCATATAGGTTTTTAAACCTTGTATATGTTGCTGGTGTTGTTCCATATCGGCGTAAGCCATTTCTAAGGCTTTGGCCAAACCCACAATGCCGTAAACGTTCTCGGTACCACCGCGCATATTGCGCTCCTGCGATCCGCCATATATCAATGGCTTAATTTTCAGCTTATGGTTAACGTGCAAAAATCCAATGCCTTTAGGTCCGTGAAGTTTATGCGCCGCGCAAACTAAAAAATTAACTTTCAGCTTACCCAGATCATGCGGATAATGGCCCATGGTTTGCACCGTATCGCAATGGAAAATGGCATTGTATTGTTCGCAAAGCTCTCCTACCCTTTCAATATCTGTCAGCGTACCTATCTCATTATTGGCGTGCATTAACGATACAAAACTGCGCTCGTTATTTTGCAATAACTCTTCTAAATGCGCATAATCAATACTGCCCTTTTCATTAATATTAACAAAGCTTAACTTAATAGTACCCGCCTTTTCCAACGCCTCAAACGTATGCAGTACTGCATGATGCTCTAACCGTGTAGTAATCGCATGAGTAATTTTATGGTCGACAATGCCGCAACGTATGGCTGTATTATCCGCCTCGGTACCGCTGCTGGTAAAAAATATCTCCGCAGGCGAAGTATGCAGTAAATTAGCCACCGTTTTGCGCGCCTTTTCTATCAACGACCGTGCCTCGCGCCCATGCGCATGGATAGATGACGGATTACCATAAGTATTTTCCATCACCTTAACCATTTCCTTCATTACTTCCGGATCAAGCGGCGTTGTGGCAGCATTATCTAAATAAACACGCATATTTTTAGGTTTGAATTATTGAGTTAGTGAATTATTGAGTTATAATTTGATAAAATATTTGACTATTCCCTCTTCAATCAATAATTCAATAATTCGCTAATTCAATAATTAATTAAGTATTTCTTTTATATCAGCAATTATCTTATTAGCCAAATTATTCGCAACCGTCTCCGAATCTCCTTCCGAATAAATCCGGATAATCGGTTCTGTATTTGACCGCCTCAAATGTACCCATTGTTTGTCAAATTCTATTTTCAGGCCGTCAATGGTACTATGTGGTTGGGCTTTATACTTTTCCTCAACCTTCAACAACAAGGCATCAATATCCATTTCGGGTGTTAGCGTTATCTTATTTTTTGAGATAAAGTAACCGGGGTACGAACTCCTTAAAACCGAAATAGGCTTGCCAAACTTAGCCAGGTGTGTTAAAAACAAAGCGATACCGGCCAACGCATCGCGGCCATAATGCAGTTCGGGGTAAATAACTCCGCCATTGCCTTCGCCGCCGATAACCGCGTTAACTTCCTTCATTTTATTTACCACGTTCACCTCGCCTACAGCTGCGGCATGGTATTCGCCGCCTGCGGCTTCTGTAACATCGCGTAAAGCACGGGTTGACGAAAGATTGGATACCGTATTACCTTTGGTATTTTTCAAAATATAATCAGCAACAGCAACCAGCGTATATTCCTCGCCAAACATATTGCCGTCCTCGTTCACAAAACAAAGGCGGTCTACATCCGGGTCGACAGCAATACCTAAACTGGCATTTTTTGCCACTACTTCTTTTGATAAGGCGGTTAAATTCTCGGGCAGCGGTTCCGGGTTATGCGGGAAAACGCCATCCGGCTCGCAAAATAATTTATAAACAGTTTTTACGCCCAAGGCTTCCAACAAAGCCGGCACAAATATGCCGCCGGTAGAGTTAACGCAATCTATAACAACTTTAAAATTAGCTTTGGCAATGGCTTTAACATCTACCAGTGGCAACGCCAATATTTGGTCTATATGTTTTTGAAGATAAGTATCGTCATGGGTTACTTTGCCCAGATCGTTCACATCAGCGTATACAAAATCGCTGCTTTCAGCTATTTCCAGCACTTCTTTGCCGTCTGCATCATTAATAAACTCGCCTTTTTCGTTTAGCAGTTTAAGTGCATTCCATTGTTTAGGGTTATGGCTGGCTGTTAAGATAATACCGCCCGCCGCTTTTTCAAGCGGAACAGCGATCTCAACAGTCGGCGTTGTAGACAAGCCCAAATCAACCACATCAACGCCTAAACCCTGCAAAGTGCCAATCACCAGGTTATTTACCATACTGCCCGATATCCGCGCATCGCGCCCGATAACGATCTTTTTGATGCCCGATTTCTTAACCGCCCAGCTACCGTAAGCCGAGGTGAATTTCACAATATCCACAGGCGTTAAACCATCGCCCGCCGCACCGCCAATGGTGCCCCTTATGCCCGAAATTGATTTTATTAATGTCAAAGTGTAAATATTAGTACCTGCAAAAGTAAAAAATTTAGCGTTAACAAAGCATTTACGGCATTGGTTTTAGGCTGATTTTATTGGTTATATTTGTGGCTCAACGCCAAATATTTAAATTAGCAAATGCTCCAAACCCTTTTGCAGTTGGACAGGCAACTGTTCCATTTCATCAATACTGATCTCTCCAACCCGTTTTTTGACTGGATAATGCCGTGGTTGCGCGAGCCGAAATTTTGGATACCATTATATGTCTTCCTGTTTGTTTTTTGCATTTGGCGCTATAAAAAAACAGGCGTTATTATTATAGCCTGCTTAGCGTTAACCTTTGGCGTAGCCGATTATGGCAGCGCTAGCCTGTTTAAATCGTTTATAAAAAGAACACGGCCATGTAACGACCCTGCAATGGCGCAAACCATTATACGGCGTGTAGACTGCGGCCCCGCTTATAGCTTTCCCTCAACCCATGCCAGTAACCACTTTGCGCTGGCATTTGGTTTCAGCTTAATTTTTTATAAACGCTGGCGATGGGTATGGCTTTGGGCTATATTATGGGCGGGGATGGTATGCTTTGCGCAGGTATATGTTGGAGTGCATTACCCAATTGATATTTTAGGCGGGGCATTGTTTGGGATATTGGTGGGATGGTTGGTGGCGTTGTTGTTTAAGAAGTTGGAACCGAAATTTTAAGTTAACTGTAATGAGTAAAAGAATTAAAGATAAAAATATTATCTCAGACGCAACCAATCAGGAATTGATTGCTACAAGTTCAGGTGATATTTTAAAAAGCCCTAATCTAATTCCTGGCGATAATTCTATTGATATTTCCGAGTTACATAAAATATTGACGGAAAATAATTTTAATGCGGCAGAATTAAGAAAATCAGCCTGGAAGAGAAAATCAAAATGAAACCATATTTCTTACTGATTATTACTTTTTTATTGGTCATTCATAGCGTAGCGCAAAAGGGGCGATCAACTGTTAGCCGATCGAAAAAAAATTACTTCTTGAGGGCTGATACGATGCATGTACTTGCTACAAGGTATATAACAGTTGAAAAAGATGTTATAACTAATGCAATACATAATGAAAAAGGTTGGATGTTTTGGAGTAAAGACCGAACTTATACACCAGAAACAGCAGCCAAAAGAGTTCAACTTTCACTTATCATCAAACTTGATAAATCAATACTAGAACTTTCAAAAATGCCAAATGGGTATTACGCGCATAGGATATCAAAAAAATCGCCTTGGGTAATTGAGAAAGTAAAAGATAGAGACTAATTTAATTCTATAGTTCAAATAGAAAAATAAATAATTCCGAAACCGAACTTCCGAAAGGTCGTAGCCTCGTGAGTGTGTAGAATAACTTAAATTACAGCAGCAAAAATCCCACAAACATCAAAACAGCAGAACATATCATCATAGTAATAGTATAACAAACAGATATAGCTAATGCTTTTAATATGGAAAGCCATACGCCTTGCTGATAAACATTGTGCAGTGCAGCAACCAGGTAAACGAACAACCCCAAAGTGGCAATGAATGATATAATTGAGCCCGCAACCAAACTCATATTGATCTTAGTTATAAAACAGATCACGATCAGCATCAAAAAAACGAAAGAATGAAAATGCAGCGAAAAGATGGCGTGCTGGCTGTAAACGTATTTCTTTTTATTGTAGAAGGCATATAGCATACCCACAAATACAGCAAACAAAGGCAGCAGGATAAACATCAGTTTAGGGATATCATGCGCCATATTTTGCTTAACTGTAACATCACCCGCACCGCTGTGCTCGGCTTTTATCCGTAGTATTTTCTTTTCTGCGTAGCGCGAAAAAGAACCATCTTTAGCCGTATCGGGCAGTTTCTTTTGCGCAGCTTCGTATTCGGCCACATTGTTATACTTATTCTCCAATAGTTTGAATACAATCTCTCCATGATTATTCATGGCAACCGTGATGGATTCGTCTTTTTTACCGATTTTTTTCAGCGTATCTAACTTACCGGCCCATTGCGTATAAATAGTGTTGTGGATACTATCTTCTTTCGACAACTTTTTACCGGTCTTTTCCAATGTCCGCAAGCTATCGGCAAGATGCTGTTTAAAGGTGTTAAAGTTAACCGGCTTAGCCGCTTCCTTTTCCTCATTTCCCGAAAACATCAGCAGGAAAAATACTGCGGATATAAAAATATACATCCTGATAGGATTCAAATAGCTTAACCTTTTACCGGCATTATATTGTTTAGTTAAAAAGCCCGGCTTAAAAACAAGGTATTTAATGGTAGTTAAAAACTGCGAGTCCCAATGAGTAACATCAGCAAAAAAATGGCTAATTAAATGCCCGAACGATTCTATAGGCTCTGTATTTTCCTGGCCGCAATGCGAACAAAACCTGTCGGACACATGGGCACCGCAATTAAGGCAGGTCTTGTCATGGCGGAGATGAGAATGTTTCATGAGCAGTTGTTTCGTAAAAATATAAAAAAAATTAAAAAAATTAATTCAATTTTATATTAGCGTGTCCAATATCAACAGCTTCGCTTGTTATCCCTGTATAATTCAATTATTCAGAAACATTAAAAATTAGAACGATGAAAGATTACATGTTAATTTTCAGGCACATGGACGGCGGTAAAATAGCGTCGCCCGAGCAAATGCAGGTATGGATGCAGCAAACAATGGACTGGTTGGCCTCCATTGGTGCGCAAGGCAAATATGATGGCCGGGGCAACGGCCTGGTCTTTGACAATGCCCGCGTGGTACATCACAACAAAACAGTTACCAACGGTCCCTTTGGCGAAATAAAGGAAACCCTGGGCGGCTACGTTATCGTAAAAGCCGAATCGGCAGATGAAGCAGCCGAATTTGCAAAAGGCAGTCCCATCCTGCAAGGTGAAGGCAACACCATAGAGGTGCGCCAGTTAGCACGGGAAGACGGCGTTCATTAAAAATGTAGAGACGCAATATTTTGCGTCTCCTGGTCATTTATGCAACAAAAGATCATCCCCCATTTATTCCGGACAGAGTACCGAAAAATAGTTTCGGTGCTCTGCCGGCGTTTTGGGCTCGACCAGGTAGAAATTGCCGAGGACCTCGCCAGCGATACCTTTGTAACAGCCGCCCAAACATGGGCTATGAAGGGCCTGCCGCCCAACCCAACGGCGTGGCTGTACAACGTAGCCAAAAACAAAGCCAGGAACCACCTGCAACGCAATTCGGTGTTCGACAGCAAAGTATCCCCTGCAATACAAACCAACACCCTCGAATTATACGAAACGGAAATAGACTTGTCTCCTCAAAATATCAATGACAGCCAGTTGCAAATGATGTTTGCCATTTGCCACCCATCCATCTCTAACGAAGCACAAATTGGTCTATCCCTGCGCATTCTCTGCGGGTTTGGTATCGAAGAAATTGCGGACGCTTTTTTAAGTAATAAGGAAACCATCAATAAACGCCTCTTCCGGGCCAAAGAAAAACTACGCGAGCAAAAGGTAAACATAGAGATCCCCGGCGATGCGGAAATTGATGAGCGTTTAGCGCCTGTTTTAACTACTATTTATTTATTGTTTAACGAAGGCTATTATTCAGAAAGCCAAAACAATACCTTAAGAAAAGATCTCTGCCTCGAAGCCATGCGTTTATGCACTATGCTGGTAGAGAACCGTCAAACCAACAAACCGCAGGTTAATGCATTGCTGGCGCTGATATGTTTCCACGCCTCCCGTTTCGAGGCCCGCATCAACCAAAACGGCGAATATGTTTTATATGATGAGCAGGACACCAGCCTCTGGGACCCGGAACTGATCAGCAAAGGCGCTTATTTTCTCTACCGCGCTGCCAGCGGCAACCAACTATCCAAATACCACCTGGAAGCCACTATAGCCTATTGGCGTACGCAAAAGGCTGATACCAGGCAAAAGTGGGAAGCCGTTTTACAGTTGTATGATCAACTTTTACAAATTGAGTATTCGCCAATAGCGGCGCTTAACCGGGTATTCGTATTATCAAAAATTGCGGGGAAGGCTCAGGCTATTGCCGACGCCGAAGAATTAAAGCTAACAGATAACCATTTCTACTTCACCTTGCTTGGAGAACTTTACGTGGGTATCGATGATGGTGAAGCCAAACTAAACCTGCAAAAAGCACTCGGGCTTGCCAAAACCAATACAGATAAGCAAACTATTCAAAAGAAAATTGATATATTAACGAACCTTCCTTTGTCATCCTGAGCGGCAGCGAAGGATCTTGAACAGATAGGTCGCCAACTATCGCTCGTTTACGTTGCAGATTTAAGATTCTTCGCTGTCGCTCAGAATGACAATTGATTTTGAAATTAACCTCGTAATTTATCCAACAGATCGCTCAAAACCCCCGCTTCTTCTTCGGTTAAATTACTGTTCAAAAAATTTCTTGTCTTAAATTCGGCATCCATTTTGCAAAGGATCTCCAAACCTTTTTCACTGATGCGCACATCAACCGCGCGCCGGTCCTTGGTATTGGTGCAACGCGAAACCAGCTCTTTTTGTACCAAACGATCAACAATGCGCGATGCATCCGACATTTTATCAATCATCCGCTCTTTTAACAAATTTACGGTCGCAGGCTTAGGGTATTGTCCCCGCAATATCCGCAGTATATTAAATTGCTGATTGGTTAAATTATACTTCTCAAAATACGGGCGAATAGCATTGTTTAACCATCCATCGGTGTAACTAATGTTAATTACAGCCTTGTGATAGTTATCCTCAAACTTATTGCTTTGTATTTCTTCGTCTATGCGCATGAAAGTATATTAAATGCAAAGATGCAAATAAAATCAAAAAGTCTGCCCCACTTTGTGCAGCCTTAGCTTTAGCGGCGGCTCACCGGGGGAGATTATTCACACGTTGTTTGTTTTTTAAAGGTGTTCATGAGGGGCTTCGCCGTTTAGAGAGGGCTTTACGTCATCGGTGACTTCACGCCCATATCGCCAAGGGCAATGCAAACATTTATTCTTGCAGCAATAGCCGCGCTTTAAATGGTAGGCTTCGGTAAAAACAAAATTACCGTCTTCATTAATATAATAGTCTATCCCTTCTTTAAGCTCCATCAGTTCAGCATTTTAACAAAAATAGTATCCTTAAAATGGTTTTTCAAATGCGCGCCGTTGCCATGTAATGTCCACACTTGTTTGGGTTCAACCTGCTCAATGGTATATAAAATATCGTTCCAATCCACATGGTCAGATATAAACAGCGTATCCTCCTTATTCACCTGCAAATTCTTCCATCCAGATGCAAATAACCGCTTCACGCCTACCGCCCTAAAATAACTATCAAATGTAAATGGCGGAACGATGTAAACAAACTCATCCTGCACCTTCATCAGCTTGCGCCCGTAAACCTGGTATTTGCCCAGTGAATACCCCATCCGCTCATAAATAGCATTTATAGCCATAATACGATGATGCACCAATACGTTTTTTTGCGGCGCGTGTTCATTTATCAGTTGGATCAACCGCTGGCTCTTGCCCAGGCTATAGGCGCCCAATAAAATATTGGTCTTGATATCATTCAGCTTCAATATCTCTGCTATCGGATCTGGATGTATTACCTGCGGATCAGCAAAAGTGCTTTCAGTTATCAACACATCGGCCTTAACCCATTCAATAGGCTCGCAGGTAGCATCCGATTGTAATTTATAATCGCCCGTGTATAAATACCTAACTCCCAAATATTCCATCAATACCTGGGCCGACCCCAATATATGCCCTGCAGAAATAAACGCAATGGTAACACCACCAATAACAAACGGCTGATTATACGTTATCTTATTAATAACCCTTGCTGTACTTTTAGCATATCGCAGCTGCATAAATAATACCGTAGCATCCGTACAATATATTTGATTATTCCCGCTGATAGCATGATCGGCATGGGCATGAGTTATAACGGCATGTTTTACCGGTAACTGTGGGTCCAAATAAAAATCACCGTATTTACAGTACAGGCCATTCTCATTTATAAAAACAAAATCATCAAGAATGTTCATTTGCTCATTGGTTCATTAGTTTATTGGTAATTGCAATTGGCAAATACAGGTGTATTGAAACTGGCATAATGAACTATTCACAAATGAACTAATGAGCCAATGAGCCTATCAACAACTGATGCAAAGCCAAAACCTGCGGAATAACCAACTCCGACTCATCATTCTTTATCACATAGTCGGCTAACGCGATCTTCTTTTCTTCTGTAAATTGTTTCGCATTACGGCTCTCTACTTCTTCGCGGCTAATGCTGTCGCGCTGTATTACACGTTTTATGCGCATCTCTAACGGCGCGGTAACCATGATGGACTTGTCACACATTTTATAGGATGAACTTTCAAACAACAACGCCGCTTCTTTTACCACATACGGCGCACCTGTAATCCCTGCCACCCAATTATCAAATGCCCTAAAAACCGCCGGATGTGTTAATGAATTTAACTTAGTCAATTGGGCCTGGTCATTAAAAACAATCCCTGCTATATACTTGCGGTTTAGCGTTCCGTCATCAAAATAAGATTGCGTTCCAAACTCTTCTTTAATTTGTGCTATCAGCAATTCATCCGTCACCATAATAATTTTGGCCGCATCATCGGCGTAAAAAACGGGTACACCCACCAGCTCAAACAGTTTGCTTACGGTGGTTTTGCCGCTGCCAATATTGCCGGTGATGCCTACTTTAAGCATTATTTTTTTATAATGAAATCAATGTTCCTGGGTTCTATCTTCACTACTTTACAAAACTCAGGCAGTTTGGTTAACATCACGGGCAAGGTACTGTAATTATATTTTTTCCACATATCCAGGTCGGCATCAGCTTCAAACAGGTCCCCATCCATATCGGCATATTTGTTTAGAGACGTGGTAAACGTCACCTTAACCTTCAATGGAAACACTTTTACGTTAAGGTAATTGTAGTTATTAACCAGCTTCACAGGTATCTCAATAGTTTTTTCGGTAAACTCATTCACCGGAATTTTTACCCATACGGATTTAGGATAAATGCTGATATTCCCTTCTTTGGCCGCTTCCAAATTCACCTGCGAATTAACTGTTTCATCCAGGTCCTTTAAACTCACAGAATCGGTTTTCCAAATTGTTATTTTATCAATACTGCTGCTCGGGCCGCTAACGGTAACATAAGCCGGTTTGATGACCACGTTATCCGATTGTGCAAACTGCCGCTGGTATTTTAGCGAAGCTGATAACTGCACCGGCACCCGTTTGGTGCTGCGATTAGAAAAATCAAAAAACAAAGTATCCGGGCTAAATGAGATGATTTTGTTGGCAACATCCTTGGTATCATTTATTGCCGTTAATTGTGAGCTGAGCACTATATAATTTTCCTTATCAAGCGTCCGCAGATCAACCTTAACCTGTTTATTTTCAGGCCTCATTTTAGAGAGCAGCATTTGCCAGCCCGTGCCCTTTTCCATCACGTTCACCGTATCGGCCTGTAGCGAATGAAAGGCACGTTGTTGTGGCACGTTTTTAAAAACAACAGCCTGCTTAACCGTATAATTATAGGTATTTGACAGCGTTACAACCACCCACAACAAAATAGCAACTCCCACGCAAGTAAAAAATGCAGATGCCCGCCGTTGTTCTGCCTGGGATAATTTGATAATTGCCATATTCTAATATAAACATTATTAAGCATAATGCACAAAGCTGAAAGCGAAAAGCAATAATTACTCTCTCTTTCAGCTTTGCGCATTATGCTTTAACTCGTCGCTATTTAGCGGTTGCCGGCGGTGTGTTTAACGCTTTGGACGCATCTAACGAAATAGCCGATTTTTCGTAACGGCTTTTATGGCCGCTTTCGCCTTCTATCAAAAAGTAAGTATCGGTAACATCTACTATTTTGCCATGCATACCCGATGTTGTTATTATCCTGTCGCCTTTTTTTAATTCGTTTACAAAGTTTTTTTGATCTTTTTGTTTTTTAACCTGTGGCCTTATCATGAAAAAATAAAATACAAGGGCAATTAAGCCAAACATGATGAATTGCGGGTTAATACCGCCTATAGAAGGTGCCTGTAGAAAAATTGTTGCTATCATTTTTTTTGTTTATTATTTAGTAATTACTTCGCCAATTAAATGCACCATGGTTTGTGCAGGATTGGTATTGGCCGATACGGTTATTAATTTATCCTGTAAGCCTGTTTTGCCTGCGCTGTTAAAGGTTACCCTTATCTTTCCGCCCTCGCCGGGTTGTATTGGTGTTTTTGGCCACTCTGGCGTGGTGCAGCCGCATGTAGCAGTTGCACTGGTAATGATTAATGGCGATTTACCGGTATTGGTAAATTTAAATTCGTAGGTAACCTTATCGCCTTGCTTTAGCTTGCCAAAGTCATGGTTTTCAAACTCGAACTTCATAATAGGCGAGTTTGCCGCGTTTGCCGTTGTAGTAGTAGCAACTTGCGTGGTTTTTGTTGATTGATTGCAGGCAGTTATTAATAAACTCATTGCAATCAAGCCTAAAAATAGTTTTTTCATTTGTTTTATTCTATTAATCCTCTACCTGTTTTTGTGATCTTCTTTTCGCCTTTTAGTTCAATTAAAATCTTGTCTAATATACCGTTTATAAACGAATTACTTTTGGGAGTACTAAATTCTTTCGATATTTCAAGATACTCGTTAATCGTCACTTTAACGGGTATTGAGTTAAATTTTAAAAACTCGGCAAGCGCCATTTTCATCAATAAAGTATCCATCATCGCAATACGGTCGGGCTCCCAATTTTGGGTTTTCTCGGCAATCATTTCCTGGTATTCTTTATCGTAGCGTACGCTATTTTTCAGCAGCTCCACAATAAACTCCTTATCCTCTTCCCAATTACCGGTTACCTCGGCCAGTTTGTTTTTCGCAGGATCATCAAACGTGAAATTCTTAAATGTTTTGGCAATTAATGCCTGCAAAACATCCTTATCCATCGGCCAAAATATAAACATATCTTCAAAAATCTGTTCGGCTAATGATGATTTCAGGATAACCTTTTTAAAGATAAATTTGATGATATCCTTATCACTATGCATCGTATCATCCGTTTTTTTAAGATAATCCGCATATTCAGGTGCGCCTTTAAGCGTGGTGAACAGCGTTTTCACCAATTCCGGCTCAAACGTCCACGATACTTTATATTTCTTTAATGCCGATAAAAATTCCTTATTCTGGTTTAGGCTCACCACAAAACGATTAGTGAGTATTTTCAGATTGGCATTCAGGTCTTCTGCTGTAGGCAGATGCTTGTTTGCCCGGTCGGTAGCATCAGTTTGGGCATAAGCTACAATTTCCGAAATTAATGACAGCATCCAGATATACATTTCATATACCTTGTCAATACCCTGAAGCAGGTTTTTTTCCTGCTGTGCTACATCGCGCGTGGCCGATTGATGATAGGCATATAATGCCTGTAATACTTTTACCCGTAGGTGCCTTCTGTTTAACATTGTGGTAAGAACGATTGTGCGCCGCAGGCGCGTGTTTAAAATTTATTTTAATAGGTTGATTTTACTTTTTTAATAGCCAATATTCTATCTTCGGCAATTTTATTAGCCGCTTGTATGGTAGAAATGCTTTCGGCCTTAGAAAGTTTTAAAATATTTCGTGTTGCCTCATAAATATTCTCTGTAAGCTGCATTGTCCGCTTCCGGCTAAAGCCCATCAGTTCTGAATAGCAGTTAATTATTCCACCTGCATTAATAACGTAATCGGGCGCAAATAGTATGCCTTTATCCAGCAGCATTTGCCCGTGCACGCTTTCATCTTCTAACTGGTTATTCGCCGAACCGGCAATAATAGCGCATTTTAACTTATTAATAGTATATGTATTTACAGTTGCTCCCAAGGCGCATGGCGAATAAATATCCGCGTCAATATCAAAAATACTATTGTTTGATACTGCTTCGGCACCATATTTTTTAGATACCTGGCCTGTGCGTTCTTCGTTGATATCGCTTACATAAACCTTCGCGTTTTCATCCCGCAGCAACTTTACCAGGTTTTCGCCCACATTACCTATACCCTGCACAATAACTGATCTCCCGGTTAATGTTTCGCTACCATAAAGCTGCTTAACGCAAGCCTTAATTCCCATAAACACTCCTAAAGCAGTAATTGGCGATGGGTCGCCACTGCCGCCCATAGTTTCAGGTACGCCGGTAACATGTTCTGTTTCCATACGGATATATTCCATATCGCGCGGGTTGGTACCTACGTCTTCGGCGGTGATAAATTCACCGTTCAGGTTTTTAATAAAACGCCCAAACTTACGCATCAGGGCCTCTGTTTTATCCTTGCGCGAATCGCCGATAATAACCGCCTTGCCCCCACCCAAATTAAGGCCGGATATAGCTGCTTTATAGGTCATGCTTTTTGACAGGCGCAAAACATCCTGCAAAGCATCCTGCTCGGTTTTATAGGCCCACATGCGTGTTCCGCCCAAAGCGGGGCCTAATGTAGTATCATGAATAGCAATAATGGCTTTTAACCCGGTATCTGGGTCGCTGCAAAACACAACTTTTTTATGTCCGAATAATTCGAGTTGGTTAAAGATAGTGTCGGTAGAACTGTGCGTTGGCATTTGTTGATGTCAGGTTCTGCAAAAGTAGGTTTTTTTTATTTGCAGCAAAGTATAATTATTGATTTATAAGCAAACGCCGATTAAGTCATAACCTTTTTACTTTGTTATATAAATTGAATACCTTTGTTAATATGATACGTACAATTTTAAAATCGAATCAAAATGATCTTACTATTACTTTGCCGGATAATTTAGTAGGCAAGCTAATAGAGGTTATTGCTTTTGAAATTAAGGAAGAAAAAAACATCATCTCACCTGAACAAAAAAAGCTAAAACCCTCTCAACTACGAGGTTTCCTTTCTAAAAAAAGCGCTGAACTAATGCATGATCATATCAATCAAAGCAGGTCAGAATGGGATACCTTATAGACAGTAATGTTTTTATAGATTATGTGGCTGAACGCTTTAAAGAAAATCAGCTTAAAGCATTGGATTTAATATTTGATGACGAAATAAAGATTTCTGTAATAACTAAAATTGAAGTTCTTGGTTATAATGGCAACAAGGATGAAGAAGCTAAAATGATCGAGATTTTAGGTTTTGCTGATATCGTGCCTCTTAATGAATCGGTGGTAGCCCGAACTATACTACTCAGAAAATCGATCAAAATAAAAACACCTGATGCTATTATTGCCTCGACTGCTTTAGTAAGTAATTTAACATTGATTACCAATAATATCGCCGATTTTAAACGTGTTACAGGTTTGAAAATATTTAATCCTTACGATTTGTAAGCAATACGTTTACTTACGTTCCTACCAACTACATGAAACACCTCGCATACCTCAATAAATTCTTCTACAAATACCGCTGGCATTTAATACCGGGCATACTGTTTGTTATCATATCCAACATATTCAGCGTATTGCCCGCGCAGGTTATCCGTATAGCATTCAATTTGGTTACCGAGAATATAGCCGTGTACCAGCTTTTTTCGGGCTTTAATCGCCAGCAGGTTGTTTATGAGATTTTTGGATACAGCTTGTTAATGTTTGGCGCGCTGGTTTTAGTGTTGGCATTAATAAGCGGCTTGTTCCTGTTTTTTATGCGGCAAACGCTTATCCTGATGTCACGCCATATCGAGTACGACCTTAAAAATGAGATATACAATCATTACCAGGAATTGTCGCTTGCCTTTTACCGCCGCCATAATACCGGCGATTTGATGAACCGGGCCACAGAAGATGTAAGCCGGGTGCGCATGTACCTGGGGCCTGGCATAATGTATACTTTAAATACGGTAGTACGTTTTATACTGGTTATTTACGCCATGCTTACCGTAAATGTGCGCCTGGCGGTATTTTCGGTATTACCGTTACCAATTTTGGCAGGCATTATCTATTACGTAAATAATACTATTAATTTCCGCAGCGAAAAGATACAGGAGCGGCTATCTGCCCTGTCGAGCTTTGTACAGGAAAATTTTTCGGGCATACGCATCATAAAATCCTACGTCCGCGAAAGCCATGCCCGCAAAAACTTTGCTATCGAGAGCGAAGATTATAAAACACATTCAATGGCGCTGGCAAAAGTGCAGGCATCGTTTTACCCGTTGATGTTGTTATTGGTTGGATTAAGCAATATCATTGTCATCTTCATCGGCGGTATAGAGGTGATGAAAGGCACTATCACCGCCGGCAATATAGCCGAGTTCCTGGTTTATCTTAACCAACTTACTTTCCCGGTAATTGCCTTGGGTTGGGTTACTTCATTAATACAGCGTGCCGCAGCTTCGCAAAAAAGGATAAACGAGTTTCTGCATCAGCAGCCCGAAATTATATCGCCAAATGTTCTGCCACATAAAGTGGAGGGTAATATCGAGTTTAGCAATGTATCTTTTATCTATCCTGATACCGGCATACAGGCATTAAAGAATGTATCGTTCACCGCCAAACCCGGCCAATTGGTGGCAATAATTGGTCGTACCGGGTCGGGCAAATCAACCATCGCTAACTTATTAATGCGGATGTATGATACAACCGGCGGCAGCATTGCTATTGATGGCGTACTAATTACCCAGCTCAACTTAAATTCCTACCGTTCTCAAATCGGTGTGGTGCCGCAGGATGTTTTCCTGTTTTCTGATACTATCGCCAACAATATAGCTTTCAGCGCTGATGTTTTAAATATGCCAATGGTAGAGCAAGCTGCAAAAAACGCCGCTGTTTACAATAATATCATCGAACTGGAAAAAGGCTTTGAAACGATGATAGGCGAACGTGGAATCACACTATCAGGCGGACAAAAGCAACGCGTTTCCATCGCCCGCGCCATTGTTAAGCAGCCGCAGATAATGGTGTTTGATGATTGCCTGTCGGCAGTTGACACCCGCACGGAGGAAGAGATATTAAATAACCTGGGAAATATTATGCTTGGAAAAACGAGTATTATTATAGCCCACCGCATATCAACAATAAAAAACGCCGATAAAATATTAGTAATGGATAACGGCGAAATTATTGAACAGGGCACCCATGAATATTTGATGGAGCAAAAAAATACTTATTTCGAATTATATGAAAAACAGTTATTAGAAGAGGAAGAAAGTGTATGACAATAAGTTATGGCTAAACGCATAAAAACATTAATTATTACTATAAATAAAAATAAAATGTTCAAAAAAGGTAAATAATATTCGTTTTAATACTTGCGATTTGAAAATTTATTTATATTTATGCCGATAAAACTAAAACTACACACACATTCAACATGGGAGATTTTGACAACAGAGAGCGCGAAGAAGTTTTTTCAAAGAAGGTAAGAGCGGGAAAAAGGACTTATTTTTTTGATGTAAAGGCAACACGATCAAACGATTACTACGTAACTATTACCGAAAGCAAAAAACGTTTGGAAGACGGCGTTTTTATTAAACACAAAATTTTCCTTTACAAAGAAGATTTCGAAAAATTTGCCGAAGGTTTGATGGGCACTATTGATTATATCAAAGAACACCAGGAAGTTGTTGAAAAACGCTATGAGTATGATTCTACCGAAGTTGCCAAAACTGCCGATGAAGATTTCTCTTTCGAAATATAAAACTGACCAATTATAAAACCTATAGCAAAAACCCCGCTCTCCGCAGGGTTTTTGTGCTTTAGTATCCTATTGCCGCATAGCAGAAGCTATAATTATAAATCCTACTATCTCTAAACCAAGCAGGCAAAGCATAACTATGGTTACAATGCCCGCAAGCTTAAAAAATGATTTTAATTTACTTAACGACTCAGTAACGATGTCCTTATTCATTGTAGCTAAACCGGTTTTGATCTTACCGGCAAATTGGTACAGGTAAAACGGAAAGAAAAAATACAATACATCAATAAGAATATAAATAACAGAAATAAAGGGAAATATCCCCGTTGGCATAGCGCTGTAAGCCGGCGAAAACTTGGCTAACATTGAAAATATCGCGCCAATACACAGCGCCAATATTAAAAATAAGCCACACATTATGAATCCCACAATAGCCAAAAAGTTGGCCCATTTACCGCTTTCCTGTAAATAGAATTGTGCTTCGCGGGTTAATGCCAGTTCAGGATGTACTTCGTAGTTTGCTTGTTCGGTAATTTCTGTTGTTTCCATTGGTTAAGAGGTTAAGTGTTTAAATATTAAAGTTATAAACTATTAATATCAAACAAAACAAAAGCTTTAAATTACCGGTCCGGTTTACTTCGGGATAGGCAAATGATGTCCGTGTTGATGAAAAACATTATACATAACAACTGATGCCATACTAAAGTAAATGATTAGCCCGGTTACGTCCACCAAAGTGGCTACAAACGGCGCGGATGATGTTGCAGGATCTAATTTCAACTTTTTCATTACTATCGGCAACATTGAACCCGCCAACGACCCCCATAACACAATACCTATCAATGAAAATCCTACCGTAAACGCCACTAACATCGAATATGGCGCGTAAATATTACTGAACAAACTCCATAAATAAATACGGAAAAAGCCAATAATACCCAATATTACGCCCAGCATCAAGCCTGAAAGCAGTTCGCGCCGCATAACCCTCCACCAATCGGCAATCGTAACTTCGCCCAATGCCATTGCCTGTATGATCAATGTAGATGCCTGGGAGCCACTGTTACCCCCGCTCGACATGATAAGTGGTATGAAGAAAGTTAAAGCGACAACTGCGGCTATTTCATCATTAAAATATTGCATCGCGCTCGAGGTAAGCATCTCGCTTAAAAATAAAACAATAAGCCATCCCACCCTTTTTCGTACCAATCTGAATAAATTTATATCCAAATAAGGCTCATCCAGGGCCTCGGTACCACCAATTTTTTGAATATCCTCTGTATACTCTTCGTTGGCTATCCAAAGGATATCATCTACCGTAACTATACCCAGTAATATATTTGCATCATCAGTAACCGGCAGTGCCACGCGGTTATTCATCCTGAATGTATTGATAACTTCTTCCTGCGGGTCGGTCACGCTAAGCGCTATCAAACGCCCATCCATCAGGTCGCTTATCGGCGTTTCGGGCTTAACCAACAATATCTCTCGTATTCTTATATCATCGAGCAACACGCCGTTATCGTCCACCACATAAATTACATCAATGGTCTCTGAATTTTTACCATACCGGCGGATATGTGAAAGTACACGGTTAACGTCCCACGTCCTTTTAACCGCAATATAATCGGGCGTCATCAAACGGCCAACGCTGTCTTCTTTGTACCCTAATAAGGATAACGCTTCTTTCCTGTCCTCGGGCGACAAATGCAATATTAGGGCGTTAACTGTATCACCGTGCATCTCGCTGAATAACGATGTACGGTCATCTGGCGGTAACTCATTAATAAGTTCGGCAACTCTTTTTCCCGAAAGTTTTTTTAGGATACGTTCCTGCGTAGGGAAATCAAGGATACGAAAAACATTTACCGACCGGTTGAGTGATATCGTGTCGATAAATTTAGGGCCATGTTCGGGAAGTTCGTCTATCAGCTCCGCAACATCAGATATGTTGAGGCTGTTAAGATATTTTTTAAGTTGCGGTTCGCTATCCTTTTCTAATAGCAATTCAATTTGCTCAACTATTTCTTCCATAAAATGTCCTCTTGTTTACATATTTATTATTCTGTTTGCATCCTCCCGTTAACGTCGGTAAAAGTCGTATATTTTTTCAAATTATCGCGCAGTATTTTCTGTTATCTTTGCGGCGTTTTAAGAGAGAGTCAAGAAACAAGAGCCAAGATTCAAGAGCTTGGTTTTTCTTCTTGATTCCTGGCTCTTGATTCTTGATTCTAAAAACAAAATATGGGTTTACAATGTGGTATAGTAGGTTTGCCGAATGTGGGTAAATCAACTCTTTTTAATTGCTTATCAAACGCGAAGGCACAGGCTGCCAACTTTCCGTTTTGCACAATTGAGCCCAATGTGGGTGTAATTACCGTTCCGGATGAACGCTTAACTAAACTAACAGAAATAGTGGTACCCAAAAACGTGGTGCCGAACACTATCGAAATTGTTGATATTGCCGGGCTGGTAAAAGGTGCCAGCAAAGGCGAAGGCCTGGGTAACCAGTTTTTAGGCAATATCCGCGCTACCAATGCCATACTGCACGTATTGCGTTGCTTTGATAATGATAACGTAATACACGTTGATGGTTCGGTAGATCCCATCCGAGATAAAGAAATTATTGATACCGAACTACAGTTGAAAGACCTGGAATCTATCGAAAAAAAGATCCAAAAGGTAGAGAAAATGGCCAAAACCGGCGGTGACAAGGAAGCAAAAAAAACTTTCGATGTGCTGACCATTTATAAAGATCATTTACTGAAAGGCAAATCTGCCCGCACAGCCCCGGTTGCCGAAGAAGACAAAGAATACATTGCGGACCTATGGCTGTTAACCGCCAAACCTGTATTATACGTATGCAATGTTGATGAAGCCGCAGTAAATACCGGCAACGCCTATGTAGACAAAGTAAAGGCAGCGGTAAAAGACGAGAATGCAGAAGTACTGGTTATCTCTGCACAAATTGAAGCCGAAATAGCCGAACTGGAATCATTCGAAGAGCGCCAGATGTTTTTAGATGACATGGGCTTGGCAGAATCAGGCGTAAATAAGCTGATAAAAGCTGCCTACAAGCTGCTAAACCTGGCTACTTACTTTACCGCCGGTGTACAGGAAGTTCGCGCGTGGACCATCACCAAGGGCTTTACCGCCCCCCAGGCCGCAGGCGTTATCCACACCGATTTTGAAAAAGGCTTTATCCGCGCCGAAGTTATTAAATACGATGATTTTGTAAAATTTAACGGCTCGGAAGCTGTAATAAAAGAAAACGGCAAATTGGGCGTAGAAGGCAAAACCTATATCGTGCAGGATGGCGATATTATGCACTTTAGGTTTAACGTTTAATAAGTGTATCAACTAAAAACAGTGCCAAAAGAGTCGTTTCCTTATAATCGAACCATTCTATATATTCGTGCATTATAAACACCATTTATTATGAAAAAGATCATTGGTATATTAATATTGATTTTTCAAGCAACCTTTTTGCTGAAAGGACAAGAGTTGCCTTTGTCGCAACGAATGGCGGCAACCGCCATGAAATTATGGAAAGACAGCACGGCTACTGCCAGGTGGACTTACGATGAAGGTGTCGTATTAAAAGGCATTGAGGGCGTTTGGCAACAAACGGGCGATAAAAAATATTTCAACTACATCCACAACTATATAGATGCGCTTGTAGGGCCTGATGGGACCATTAAAGGCTATAAAAAAGAAGATTACAGCCTTGATAATGTTTTATGCGGGCGTTCTGTATTGATGCTTTATAATGTATTGGGTAAAGAAAATTACTATAAAACCCTGCAAATATTGCGCGGTCAGTTAAAAGATCAACCACGCGTACCCGAGGGCGGCTTTTTTCATAAAAACAAATACACCAACCAGATGTGGCTGGATGGTTTGTACATGGGCGATGTGTTTTATACCGAATACGCTGCCAATTTTAATGAAACCAAAGACTTTGACGATATAGCCAATCAGTTCATTTTAATAGAACAACATACCCGCGACTCAAAAACCGGCTTACTTTACCATGCCTGGGACGAAAGTCATAAAGAAAAATGGGCCGATCCAAAAACCGGCTTATCGGCAAATTTTTGGGCAAGAGCCGATGGCTGGTATGCGATGGCATTAGTTGATGTGCTGGATAAATTTCCGCTTAATCACCCCAAACGACCCGAGTTGGTGGCTATCTTAAACCGCTTGGCAACAGCTATTCAACAATACCAGGCACCTGATGGTTTATGGTATGAGGTGATGGATAAAGCAAAAGAGAAAGGCAACTATGAGGAAGCATCTGCATCCTGCATGTTTGTTTATGCTTTGGCAAAAGGGGTGCGGCAAAGTTACTTACCCGCAAGTTTTGCACCCGCCGCTCAAAAAGGCTACAGGGCCATCGTAAACAAATTTATTGAGACTGATGCCAACGGGCAGGTTAATTTAAACGGAACGGTAAGCGTTGGCGGCCTCGGCGGTAATCCATACCGTGATGGCAGCTATGCTTATTACTTAAGCGAAAAGGTGGTACAGAACGACCCTAAAGGCGTTGGCGCTTTTATACAGGCAAGTGTAGAGATTGAGCGATTGGCACACCTTACAGAAGGGGCGGCCAAGACCGTTTTATTAGACAGTTATTTTAATGACGAACATAAAAAGAACAGCTTGGGCAATACCATATCTTACCACTATAAATGGGATGAAATGGATAATGACGGCTTCTCTTTTTTCGGGCACGTATTTAACAATTACGGAGTTAAAACCAACACACTTTACGAAGCTCCGACAGCAGCTAATCTAAAAAAGGCGAACATTTATTTGATCGTCGATCCGGATATTCCAAAAGAAAATCCCAATGCTAAATATATAGAAGAACCTCATATTAAGGCGATAAGCGACTGGGTAAGAGATGGCGGTGTGCTGGTTGTATTAAATAACGATACAGGTAATGCTGAGTTTGCGCATCTTAATAATTTGCTCACTAAATTTGGCATTAAGTTTAACCTTGACAGCCGTAATCACGTAACAACACCTCACTTTGAGACGGGTGCTATTAACATTCCGCCCGGAAACGAAATATTTAAAACCGCTAAAAAGGTTTACATAAAAGAGATAGCTACATTGGCGGTTACCCCCCCTGCGCGCTCGGCACTTACAGACAAGGGTGATGTTATTATCGCAGTAGCAAAATATGGCAAAGGGACTGTTTTTGCCGTAGGCGACCCATGGTTTTATAATGAATATACCGATGGCAGGAAACTACCCGATGATTACCAAAACTTTGCCGCCGCAAACGACCTGGTAAGCTGGCTGGTAGCACAAGTACCGCAGAAATAACGGACAGAATATGAGCAATAACTTTCATCAACTAACAAGCCGGGAACAGGGAAATTGCTTTTAAATAACTAATAAATATGAAATTAATAAGATATGGCCTGCCCGGTCGTGAACACACAGGCGTACAGATTGACGGCGTAAATTATGATACATCGGATTTTGGAAGTGATTATAATGAGCAGTTCTTTGAATTTGGCGGTATAGAAAGTTTAAAGCACTACGTTAGCACTCATAAGCTAAAAGAAATTGATAAACAGGAGCGTTTAGGCAGCCCTGTTGCAAGGCCGTCAAAAATTGTATGCATCGGTCTAAATTATGCCGACCATGCACGTGAGACTGGTGCAGCCCTGCCTTCGGAGCCTGTAATTTTCCTGAAGAGTTCAAGCTCATTGAGTGGGCCATTCGACCCGATAGTTATTCCTAAAAATTCGGTAAAAACCGATTGGGAGGTCGAGCTTGCGGTGGTGATCGGTAAAAAAGCATCTTACGTTGACGAAGCTGACGCAAAGGATTACATAGCCGGCTATGTGTTGCATAATGATGTATCAGAACGCGAATTTCAGTTAGAGCGCAATGGCACCTGGGATAAGGGTAAAGGTTGCGATACTTTCGCACCATTAGGACCATTTTTAGCAACTCCCGATGAAATTGGCGATATTGATAACCTTCGCATTTGGCTATCTGTAAACGACAAAATAATGCAGGACGGCACTACAGCCAACCTGATATTTAAAATACCTTACTTAATACATTACGCGAGTCAGTTTATGACCTTATTGCCCGGTGATGTTATTTCAACGGGTACGCCTGCCGGTGTTGGTTTAGGATTTAAGCCACCCGTTTATTTAAAACCGGGTGATGTAGTGACATTAGGAATTGACGGTCTCGGGCAATCCGAACAGAAGCTGGTAGCTTATAGTAAATAACATCAAACAAGTAATAGGCGGTGCAAGGAACAAATAGCATTGGGTATGAAATATTGACAGCTACTACATAATCGTATCTTTAATAATAACGAGGCAAATTTTATTTGCGGGCAATTATAACAGTAATATTTAAACCTCTGTTGCGCATCATGGCCCTATTTCTGCCATATTTAATATATTTGATGAAATAGATTTTTAAAAAAATCAAAGTATGCCGCATTCAACTTCTTTATTGCATCCTGAAAAGTATTTTGAAAAACCGGAACACGTTAAAATTGCGATAATAGGTTTAGGATATGTGGGATTGCCTTTAGCTATTGAATTTGCGAAAAAATACAATGTTCTAGGATTTGATATTGATATTGAAAGAATTAGCGAACTATCCAGGGGCAAAGACCGCACCAAAGAGGCTAATATAGATGATTTAAATAAAGTTATATCGCTCGGTGATAAAGGGCCGTTGGGCATCCATTTTTCGTCAGACGAGTCTGATTTGAAAGAATACAAGGTCTTTATTGTAACCGTTCCGACACCTATCAATCAATTTAAATCGCCCGATCTCACTTCGTTACTTAACGCTTCGGCTATGATAGGTGAAGCTTTAAAAGAAAATGATATTGTAATTTACGAGTCGACAGTTTATCCGGGGTGTACAGAAGATGATTGTGTACCTGTTTTGGAAAATACCTCAAACTTAAAATTCAACCGGGATTTCTTCGTAGGCTATTCGCCTGAACGCATCAACCCAGGCGACAAAGTAAATACGCTAACAACCATAAAAAAGGTCACATCAGGATCAACCCCACTAATTGCCGACCTGGTAGATAACTTATATTCATCTATTATTGCTGCCGGAACTTATAAAGCTACAAGCATTAAAGTAGCCGAAGCATCAAAAGCGATTGAAAACGCACAGCGCGATGTAAATATTTCATTTGTGAATGAACTTGCGCTGATATTTGACCGAATCGGGATAGATACTAATGATGTGCTGGATGCCGCCGGGACAAAATGGAATTTCTTAAAATATAAACCCGGCTTAGTTGGCGGGCATTGCATAGGCGTTGATCCTTATTACCTGGCGCACAAAGCCGAATCGTTGGGCTATCATCCGCAGGTTATTCTTTCGGGTAGAAGGGTTAACGACAACATGGGGATGTTTGTGGCAAATAAAGTTGTCAAGCTACTGATACAAAAAGGTCATAAAATTGATGGCTCAAGAGTTTTGATTTTGGGGATCACCTTTAAAGAAAACTGCCCGGATATCCGTAATACCCGGGTGATTGATATTTATAATGAACTAAAACAATTTGGTGTTAGCGTGGATATACATGACCCCTGGGCCAACGCCGAAACTGTAAAAGAAGAATATGGGTTAGTAATGATGCCCGATTTGAATACCAGGTATGATGGCATTGTTTTGGCGGTAGCGCATGATGAATACAAAGGTTTGGATTTTAGCAAATTAACAACCCCGACATCTGTTATATTCGACACCAAGGCTTTTATAAAACGCGAGTTGGTAGATGCCAGATTGTAGGTTTAATAATACCATAAGTTCCCGCCCCGGCTTCAAAGAATTTTGTATTAAACTTGAATTTATTCAAACACATAAATAACTATATTTGCCAAATATTGCACCCGTAGTTCAATGGATAGAATTATGGTTTCCGGTACCATCGATATGAGTTCGAATCTCGTCGGGTGCACAAAAATAGTCTTTCTAATCAAATATAGAGGCTTTTTATTGTCCATGTACATTTAGTGTGCACTTTTAATTAGGATATATTGAACGTAGACGCTTAAACGGGCGTATTATTTCGGTAACTCAATTATAAAGGTCGACCCGGCATGGAGCGTACTTTGCACCTTTATCTGCCCGCCCAGTGTCTCTACCTGCGTTTTAACCATATACAAACCCATCCCCTTTCCGTCAACATCGGTATCAAAACGACGGTATAATCCAAAAAGCTTATCGCCGTTCAGCTTCAGATCAATACCCTTACCATTGTCGGTAAACCGAATGCTGATCTTACCCTTTTTTTTATGGCTGGTGATTTGGAGCAGCAGCTTTTCTTCCGGCCGCTTGAATTTGATGCTATTGGAGATCAGGTTATAAAAAATACTGTAGATATAGTTTTTCAGGCTATGGATGGTATCTGCAACCCGAAAATCGCATTTGATCTCGATTAAGTCTTGCTGAACGTACACATCAAAGGTCTTTTTGATATCTTCGGCGATTTGCGTAAAGGAAATGTCTTCCATTTGTTCATGTACCTGCTTCTTGACATCCAGGATCATGTTCAAGTCAATAATAACCTCGTCCAGTTTTTTCACCGAGGTGCCGAGGCGGGAGATCAGCTTTTGAGATTCCTGTTCGTCGTCTGCTCCCAGGGTCAGCAACTGGTATAAGCCCATAATATTAGCCACCGGCGCTCGCAGGTTATGGGAGATGATATACGTAAACTGCTCCAGTTCCTTGTTGCGCTGGATCAGATTGTCGGCCGTCTGCATTAGTTCATCCCCGCTGGTTTTCAAATTGTCCTTCATCGTCAACAGCGCCTTGCCCAGGATATCTTCATTACTCAAAGGCGTAAATTTCGCCGTAAAGTCTCGCTTCCCAATTTCATCGGCAAAGGTGGCGGTTTCGCGTAATTTGTTGGACAGTTCATTAACAGCACTAACCATCTTGCCAATTTCATCCTGATTCACCGGCAGGTTTACCGTGTCCAGCTTCCCTTTACCCAGGTCATTAACCATCTTGATGATACTGTTGATCGGCTGTGTAATCACAGTCGTCATATAAGAAGATAAAAAAAAGCCGGTCAAAACGATGACAATCGCCAGTACGAGGATCAATGTTCTTAGTCTCGTGGAATAGGACTCGAGGTTCTGGTATTCTCTTGTTTCAATTTGCCGTTCATCGTTAGCTACATATTCCAATCGCTTCATTAATTGCGTTGTTTGTGGTATAATAACATCTTCTACGGTTTGCTCCGCAGTCAGCTTGATAACCGGATCATCATAATCTGTGAATTTCCCAAGGGAGGTCATGATTTGGGTTTCTATCCCAAGCAAATGTTCAAACCCTTTGAACACCTGCTGTAAACTATCCTTCATGCCTGGATTAGCTTCTTTAAAAAAGCCGTTCAATTTATATTTCAGGGCCGGATATTTAGCGGCATGCAGTTGTTTTAAAGCATACTTATCGTCTGTGTTTGACCGGAGGAAAACCCAGTTGGTCGTATACATTTTGGATTCGATCATCAGGCTTTTAAAATCATCGAGGGATTGTTCTGTAGGGTCGAGTGTTAAAGTAATATGCTCAAATAATTTCCTGCTTTTATTTAAGGTAAAAAGTGTTACCATGCCGTTGATGACAAACAACAGGACGAGGATCAGGAAGCTCCAGTAAATTCGGTTTCGAATACTTATTCCCATCTTTTTTTATTTAAAAATGTAAGTTTAGGCCACCCATAATGCGGATCGGATCTTCCGGCTGACCAAAGAAGAGTTCGGTATCTTTTTTAGTTAGGTCCATACCATACCCAACGCTGCGATAATGCTGATCCAGCGCGTTGCTGACATTGATAAACATCGAGAAGCGTTTGCTGAACGCGTATCGTGCAGATACGTTCAACAAGGCATAACCCGGAATTGTTTGCAGGCGGATGTCGGTGCCAATGGTATCCCTAATACCGGGCAGATTTTGTCGCCCCATGATAAGTAACCTGGACGAAAAAGTAAATCTACCTGCCCGCATATCGGTACCGATGCGAAACATCCATGGCGAGATAAACGGCAATTGCGCATCGTAATGATCCGTTTTCCCTTCGGTGCCGGGATTGTCCACTTCACCGCTCACATAGCTTAAAGAAGCATAGCTATTAAAAACAGCTTTACCCACGCTGTGCTTTAAGTTTAGCTGTAGGCTACCGCCATAACTTTCCTGCTGACCCTGGTTTACAAAGACTTCAATATAGTCCACGTGAACGCCGTCAAAGGAGTTGTTGTACAGATGGGTGGACTGGTTATCATCGGCCGTGGTATGCAGCCCATTCGAAACGGTATAATAACCGTCCGCCGTAAGTGTGAAGTTATCGGTGATGTACTGGCGGATATTCAGTTCAAAATTATGGGAACGGATGGGCTGCAGGGTTGGATTGGGCAGGTGCAAAAAAGCAGCATGATAGGTGCGCCCGGAATCAGCGGTGGTAAAGGAGCCTGACTGCGCATAGCTTTCTGAAGGGGACGGTGCCAGGTAGGCACTACCATACAATACCTTAATGGTTGTTTTTGGCAAAGGTTTGTAAACCATACCAAAACGCGGTGTAAAGCTGCTGCCGTATAGCGAGTTATCGTCATACCGGGCGGCCAGTGTAAAAACCAGCTGCTTTACCGGGGCATACTGCGCCTGGAAAAAACCGCCAACATTAAAATAATTAAGATAATAAAACCGTGCAGCCAAGCCATCGGGACGGTAATAGCTGTCTGTTCCCGAATAGCTGCCCTGGATGTTGCCATTGGGATTTACCGGTTCGTCCAGGTCAGCGCTTTGCGGTATGGAATTAAATTTTTCGTAACTGCCCCCTGTAGTTAAATTGAGTTTATTGCCTGCCTTGTAATCCAGTTGTTCTTCTGCTTTTAGCGCAGAAGAAGCCGCATAATTATAATCCGGCACCATTGAACCGAACGCGTCCCGGGAACTGGATTGCGGGTCCATAGTGTAGCTGCTGGCGGTGAGCAGTGTAGTTGAAACAAAGTTATACAATTGCTTTTTATAGCCGGCGCTGACGGTGGTGATGCGCTGACCCATAAATAAATTTTTATTATAGAGGGCATTGCTGGTCGTAAGGCCGTAGGCGCTCGGTGTCCGGGCATAATTGGAAAACACGGAAAAAGTAAAATCATCCAGGTTCAGGGCAACATAGATATTATACGCTATCGTGGGGGCTTGGTAAGCCGGGGTAAACGGTGTAGCGGGTTTAATCGTTCCGTATATCGTATTAAAGGTGCCTGTTTGGAAAGGTGTGCTGCTTAATTGCGGGTCATTGGGATATATCCTGGTATAATCCGGCTGGCTGTCGTAATTGTATTGACCGGAAACGGTAAGACTGGAAGTTGGCCCTAATCTTTTGGCCAGGAATAAGGTATGATTGATGTAGCCGTAACTTCCGGCCATTGCAGTTGCGTCCATGATCATGTCTTTATTTGCAGGTAATGTTTTGGTAATGATATTGATCACGCCGGAAACCGCGTCCGCCCCGTACAGCGCCGATGCCGCACCATATACGATTTCTACCTGCTCTGCCAGGTTCACAGGATAATTTTCCATGATCGGCATGGCTTCATTGGTCGGGGATGATATCTTAACGCCATCCAACAAAATCACAAAATTCTGCTGTCCCTGGATCCCTCGAACCGTGACGCTGTTCCTCGA
>Ga0206816_1040_pt1 | contig 34318 bp, 30 predicted proteins | sample Alteio_BWOrgCont_88_FD_152866 | JGI IMG/M metagenome (GOLD analysis project Ga0206816, IMG submission 152866) | Enriched cells from forest soil in Barre Woods Harvard Forest LTER site, Petersham, Massachusetts, United States -... | ecosystem: Environmental > Terrestrial > Soil > Temperate forest >... | reverse complement strand
CCGTGTAGGTATTGCGGATGATAGGCAGCAGCGCATATAATAGCAACGCCACAATAGCCGGCTTGGGGCCGATGCCTAAAAGCGGTATCATAAAACCCAATAAAGCGATACTGGGAATGGTCTGCAAAATCCCCGCGAAACCTAAAACGGCACCTGATAATTTTACTCGCCGTGCAATCAAAATACCCAAGGGCAACCCTATCAGCGCCGCTAAAAACAGCGAAATAAAAGTAAGCCCGATGTGCTGCAAAGTTTGCGTGAGCAACTTATCGCTTTGCTGCGCCATAAAGCCCCATAAGGTTTGCTGTTGCTCATTCATGTGGCTGCTCGTTTTTATATTGATAAAATGCCGACATCAATTCCTCAAATTCAGCTTTATTCTCTTTTTTACCATCAAATTTAAACTGCTCCAAAGTAGCCCATAAACTTATATTCGATTGAGGGTCCTTAATCGTCTTAAATTCTAACTGCAACCGCTGCTCCTTCAAAAATTGGCTTACAAAATCATTTTTGGGATGGAATAGTAATTCGGCTGGCGTACCGCATTGCACAATTTTTCCTTTATCCATCAGGCAAATTCTATCGCCCAGTTCAAAGGCTTCCTGCACATCGTGGGTAACCATAATGATGGTTTTGCGCTTCAATTCATCCAGTGCTTTAAATTCCTTGTGGATACTTGAGCGGGTAACGTTATCCAGTGCGCCAAAAGGTTCATCCATCAACAATACCGGCGGATCGGCAACCAATGCCCGCGCCAGGCCGACACGCTGCTGTTGGCCGCCGCTCAATTCTTTGGGATAAACATACAAATAGCTTTTATCCAGGTGCAGTTTCTCCAATAATTCGAGTATTCTTTTATCGGTTTGCTTTTTATCCCACTTTAATAATTGCGGCACTACAGCAATATTTTCGGCAACTGTATAATGTGGGAACAGCCCATTATTCTGTAGCACATAACCAACGCCGCGCCGTAAAACCTCTGGCTGTTGATCTAATATATTTTGATTGTTAATAAAGATATTCCCGCTGTCAGGCTCTATCAGGCGGTTAAGCATCTTTAGCGTAGTGGTTTTACCGCAACCGCTTGTCCCTAATAAAATTAAATTTTCTCCTTCCGCTACCTCAAAGGAAATATCATCAACCGCATTAACACTTTCTCCAAAGGAGTCCTTCGGACCGAATGATTTACTGATGTGTTCAACTTTTATCATAGGCGGCCTTAATCCAAAGTCATAAACAGGTTATTCAACGATTCGGAATAAAGTGGGTGCGCGAAAACGCACCAGCGTATCTGCTCATAAGTTATACTGCCCATCATTGCCATTTGTAGTACGGTCATTATTTCGCCGCCTTCGGTGCCTAAAATGGTGGCACCCAATATCTGTTTGGTATCTGCATCAACAATGGCTTTCATAAAGCCGCGCGTATCACCGGTTTCAATGGCGCGGGCAACGTGCGTCATTGGCAGCTTTGCAATTTTATAATTTAGTCCCTGTTGTTTCGCTTCCGTTTCGTTTATGCCGATATGCCCCAACTGCGGGTCGGTAAACATGCAGTACGGTACCGGCCTGTCTTTTGTAGAAAGGTTTTCTTTTTCAATGAGGTTGCGGTAAACAATGGCATAATCGTTATAAGATATATGCGTAAACGCCGGGCCGCCCTTTACATCGCCGAGGGCGTAGATACCTTTTATATTGGTTTCCAGTTTATCGTTTACCTTAATGGACCCAAGTTCATCAGTTTCAACGCCTGTCGCCGGTAAATTCAATGCAGCAGTTTGCGGTACACGGCCAACGGCGACTAAAACATGCGTGCACCTTATCTTTTTTTCATCTTCTCCTTCTAAAACAGAAACAACTATTTTACCGCGTGATTTCTTTTTGAATCCAACCGCTACCGTATTGGTACGGATATTAACATCCTCCTCAGCCAATATTTTAGCTAATTCTTCCGATACGTCTTCATCCTCCCGTCCAACTATTCTTTCCCCTTTTTCAAATACGGTTACCCTGCTGCCAAAACGACGAAACATCTGCGCAAACTCCAGGCCAATATAATTGCCGCCAAGTATCAATAAATGTTTGGGGATATGGTCAAGCTCCAGTATCGAGGTCGAGGTTAAATAGTCAATATCATTCAGCCCATCAATATCAGGAATATGCGGGTTGGCGCCGGTATTAATAAATATAAGTTCGGCGGTCATTTCTTTCTTTTTGCCGCCTTTTAGCTTTACCTCGATGGTTTTATTGCCTGTAAACGTAGCTTCGCCAAATATTAGGCTTATTTTTTTGATGGCTTCCAGCCCGTGCTGACTGCCATCTCTAAACTGGTGAACAATATCATCTTTCCGCTTTTTTATCTTCGGCATATTTATCGAAAAGTCCTTTATCCGTATGCCCAGCGGGCCACTATTAGCCGCCATATACGCTGCCTTTGCCGATGCTACCCAGGTTTTGGTAGGCGTACAACCATCGTTAACACAAGTGCCACCTATCCAGCGCTTTTCTATCAAAGCCGTTTTCATTCCTGCATGTGCCAGCTTCTTAGCCAACGGAACGCCTGCCTGCCCTGCTCCAATAATAATCGCATCGTACTTTTGCATGTGAATTGGTTATATTGAATAAATATAAATGTATTGTGTAACAAAAACATAATAACCATATTATGTTTTTGTTTGGGAATTGTAAAAAGGAAGTAGTGTCCTCAGCCTGCCCTCTGCAAGGGAGAGCGTTCTGATGGTGTTAATTATACCATATTGACCTGCCAAAAACGCTCTCTTTTGGAGAGGGTGGGGTGAGGCTTAATTTTTTTAAAAGAATATTTTTAATTTATCATTAAACGTATATCTTTGCAATCCCAAAATAAGGGGAAGTTTTTAGTCGAAAGGCCTAATACTTCCAATAAATTGGCCCGTTCGTCTAGGGGTTAGGACGTAAGATTTTCATTCTTGAAACAGGGGTTCGATTCCCCTACGGGCTACAAATTATTTTAGCAAAGCGAACTAAATGCCTGCAAATCAAAAGATTGCAGGCATTTTTATTTAGTTCAAAAAGCCATAATATACACCAAAACGCAACAAAAAAGTGCGTAATGCGGTGCGTATTTAAGTGACAAGATACTACTCACCGAATTTGAACTAATTCATTGATTGACAGCACGTTTAATCATTGAACGTCTTGGCAAAAGACGATTGCAAGCTTACTTTTATTCACTTTTAAAAGCTTGTAATTATGAAAAGTAATTTCCATCTGCTCTTTTATTTAAAAGGCAAAAAAAACCAGCAAAAAGGCCCCGATGCAATTTACATGCGAATCACCGTTAACTGTAAACGCGCCGAAATATCTACCGGGAGAGATTGTGAACCCACCCGATGGAACAGCCATGCAGGGCGCTGCATCGGGACAAAGGAAGAAGCCAGGACGTTAAATACTTATTTGGACAGCCTGCAACACAAAGTCAAAATTGCCCATCAACAACTGGTCGATGCGGGTCAAAACATTACCGCAGAAAGTTTACGAAACCAATTTACAGGGGAAACTAAAAAAAGCTGTTACCTGATGCAATTGTTGGCAGATCATAATGCCAAAGTAAAAGCATTAATCGGTAATGGTTTTGAAGCTAACACCCTGAAAGGTTATAAGACCTCTGAAAAGCACCTCACCGGTTTTCTGCAAAAAGAGTATGGTAAAACCGACATAGAGATCAGCCAGCTAAACCATGCCTTTATTACCGGATTTGAGTTTTACCTGAAAGCTGATTGTAAATGTAGCGGTGTATCAGCAGCAAAATACATCAAGCACCTCAAAAAAATCGTCAACCATTGTTTAGCAAACAGGTGGCTGACTGAAAACCCATTTATCAATTATAAACAGACGGTCAAAGCAAAGCAGCGTACATTTCTTACGCAACAGGAGCTCGATGCCATCACTAACAGTAAAAAAATCACTATTGAAAGATTACAGCATGTCCGCGATATTTTTGTTTTTTGCTGTTATACTGGCTTATCTTATGCCAATGTAAAGAAGTTGAAACGAAGCGAGATCGGTATTGGCATGGACGGCGAAAAATGGATATTTACCAGCCGTCAAAAAACGGATACCTCGTCAAGAATACCCTTGCTCCCGGTTGCGCTTGATATATTAAATCGGTATCAAAGTCACCCTCAATGCGACAACAAAGAGGCTTTGCTGCCAGTGTTAAGCAATCAAAAAATGAATGCTTATCTCAAGGAAATCGCTGATCTGTCCGATGTACTTAAATAACGTGAGTTCGGGATAAGAAAAACATATAAAAAGAGAGCAAAGGGCACGATTTTTGTTCATAAATAGTTGACAATCAATTTATTAACTATTATCAAAGCCCTATGCTCAGAGATAAAATTATAGAAATTTTTGTAAACGTTGATGACTTTTGCAAACAAATAACACTTGAATTTGAAAAACAGCTTGTTGAAGATCGATCTTTGGGTAAGAGAAACAGGAAAGCAGGTTTATGCAATAGTGAGGTTATTACCCTGATGATCGCTTTCCATTATGGCCAGTTCACTAACCTGAAGTCCTTTTACGTTCATTATGCACAGCCTCATTTGGATGACTTGTTCCCAAGCTTGGTATCCTACAACCGCTTTGTTGAGCTTCAGCCCAGGTCGGCTGTATTGTTTATGTTGTATGTTAAAATGAATTGCCTGGGCAATTGCCGGGATTAAGCTTTATAGATTCGACACATTTAAAGGTATGTCATAACCGGAGGATACATCAGCATCGGGTATTTAAAGAACAGGCTGAAAGAGGGCAATGCTCCATTGGTTGGTTCTATGGGTTTAAATTAACGTGAGTTCGGGATAAGGGGAACAGATATTATTTGCGTGTTGTTGTTTTTAACAAATTGAATATCAATAAGTAAGCATATTTTGTTATATTTAAGTGTCGAATTTAAAGAACAACAATCTATGCTTACTTCTGATAAAATTATCGAAATTTTCGTTAAAGTGGATGATTTCTGCAAAGAATTTGAAACCGAAATAACTAAACACCGGCTTGATGCAGGTAATTACAAGATCCGTGACAGAAAAGCATCGCTTGCAGATAGTGAGATCATCACTATTCTGATTGCCTTTCACAGCGGGCATTTTACCAATCTTAAGCACTTTTATTTGGCGCATATCTGCCTGTACTATAAGGACTGCGTTCCCGGTTTGGTATCTTATAATCGTTTTGTAGAATTACAACAAAGGGTGGCTGTGCCGATGATGCTGTTTCTTAAAACGAATTGCCTGGGACGATCCCAGGGTATTAACTTTATAGATTCAACACATATCAAAGTCTGCCATAACAGACGCATCCATAACCATAAAGTATTTGCTTCAGTAGCGGAACGGGGGCAATGTTCGCTCGGTTGGTTTTATGGTTTTAAACTACACCTGATCATCAATGACAAAGGTGAAATATTGTCTTTTTACCTTACAAAAGGTAATGTTGACGACCGGAACATAAAACTGATGACCTCAATGACAGAACAAATATTTGGCAAGTTATTCGGTGATAAGGGTTATATCTCTAAAGCATTGGCTGATCTGTTATGGAGAAACGGCATACAAATGATCACCAAACCACGGAAAAATATGAAAGACTTTAATATCTCCCAGGCTGACAAGATCATGCATAGGAAAAGAGCAATAATCGAATGCGTGAACGATGAATTGAAAAATATCTATAAACTTCAGCACACCAGGCATCGGTCCGTAAACAACTTCTTAATGAATACAATGGGAGTGCTTTGTGCTTATCACTTCTTCCCTAAAAAACCCTCTTTAAATATCGTCTTCCACGATAAATACAATCAATTACTTTTAGCCGCTTAAACCGAACTCACGTTAGATTAAGGTAATCGAAAAAGCTATCCTTACAGCTATTGTCTCAGATATAAAAATCAAACGAATGTATCAGGTACTAATATCTATTCCTTGTATAGGTCCCGTAACGGCATGGCACCTGCTGTTTATTACAGACTGCTTTGAGAAATTTGACAACTGGCGGGCGCTTGCTTGTTTCATCGGCAGCGCTCCATTTCCCAAACGATCCGGTACATCTGTTAAGTTTAAAGACCGGGTTTCTAAAAAAGCATACAGACCTTTAAAAGCTGATTTGAATCAAGGAATAGTCAGCGTATGCACAAGACCAGGCCAACCATTTTATATTTACTATCAGGCAATGATCAAACAAAATAAGCCCCATCTTTATATCCTAAACATGATTAAAAACGTATTATTAAAGCTAATTTTTAGGTTGATTCAATCAAATACCTTTTTTGACAAAGAAATATTCTTTAAAAATAAAATATCTTGGCAAAATTATTTGGTAGTGTCATAGTAATCGAATTGACATTAAGGTTTTGTGCGGTAATATTTATAAATCTTCACCGCGCACATTAAAATAACCGAAACGGCGATAATTCCAACAACGCCGAATATCCAGCTAAGCCCGTCTTTCAAAACAGCGAGGAAAACTATCGCAAATAAAAATATCGTGGCTACCTCGTTCCAGATACGCAATTGGGTTGATGTCCATTTATAAACGCCTGCTGCCATTTGTTTCATTTTATTTTGGCAGATAAAATGGTAAATAACCAAACCAATAACAAAGCAAAGTTTTATTTGCAACCAGGGTTGTTGCAACCAGGCAGGAATTAAGAACAGCAGGGTAACGCCCGCCGCCAAAACCAAATACATGGATGGTGTAGCAATTATCCACCACAGTTTTCCCTCCATTATCCCAAATTGTTTCGATAATATAGTGCGGTCAGGTTCAGGTTTTTCCTGCGCTTCAGTATGGTAAATAAACAGGCGCACCATATAAAACAGCCCCGCCATCCAGCAGACTACAAATATGATATGTATGGCTAAAATATATTGATACACCAATTTCACTAATTTATTCGAATTGCACGAATTGAAGCGAATTAGTGTAATTCGCCTTAATTTGTGTTATTCGTGTCTATAATCTTTAATAATATCTACTGCGTATTTCACATTGTCAAACGGTATATCCGGCATAATGCCATGCCCTAAGTTAAATATAAATCCGTTCTCCCCTTTCATGCGGTCGAACAGGCGGTATATTCTTTCTTTGATAACTTTCTTGTCGGCATATAAAATATGCGGGTCGAGATTGCCTTGTACGGCTATGCCTTTAGGTAAACGTTTTTTCATATCCAATAGGTCAACGTTCCAGTCGATAGAGATAACATCAGGCTTAGCCTCTGCCATTAGGGGCGCGAAAACCGAACTTCCTTTGCAGAAAGAAATAACCGGGATATCTTTCCTATTCAACTTGCTGATTATGTCGGTAATATAGCGGTGCGAAAATTCTTTATAATCATCCCATGCCAAAGCCTGTGCCCAACTATCAAATATTTGCACGGCGTTTACCCCGGCTGCAATTTGCAGGTTCAGGTAATCTGCCGTAACGATGGCTATTTTTGATAGTAGCTGATGTGCCATTTCCGGCTCGTTATGCAGCATTAATTTGGTCAGCTTAAAATCTTTGGACGATCCGCCCTCCACCAAATAACTCATCACGGTAAAAGGCGCGCCTGCAAAACCTATCAACGGAATGCTGCCTTTTAAACGCTGCTGAATTACCTTAATGGCATCGGCCACATATTGAAGCTTATCTACACAATCAACATTCAGGTTATCAATATCCTTTTGGGTACGTACCGGGTTGGCAAATTTAGGGCCGATGTTGGCGGTAAAACTCAAGTCACCGCCCATCGCTTCGCCTGTAACCAATATATCCGAGAATAATATCGCGGCATCAATCCCAAGCAAGTTTACAGGCAGCATGGTAACATCGGCTGCCAACTCAGGTGTTTTGCACATTTCCAGGAACGAATATTTGTTCTTTATTTCCCAATATTCGGGCATAAAACGGCCTGCCTGGCGCATCATCCAAACCGGCGGACGTTCTGTTGGTTCTGAAAATGCTGCTTTTATAAGTAATGAATCTCTCATGTTTTAAGGGCGAGGAGCATGGTGCCGGGAGTCCTTCTCTTGGTTCTTGACTCTCGGGTCTTGGCTCTCTAAATCAGTGTTTCTTTAATTCCTGTTGAAGGCGGTTTATTACATCCTTCATTTTGGCGTTTATTTTTCCTTCGTATTTATCGGCCAACTGTAGATAGGCTTTGGCTTTTTCATAATTCCCCCGGCGTATGCTGATGTTTACTACATGGCCCAACGCGGCTACATGATCGTTCGCGCTGCGTAACGGGAATTGCGCCGCCAGTTCGTAATGTTTTTCCGCCGCGTCAAAATCCTGCTTTTGCAGGCATACGCCACCCATAATAAACTCGTAAAATCCCCGCCTTTTTTTGCTTAACCAGTTAGGATTGCTTATCTGGTTTAGCAAAGATTCCGTTTTTGCGTAATCCTTGTTATGAAACGATTTTGCGGCTAATATGATGGTACCTTCTTTAAAATACCCCCAGATCAGCAAACCAATAAACATAACCATTAGCCCGGCAATTTGATATACACGCTGGTCAATACAAATAGCCAGCATAATTGCAAAAGCTCCAATAACCAATACGCGTGCCCGGTTGGTAAACATCAATAATTAATGCTGATCGGTAAATTTATAACCTACGCCGCGGATGGAATGGAAATAAATCGGGTTCTTCGGATCGGGTTCAAAATACTTACGGAACGTCAATATAAAGTTGTCGATTGTACGGGTTGACGGATACACATCATAGTTCCAAACCGTTTCCAGTATTTGCTCGCGCGATACAGCGTCGTTACGGCGCTCTATCAGCAATTTTAACAACATCGTTTCCTTTTTGGTTAACGGAGTGATGGAACCATCGCCGTTTACCAACTCGAAAGAGTTGAAATGTATCGTTTTGTCGCCTATTTTGTAACTATTAAACTCTTTAAGCTCATCGCCTTTTAAACCGCGTTTTACCAGGTTGTTTACCCGCAATATCAACTCTTCCAAATTGAAGGGTTTGGTCAAATAATCGTCCGCGCCTTTTTTGAGGCCGTTTATTTTATCCTCATTCGTGTTCTTGGCGGTCAGGAACATAATAGGCACTTCCGAGTTTTCCAGCCTTATCGTTTCAGCAACAACAAAGCCGTCAATTTCGGGCATCATTACGTCCAATATCACCAGGTTAAAACGCTCTTCTTTAAATATTTGCAGGGCCTTTTTGCCGTTAGTAGCGGTAGACACTTTGTAACCTTCCAATTCAAGGTTTAGCTTGATAGCTTCTAACAAGTGATCCTCGTCCTCGGCTAATAAAATTCTCTTTTTGTTTTGCATATATTTGTTATTAACTTATCCAAAAACAACCTCAAAAACACTTCCTGCGGGGCGGTTGTCTTTAACCCTGATGCTGGCCTGGTGTTTATTTAAAACTTCCTTTACAATGAACAGCCCCAGGCCCGTTCCTTTTGTATTGCGGGTTTCTTCGCTACCCACGCGGTAAAAGCGGTCAAAAATACGGCCTTTTTCCTCATCAGCTATGCCGATGCCATGGTCGGCAACCTGCAGGTATATTTTATCTTCTTTCGAGAATAATTTTACCGCGACAGTCTCGCAGGGTTTAGAATACTTTACCGCGTTTTCAATCAAATTAGTTACTACAGATGTGAGCGCGAACTTATCACCTGTTATCTCGATCTTAGGTTCTATTTCCGCATTAATGATTTGCTGATTGCAATCGCATTTGGTTATTTGAAGACGATTAACAATGCTATCCACCAGCACCGATAAATTAAAATTTGCTTTTGGAAAAGTGTACGACTGGTTATCAATTTTTGAGGCCAGCAGCATATTCTCTACCATATCATCCAGCCGCTCAATATCCAGTAACGATTTATCAATAAAGTCCATAATCTGTTCTTTATTTAGTGATCTTTTTTGAATAGTTTGCAGCAATATCTTAATTGATGCCAATGGCGATTTTAACTCGTGCGTTACGGAAAGCAGGAAGTTTCTTTTCTGTTCCTTCAATTTCCTCTCGCGTTTTACTGATTTATGCAAGCTGAGCGCACCAAAGACAAAAACAATAACAAACGTCATGCCCTCGCCCACTATCATAGCCGTTTTGGCCGGTTGCAATTTAACCAGCATATACCCCCACCATGCCAACTCTGCAAGAGCGTAAATAATGAGCGCGTAAAATATTACCATTGGTCTTTTCATGTGGCTATTTTTTAAATACAATGTCTAGACTATCAAATATAGCTCTTTTTGCTTTGTCAAGGTCGCCTTTGCTATGGGCCGATGATATGAAGCCAACCTCATACCCCGATGGCCCCAAATAAACGCCACGGTTTATTAATTCCCGGTGCAATAGCTTAAATTTCTCCATGCTTGCCGGGTCAATTTCTTCGGCTTTGGTGATGGCTTGCTGGTCGGTAAACGCGAACCAGAATATAGAGCCAATTCCAAACACTTTGAATTTATAATTACGCTTATCAGCAAATTGCTGAATGGAACCGATAAACTCTGCGGTTTTACTATCCAATTCCCGGTAAAAATCTTTTTGTAATAGTTGCGTTAACTGCGCAATGCCTGCGGCCATAGCTACCGGGTTACCGGATAAAGTACCTGCCTGGTAAACTCCGCCGTCAGGCGAAATATTACTCATTATTTCTGCCGATGCGCCATAGCAACCAACCGGCAGTCCACCACCGATTATCTTGCCATAAGTAACAATATCCGGCTTAACATCATAATAAGCCGCTGCACCTTCAAAACCTATACGGAAGCCGGAGATCACTTCATCAAATATTAATAAGGTTCCGTTGGCGGTGCATATTTCGCGTAGGTATTGCAGGTATTTTTTAGTTTGCAACAGCAAGCCATTGTTAGCCGGGACAGGTTCAATAATTATAGCCGCTATCTGGTCTTTAAAATCTGCAAATGCTTTTTGCAACGCCTCCTTATCATTCAGCGATACCACGATTGTTTCATCAGCAAAAGATTTCGGCACACCGGCCGATGAGGTTTCGCCAAATGTCACTAACCCCGATCCGGCCTTAACCAATAAGGAATCCGAATGACCATGATAACAGCCTTCAAACTTTAATATCTTATCTCGTTTGGTATAACCGCGTGCCAGCCGTATGGCCGACATTACCGCCTCAGTACCCGAGCTTACAAAACGTATCTTTTCAACAAAGCGGTTATTAGTAATGATCAACTCGGCTAATTCATTTTCTAAAGCAGTAGGCGCACCAAACGACATTCCCTGCGGCATAACATGCACAACTTTTGCCCATATATGCGGATTATTATGGCCCAGAATAAGCGGCCCCCACGAGCAGCAGAAGTCAATAAACTTGTTATCGTCCGCGTCCCAGATATGACAACCGTCACCCTTTTTTATAAACAGCGGCGTACCATAAACCGATTTGAACGCCCTCACCGGCGAGTTTACCCCACCCGGAAAATACGTCTTAGCCTTCGCATATAACTCCGCAGATTTTTCACGACTGATATCCGGTGCAACTTCGGTGTTTACGGGTAAGTTGTTATCGTCTTCAGAAAACATATTTTTTATTGAATCAAACATTTAGCTCCCTCTAAATCTCCGCCGGTAGGGGAGACTTTTTTATTTTCGTTTTATTTATAACCGTCGTTTTAATACAATTCTTTTTTAAAGCCCTTCCTACCGGGGAGGGTTGGGTGGGGCTTTACAGCCATCCTTTTTCTAAAACTTCCTTAGCATGATACGTTAATATCGCGCTTGCGCCTGCCCGCCGTATGCTCATTAATATTTCGGTAATGGCGCGTTGGTCGTTTAACCAACCTTTTTGTATGGCTGCTTTTACCATCGCGTATTCGCCGCTTACATTATAGGCTGCAACGGGTAGTTCGGTATTATCTTTTACTAATTTAATTACGTCCAAATAAGCCAGTGCGGGCTTTACCATTAAAAAATCCGCGCCTTCCAATTCGTCCAGTTCGGCTTCAATTAAAGCTTCGCGCTGGTTGGCCGGGTTCATCTGGTATGTTTTTTTATCGCCAAATTTGGGCGCAGAGTTTAAGGCATCCCTGAACGGACCATAAAACGCGCTGGCATATTTAGCGGTGTACGACATGATGGATACATTGGTAAACCTATTCTTATCCAGCACTTCCCTTATGTATCCCACGCGCCCGTCCATCATATCTGATGGCGCTATAATATCCGCGCCGCTTTGGGCATGGGCCAGGGCCATTTTGCCTAAAACCTCCAGCGTTTCGTCGTTCAATATCTCGCCGTTCTCTACAATGCCATCATGGCCATCGCTGCTGTAGGGGTCCATCGCAACATCGGTTATTACGCAGGCTTCGGGGAAATTCTTTTTAACCTCGCGTATCGCCCGCAAATACAGGCTTTCCTCCCGGTGACTTTCGGTGGCGTATTTATCTTTTAAAGCTTCTTCAATATTGGGAAATAGGTCGAACGAGTTTAACCCCAATTTCATGCAGCTTTCTACCTCGCGCAGCAAATTATCTATCGAGTAGCGGTAAATACCCGGCATAGACGCGATCTCGGTTTTTTGGTTACTACCGTCAACAATAAATAGAGGGAATATCAAATTAGCCGCGCTGATATGCGTTTCCTGCACCATTTGGCGGATAACTTCGTTTTTCCGGTTTCTTCTTGGTCGTTGCATTCTTTTGGTCAATGGACCATGGTCAATAGTCCATGGTGAATTTTAATAAGTTTAGAGTCTATGGACTATTGACCATCGACTACTCTATCCCAAACACCGCTTCTGCCAAACCCACTTCATCGGGCGAGAATGGCAGTATATAATTGTTTACACCCATTTCTTCCAGTTTTTTGCCGGTGGATTTGCCAATAGCTATCACTTTCTGATAAGGGTCTAATAAATTGTCTATAAAATAAGCATCAACGTTTGATGGACTGGTAAATACCAGTACATCAGCCGTGCTCACTTCTATATTTTCTTCCTGTACGGTTTCATAAACCGGCAGGTCAATAACTTTTGTAGTTTTTGATAGCGCCTGTTGGATGCTACGCATTGAGTTTTCGGCACCGGGAAATAACACGGTTGTACCGTTAGCCAGTTTCGCAAAATCTTTAGCTACATCCGATGAATCGACACCTTCACCAACAAAATCGGTAAAGTGGCCTTGTTTACGTAGCATTTCTTCCGACCCGCTGCCCATTACCCCAAACTTTACTTCTTTAGGTAATAACGGTTCCAACTGGAAAAAATATTCGACCGCGTTTTTGCTGGAGAAAAATATCCAGTCGATATGCTTTAAGATATAAGGGTCGAGCTTGTTTATTACAGGCACCGTACGAATAAGCGACCGCGCCTCGATAGTTATATTGTGTTTCTCTAAAGCCTTGCGGAAATAGCTTTGTTCCGAAATATCGCGCGAGATAAATACGCTTAACGGGAATTTACGATTAGGTTCGAACATTTCAACCACTTTTTTGGCCAAGCCATCTGTAGATTTTGCTTCCAAAAACAACCGGTCGGGAAAATCATCCCCGGTTTCGGCTTTAGAAGTAAACACCTGGTACATTCCGTCTTCTTTGCGACAATAACAGCCCAAGGGTAAGTGGCAGCCACCGCCAAAAAGTTTCAATACGGTTCTTTCAACCGCCAATTCTTTGGCTACGTTTTTATGATTCATCGGCTGTAAAGCCTCAAACAATTCTTTATCGCCTTCGCGCACTTGTATGGCTAAAACACCTTGAGCCGGGGCGGGTACAATTTCGTTCGGGGTTAAAACTTCCACATGAAATTCGCTCACATCAATATTCAGTCTTGAAACACCGGCTTTTGCTATCATGATGGCATCGTACTTTTCATCGCGCAGTTTTTCAATGCGGGTAGGTACGTTGCCGCGAAGTTCCTCAATTTCCAGATCGGGGCGGTAAGCTAATAATTGGGCCTTGCGCCTGTTGGATGATGTGCCAACGGTAGCGCCGAATTTTAACGACAGTTTTTGATGCACATCCACGCAATCTTTTAATATCAGTAGCAGTTCGGACGGGTCTTCACGCTCTGATACCGCAGCAATAGTTAATCCCGGCGGGTTTTCGGTAGGCAGATCTTTATGCGAGTGTACGGCAAGATCGATGGTTCCGGCCAGTAGTTCCTCTTCCAGTTCCTTGGTGAAAAAGCCTTTGCCTTCCAGCTTGTCGAAACTTAAATTCAGTATGCGGTCGCCCTGTGTTTTGATGATCTTCAGCTCTGCGGTAATGTTAATGGCTGCCAGGCTATCCATCACGAAGTTAGCCTGCCAAAGCGCCAAATCGCTGCCGCGCGTTCCTATAATTAAAGTTCTGTCCAAGAGGGTATTTATTTGCAACCGCAAATTTAGCTTTTTAGCAATAGGAACGTATGATTAATTAATGTTATGAAAGTAGGGTGACGGTTGGGTGGTGAATGGTGAGTAGATAATAGTGAATATCAAAGCGTTCAATTAAAAAATGTCGCTTTAGCGACAATCCCTTTGTAGAATAATGATAACAAGATATTCTTGCGCCGTAGATGCAATACTTAGCATATAAACATCATACAAACGGGTAGTCAAAGGGCTCCCTATAGCAAATTGCCAGGTTTTGCAACTAATCCCAACCCCGCCTCACCACTCAATACATATTTCCCATCCATAAACTCCGGGTCTTTAAACGGATTGTTAGCTGCCAAAAACGGCCCGTCCAAATCTGCCCAATTGCATTGTGGGGCTAAGGCTAACGCGGCTAAGATGGCGCAACTGGTTTCGGTCATGCAGCCGATCATTATTTTCAGATCCAGTTCACGCGCTTTCTTTATCATCTTTTGCGCCTCATACATCCCTGCCGATTTCATCAACTTTATGTTGATACCATGATAAACGCCTTTGGCCTTTTCAACATCAGGCAATCGCTGCACAGCTTCATCGCCGATTATGGGTATCGGGCTGCGTTCGGTTAGCCAGGCATTGCTGTCAACGTCTGTCTTTAACATCGGCTGCTCTATCAATTGCACGCCTTGTTCCTGCAACCAATAGCACATATCCAGGCTTTGTTGCAGATCCGTCCAGCCCTGGTTGGCATCTACGTACAGCGGTTTATCGGTTACCGAGCGGATGGTATTGATCAACTCCTTATCATTATCCCGCCCTAATTTTACTTTGATTACTTTAAAAAGTTCTGCTTCCTTCACTTTTTGGATAATTATTTCCGGTGTATCAATTCCGATGGTCAGGCTGGTTACCGGCATCAGCGACAAGTCGCTTCCAAACATTTTCCAGCAGGGTTGTTGCTTAATCTTTCCATCCAGATCATGCAGGGCAATATCAATAGCCGCTTTAATAGCCGTTTGACCTTGGGCGATGCTGTCCAAATAGTCTATTATCTCCTCAAAATTAAACGGGTATTTAAATTGGTTGACATCTACCCTACTCAAAAAGTCGGTAGCTGTTTGGTGTGTTTCGCCCATATACGGCACCATTGATGCTTCGCCGTGGCCAATATAACCCTCGTGCGTAATTTGCAACAGCATTAACGCGGTTGAGTTGCGGGAAAATTTAGCTATCGTAAATGTATGCTTTAATTGAAGTTCGAAGGGTTGGTAAGTCAGCTGCATGTTAAAAATCAAAGCTAAAATATTAGCACCGAAAATCATATTATCTTTGCTGCCATGCCGGCAAAAATTTATTCACCGTTCGAATCTTCCAACTTTAGCAATAACACCTGTTTTTTAACGGGAGAAGCCTTAAACAGCGAGGAAGAACGGATACAGGTATTCCCCCAATGGTTAATGAGCCGCTACAAGCTGGAGGACCAGCCCTTTAAGCTTTTGGACGAAAGCATGGCCACCTACAAGGACCTGAAACTCCCCTGCTCGGCCACCATTAACGAAAATTATTTAGAACCGTTAGAGAGCGAGATATCCGCCGCATTCAATGCGGGCTATGAAGCCGTAAAACAAGTTGATGAGTTAAAGTTATTTCAATGGGCCGGCAAATTACTCTACGGTATCATCTTTAACGAAGTTCAATCGGGCATTAAACAGCAATACGCGCAAGGGGAGGAGTTTAATATCTCCAAATCCATCATCCATAAATTTGCGCACCTGCATTTAATGTTGCAGAGTTTAAACCTGCCTATTATTTTGGAGGATTTTAAACCATTCAGCCTGTTTTTATTTAAGGTTGATAATAACGAAGAAGAATTTGGCTACCGCGATGAGATCAATACGCTTACTTTTTCTTTAAGGATAAAAGATTTCGGCCTCATCATCTGTATGCAGGATAATGCGGCAAACCAGCATTATCACCGGGAGGTGGTTGAGAAAATTAAGGATAAGATACTCCACCCCATCCAGTTTGAAGAATTTAGCGGGCGCGTGTTTTACTCGGCCTACCTGTTTAACCGCCTGCCCGAGTATAATATCTTGCCTGTCGGCGAGGATATCTACATCGAATCAATGCCCCTGCGCGGCATGAGCAGCAAACCACTTTTTGACCATTGGGTAAATAAAATTTACGGCCAGGTGCTGGAAAGCTTTTGGAAAAACTGGGGGTTTTTATTATTAGAAATTATAAAAGACCCCGAAAACCCAATGAGCTTTTTATTTGATGCCGATAATAACTTTATAGCCGATATTAAATTGCCGCTTTAATTTGCTGAATAAACCATGGTAACACCTCGGGGTGCATAGCAATAGTAAGCATCACCCCGCTCAACGCGCCGTATAAGTGCGCATCATGGTTGATATGATCTTTCGCATACTTGGAAGCATAGCTGCAATAAACCAAATACAAAACACCAAATACAATGGCAGGCATAGGTATCGGCAATATCATAATCATAATTTTATTCATCGGCGCATATAGTATAGCGCTAAAAACTACGGCGCTAATGGCCCCCGACGCGCCCAGGCTATTGTAATGGTAATCATCCTTATGTTTAACTACGGATGGCAGGTCGCTTAGTATCATACTCACAAAATATAGAACACCAAACTGCCAATGCCCCAAAATTGGCTCTAACTGGAAAGCAAAAAAATAAAAGGATAGCATGTTAAAAAACAAGTGCATCCAGTCTTTATGAATTAAGCCGCTGGTTATTAAAGTATAAACATTTTGCCTGCGATACACGCTATAAGGGTGCATCATCAGTTTACCAAACAACTCTTCGTTGCTGAATGTAAGCAGCGTAGTAATAATGGTAATAACAAAAATGAACGAAGCTACGGGTGCTGCGGATAGTACTTCCATTATTTAAAATCGAGTTTAGCTTCTGTAATCAACCGGCCTACCGGGTAGCGTTTGTTTGTTTTTTCGAAATAAGGCGAATTGCGGTAAATAAAAGTTAATTGCGCTTGCGCGTTATTGGCAGTTTGCGGGTTTTTTGCTTTTTCCTCGTCCAGTTTCTTCTTTAATTCGGGGTCCTTTTTCAACAATTCAGCGGCAATATCTTCAAATACGTAACCCGAAAAACTTTCTTTTTCATCCAGTATCGAATCAAAAAAGTTCCATGCAAAAAAAGAATCTACGCCTGTTGGCTCCAATGTTTCCACAATATAGCGGTTAAGCGGCTGGTTGGCATAAACCACGTAATCGCCTGCAAAGAATTTTATCTTGCGGTCAACCGTTGTTGTTTTAACGCTGGTATGCAGGTAATGTCCTTCATAAGGCCGTTGCGGCACAGGCAGATCGCCAATGTAATACATTTGCACATCAAGCGTAGTATCATGCGCCAGGCGATGCATTACTACATTATTCAGTTTGTATAAGTCGATTATTTTCCCCCATGCCTGTGGTATAACGTAAGCCTGGGGCTTCTCAACTGTTTCGGTTGCTTTATAATTATCAAAGTATTTAATAACTTTTGTCCACGGTTTGGTTTCATCATAGTATTGACGCCGCAATCCACTCACCTCGCTGGGTTTATAAGCAGACGGGTAACCTTTAAATGTAATCGTATCTACCTTAGTACGGTCCAACTGCCAGTTCATGGCAAATGTTTTTTGTTTGCTTACATCTTCATCCGCTTTACGTTTTAATTCGCCTATCTGTTTGGCATCGCGCTCATTAATATCAACCAGCGCCTGCATAAACTGGTAAGTGGCATAAACACGCTTATCAAAACTCTTCAGCATGTGCGTTTCGGTAATATAACTGATGATATTATGTTGCGCGGTATAACCCGTTGCATAACGCGGTGTTTCCAAATAAGCAACAATGCCGCTGTCAACACCGCCGCCGCGACCGCCTTCTACATACGGTATCATTTCGTAACCGCTTTTCTTCATGCGTTTATATAACTCAGGCGATAAGGTTTTAGAAGTATACTCAGCAAGGATCGGATTTTGCTTATCCTTTTGCGTTTCAATTAGCGTCATTACATATTGATAATCTGCGCCATCGCTGGTATGGTTATCCAAAAATATTTCCGGGTTCCAGGTGTTTACGATTTGTTCAAGCGCCAATGTATTACGGCTATCAGCCTTAATAAAATCACGGTTCAAATCGAGGTTACGGTAGTTACCCCTAAAACCGTAAATAACCGGCCCGTTTTGGTTTGGGCGACTAACATAGCGATTTAAGCTGCCATCTATATTATATAAAGCAACAATACATATCACCACATCCTTTGGCAGCGCGTTCTTTTTAAGCAGATCGCGGGCAAACATCATGCTGGCATCAATCCCTTCAGGTTCGCCGGGATGTATGCCGTTGTTTATCAATAATACTCTTTTGTTCTGCTTTTTTATCAGTTTGGGATCAAACACTTTATCGCGCGATAAAACTACCAGCGTCAACGGGTAGCCAATATCCGTCATACCATAATTAATGGTTTTCATTTGCTGCGGATACAGCGCGTTTAACTTTTTGTAATACGCAATCACCTCATGGTAGGTAGCGGTATAATTTTTATCCTTGCTTAGTTCAAAAGGGGTTAATTGAGCTTGCGCGCAGCAAAAGCCAAAACAGGTAAGCAGCGTTAAAAAAGCGGTTTTCATAATTGTGAGTTTTCACAAATATAATTATGCACAGTTAATAACAAAGGCTATTATTGATTATCCGCCAAAATTTCGGCCTTAATTTTTGCCGGGAGGTTGTTATAGATCAAATTGTATGAATGATCTATCATTTCGCAAAGCTGTTTACGGGTAAGTGAACCGTTCATGAAAACGGTGTTCCACATCTTTTTATTCATGTGATAACCTGGCTGTACTTCGGTATAACGTTCACGCAGGTCTATAGCCAGTTCAGGGTCGCATTTCACGTTAAAGCGATCACCTTCTTGCAGCCCGGCTATTAAAAATATCTTGCCGCCCACTTTAAAAACCAGCGTTTCTTCGCCAAACGGAAATCCTTCGGTAGCGCCCGGTTTAAGCAGGCAATAGTCGCGCATTTCCTCTATATTCACGGTAATTATTTTTCCCTGCTGCCAAAATCAAATTTTATACCAAGCGATATCTGCCGGTATTGGTCGGGCGCGTTATTTTTAAAATGGCCTGCCGGGTCGTCATAACCGTCAAGTCCCTTTCCAAACACAATATTTTGCACATACCCAATATCTATCCTTATAAAAGGCTCGTTAAATGAATTCATTATCCTGATCTCGTACCCAAAACGCAGGGGTACCACTATACTCGCGCTGTTGTCAGAGCCCGGGAAAACATAAGTTAACGGGCCATTAGCGAGAATTACATTGGTTCGCTGCACATTATCTTTATTAATAATATACCCAACGCCCGTGCCGCTATAAAAACCCTTGGCCAGGGTGGAAAAAAGATCATCCTGGTCAATTATCTGCCCTAATTGAAAATCCCCACGTATGCCGAACGAAAGATAATTATCGGTATATGCGCGCCCATAAGGATCTATAGTAACGCCGCCGCCTGATAAAACACCTTTTTGGACTTCGAACGATAACGGAATATACCCGGTGTAATAATACGTGAAGTTAGCGTACTGGGCAAAATGATCAAATTGCGTGTTTAAGTTGGTATAGCCCCTTACAGAGCTAACGCCGCCGCCTATACCGTATTGCGTATAATTAACATCAACCTGGGCCTTTAAACTAAATACAGTAAACAACAGGGGTATAAATAAAAGATTTTTTTTCAACGTTATATATTGATCAAATTGTACAATTTTGACAGTGCTTGTTACCCGCTATAAGCAAATAACATGCCTTTGCAAAGATAACGCTTTAATATGAACATAAATTTCACCTTAGACTTCACTTGCACCGAAAGGTTTATACGCTATGTACGTATAGATACGCAATCAGACCCTACTTCTGTTACTATTCCCTCAACGGAAAAGCAAAAGGACCTGGGCCGCCTGTTAGTGAATGAATTATCGCAAATTGGGGTAATTGATGCCCATATTGATGAATACGGGTATGTATACGCCACAATACCGTCAAACACCGATAAAAAGAACGTTCCCGCAATCTGCTTTTGCTCGCACATGGACACTGCACCCGATTGCAGCGGCACAAACGTAAAGCCGATTATCCATAAAAATTATAGCGGGGCTGATATCATTTTACCCGATGATGAATCGCAAGTGATCAGGATGGCCGACCATGATGATCTTAAAAATCAATTAGGTAATGACCTTATTACGGCAAGTGGCCTCACTTTGTTGGGTGCTGATAATAAAGCCGGCGTAGCCGAGATAATGGATGCCTGCTACCAATTGATGAATCATCCTGAAATTAAACATGGCGACATCAAAATATTATTTACGCCGGATGAAGAAATTGGTCGTGGAGTAGATAAAGTGGATATTAAGAAATTAGACAGTTACGCTTGTTATACAATAGACGGCGAAAGCGCGGGCAATATGGAAAACGAGACTTTCTCGGCAGATGGCGCGAAGCTGACGATACACGGCGTAAGCAGCCACCCAGGATTTGCAAAAGGGAAAATGGAAAGCGCCATAAAAATAGCAGGGCTAATAGTTACCATGCTGCCGTTTGAATTGTCGCCCGAGAATACAGAAGGCGTGGAAGGATTTGTTCATCCCGTTGGCATAGACGGACATGTAGAAATAGCTACCATTAATTTTATCATCCGCGATTTTGATGATGCTAAGCTGGAAAAACATGCCAATGCTATCCGTGAGATAGCCGATGAAGTATTGCAGGATTTTCCTAATTCATCCTACCAGTTGGAGGTAAAGCCTCAATACCGTAACATGAAAAGCATTTTGGACCAACACCCCAAAATTGTAGAATACGGTATGGAAGCCATCAAACGCGCCGGGTTAAATGCCAAACTACGCAGCATCCGCGGTGGAACAGACGGCTCGCGCCTATCTTTCATGGGCCTGCCCTGCCCCAACATTTTTGCCGGTGAACACGCTTTCCACAGCAAGCAGGAATGGGTATCAGTACAGGATATGCAAAAAGCGGTAGAAACCATTTTGCATTTATGTATGGTTTGGGAAGAGAAGAGTTGATTTCGGATTTGGGATGTTCGATTTCGGATTAGTATTATGGTCTTAGGGTTGTAATGTCAAATCATCAACTTCCCAATTATCGTTTTCTTTTGTAAGTTCAGCGTTTGCGTTAAAATTTCCGTTTGTGCCGATTATCGTAAATGAGAGGGTTGCTTCACCTGATCGGTGGCGTGTCGAAATGCTTCCCGTCACTAAAACTCCATAGTATTTAATCTTACCGGTTTTAGATACTATCTCTTTATTATTTTGACAATAGTTTTTTACTGCTTCAAATGCAATTGAGCGATTAAAGAGTAAAAACATAAGCAAAACCAACCCCATCCAAAATAGTATGCAAAATGTCCAAACCGCAAGAATATGCGTAAGTAGAAATCCAAGTCTTAAAGTCATGAAACTTCCTCCGCTTACAGAATTATTCCATACTGTTTTAAAACGGGGATAATGTCCGCGTTGCGCCCGATAGTATCTTAACCAATAAAAAATTCCAATAATTGTTATTATCGGCGATAGCATTATACCAATAGTGGAATATGGTTGCCATCTACTTACCTCGCCAAAAAAAGACAAACACCATAACAAGCACCCTGTAGTAATCCAGGCACTATGTTTCGTAGGATTAATTAATTTGGCTTCCGAGGCGGATTGATCCATTAATAAAATTAAACATTATTTATGAAACACAATTTTCAACCGTGTTTCCTTACCTAAACTCCCGCCGATCCATTTCGGCCCCGTTTTAAGGATCTCTATCGCTTTATCATTCATTGCTTTATTTTTACCGCTTATTACGCGGATGTTGATGATGGTTCCATCGGCAGCCACGGTAAACCCTAATTCAACGGTGCCGGTAGTATTATCGGGCATTACTGCATTTTCTTTTAAATACGCATCGTATGCTTTCGTACCGACAGAAGGCCGTGCATCTTTATTTGTATTATCGACGCGGGGTTCGGCATAACCCGTGGCTTTTTCTTCCGTCTTCCTGCCCTCGGTGCCGGTCACCACTACTTCGCTAAGCTGGCTGCCGTTGGTTTCTAATGCGATATTTAAATTGTTGCCGTTGGCCATATTAATTTGCTGTGCTAAATAGCCGGTATATTGTATATCCAATGTTTTACTTGTCGCCGGTACGGTAATACTAAACTTACCGTCGGCGTTTGTTTGTACGCTTTGCTGTGTGCCTGTAATTTTCACGGTTGCACCCGGCAGCGGCAGCCCGTCTTCTTTTGACACTATTTTACCCGTTATGGTACGGGTGGCATCAGCAGGGCCACGCGTTGCGTCACGTTTTACCTGCGAGCCATAACCCACAACCGATACTTCATTCAGTGAATTTTGATCGGCATTTAAAGTAATTTTTAGATTCTCCTGGTTACCTGCTTTAATTTGCTTGCCCGCGTAGCCAACATAGTTAACATCCAGCGTTTCGTTATTGGTGGGCACGTCAATTTTAAAGTTGCCCTTTACATCTGTTGCTATACCTGTTGCAGTTCCATCGACCTTTACAGCCGCGCCAATTATTGGTTGTCCTTTTTCATCCATTACCACCCCGGTTATGGTATGGTAAGATGAGTTGGTAGATATATCCTGGTTAACTTTTAAACCCGCCACACGGCCCTGCAGTGAAGTTAAAGGTGTTGTTGCCGGTGGTTCGGCAACGTTTTTACCGTTTATGTTTACCTCTTTTAGTGCCAGTGCCTTTGCTTTCCCATTTGCAGCTACTAATTTCCGTTTACTACTATCGGTGGTAATATTTAACACTTTGGTGGGGTCGCCGTCTTTTACACCTGTTCGGGCGGCCTGGTCGCCGTAATCGTCAACAACCTGTATTTTTTCAACAATATCCGCAGGTAGTTTTTGAATGGCTTGTGCGAGGTTACCGCCTGCATAGTCCCGGCCATTTAACCGGGCCTTGGCTACGGCCTGCCCCTGGTGGGTTACGCTGCCATTTGAATCTACATTAAAACCTTCCATGTGTTTTAAAAGTTCATCTACGGTACTGGCTGTTCTAACCTTATAATCGCTGGCGTGATATTCAACCGTATCTGTTTTGTACGTTATGCTGTTACCTGTGGGGTTTGCCGCTATCATTTTATTCGGCTGCGGCGCAGATATTGTTGGTTGTTGGCTAAGAAGCGACGCTGCAAAGCGTCTTACCGTCGCTTCTTTCGGTTGCGTAACAACCGCTGCCTGCGGCACAGCCGGTTGTACTGTTATTTTATCAGGTTTTATTACTGCCGCATATTGTTGTTTAACAGGCTTTGGCGCAAAGTACCAATAGCCCGCCATTAACGCAATTAACAAACAAGCCGCTATGGGCAATACCCGCCACAATAGGATGCTGCGCTCTTTTTTAGGCGCAATACGTTTATCCAATAATTCTTTTAATTCCGCAAGGTTGGCATCCTGCTCACCCGCTGCTTCATATCCTTCCAGCGCGTCCATAAAAAACGGATCATCCTGCGCCCCGCGTTCCAGTTTATGCATGGCGCGGGCATCAAGCTTACCTTTAAGGTACTTTTCTATTTGTTCTCTACCGGTTTTTTTATCGTTCACGATTTTTCTCCAAACAAATTTTTAAGTTCCGCTTTCCGTTTTGGATATAGCTTTTCACTTCGTTCATGGTATAGCCCGTTTCATCGGCAATCTCTTTATAACACTTCTCGTCTATAAAAAATAACTGTATACTTACTTTTTGCGCTTTGGGCAGCTTTTCCTTGCAGCGTTCCAAAGCGGTTAAATTTTCCTCGCTATCGTCATTGTCACTACTATGATACAAATCCTCCGCCAATTCCATAATCGTATCTAAAGAATCTCTCGGCATTTTTTTACCAGCACGCAACTGCAGCAGGCAAAAGTTACGGCTCAAAACATAAAGCCAGCTTTTAAATTGTTTAACGTCGTGCTTTGCAACCTTTACTATCAACTCCTCAAATATCTGCATTACGGCATCCTTGCTCAGTTCCTCATCCTTCAAATACTTCAGGCACACACCATAAACCAGGTGCATATATTTTTCATACAACGCGCCAAGCACAGCCAAATCGCCCGATTGCCGGTACTGATGCAACAGATTTTCATCGGCAGCATTATTCGGATTATTGGGGCTTTTTAAGAAGTTCATTCAGACCAACAAAATAATTTTTTTAAATGATTTATGGAAATCTATAATCAATTGCATCATTAGGACATAAACACAAGAGTAATCATCATTTAATCTTAAAACTATGTTAGCACCCCACAACCAAACATGCAGGCCGGTATGGCTAAATGTCGCTTTTAAAAGCATCCCTTTTATAATTGTCTTATTATTTGCCGCCTTTTTTATAAGCTTCGGCCAGGACAAAGGCAAGAAAATAATTTATAAAGTAGATACCGTCGAGTTTATTCCAAGTAATTATAAGTTATCGAAGAAGACCTCAGTTGCGGAATTTTTGCAACATGTTAAGGATATAAAAGTTGGCCCCAACGGAAAAATAATTTTCCAGGGGCAGGCAATTGCGTTTATAAGCATAAATGAAGATCGACACGCAGGCAGCAAGATAACAAAGGCACTGCAAAAATTGACATTAAGCGATATAGAAAAAATTAGATTAGTGGATGATTACGGCGATTTAGCATCGAATTGTTGTTTTAAAGATGCTGATCCGAAAAAAGTATTGGAGTTGATCACAAAAAACTACCGCCCCAATAATATTAACGGTTATGTTAATAACGAAGATGATAAAAGTGCTATGCCCGGAGTACAGGTACAAGTAGAAGGCAGTACAACAAGTGAATACACAGATTTGAACGGACATTATCACATTAATATTCCTACAGGCAAGAACCGGCTGATATTTTCATTCGTTGGTTATAAGGCAGACACACTTAAGATCGGCAAAACAAATAGGGCCGATGTTTATTTAACCAAAAATGTTGATGCATTAGCCGCCAACCAATATTCAAAAATGCTTGGCGGGGTAACTATCAACGGTGTAAGCAGTATAGTTTACAAAACCGATACCGTACAATACCGTGCAAGCGATTATAAAGTCAGGGAAAACACTCCTGTGGATGAACTGATAAAGCATATGGAAAGTTTTGAAGTAGGTGCCGATGGCAGTGTAACTCACCAGGGACAGGCCGTAACTAAAGCACGCATCAACGGAAAGGATTACACAGGCGGTAATTTGGCACAGGCTATTCAAAATTTACCGGCGGATATTGTAGAAAAAATACAGGTTGTAGATGGCTACGGTGACCAGGCAGCCCGGACAGGTGTAAAAGACGGCGACCCAAACAAAGTATTAAACATAACCACAAAAGGTTATACACCGCCTGCAGCATTGAACGAGGTAGTGGTAACCGGATATGGTACGCAAATGAAACGCGATGCAACCGGCAGCGTAGTCAACACTAATGCTAACCAACTGCAAAGCCGGGCAGCAGGTGTAGTTGTAAACAAAACTTATGTTCCCCCAATTATAGCTGCCCCAACTAACGAATCTTACAGCCGGATAGTTGAAAATAAATTTGAAGACCCAAAGGCTACGCCGCTATCCACCTTCGCGGTTGATGTTGACGCGGCATCCTACAGTAATGTGCGTCGTTTTATAAACGCTGGGCAATTACCGCCGAAAAACGCGGTGCGTATTGAAGAAATGGTTAACTATTTCCACTACAACCTGCCCGAGCCGGAACATGGCAATCCTGTTGCCATCCAAACCGAACTTTCTGCCGCGCCATGGAACGCGCAGCACCAATTGGTACGCATCGGCCTGAAAGCAAAAGATGTTGAAAAAGGCAAGCTGCCGCCGTCAAACCTGGTGTTTTTACTGGATGTTTCCGGCTCGATGGCCGAGGCGAATAAATTATCGTTGGTAAAACCCGCCATGAAAATGTTGGTCGACCAGTTAAGGCCAACAGATCATGTTGCTATCGTAGTATATGCAGGCGAAGCGGGTATAAAACTGGAATCGACACCCGGTAACGAGAAAGATAAAATAAAAGATGCCATTGATAAGCTATACGCAAGCGGCTCAACCGCAGGCGGCGCGGGCATTATAATGGCTTATGACATAGCGAAGAAAAACTTTATTAAAGGCGGTAACAACCGCATTATTTTAGCTACCGATGGCGACTTTAACGTAGGCGCATCAAGCGATAAGGATATGGAGCAATTGATTGAAGAAGAACGGGGAAGCGGTGTAAGCATATCCATATTAGGCTTTGGCATGGGTAATTTAAAAGACAGTAAAATGGAACGCATGGCCGATAAGGGCCATGGCAACTATGCTTATATTGATAACATTACCGAAGCCACCAAATCAATGGTATCAGAATTTGGCGGAACGTTATTTACCGTTGCCAAAGACGTAAAGCTACAGGTAGAGTTTAACCCCGCCAAAGTACAAGCCTACCGTTTATTGGGTTATGAGGACAGGCTGATGGCCAAAGAAGATTTTAATAACGATGCCAAAGTAGCCGGCGACATGGGCGTAAACCATACCGTTACCGCTTTGTACGAGATCATCCCCGTTGGTGTAAAAGACAGCTTTACCGCCAGTGTCGATCCGTTGAAATATCAAAAGCCCGAAGAAACCAAAGGCGCAAATACCTCATCCGAAGTAATGACCGTTAAATTCCGTTATAAAGACCCGGAATCAGATGTAAGTAAACTGGAATCAGTAGTGATAAATGATAAATCTATTAATGCCGATAAAACATCTGAAGATTTTCGTTTCGCGGCAGCGGTGGCAGAATACGGCCTTTTATTGCGCGATTCGCAATTCAAACAAAACGCCGGGTTCGACCAACTCATCAGCATGGCAAAATCTGCCAAAGGAAAGGACGATGATGGCTACCGCGCCGAGTTTATCCGATTGGCAGAGAGTACCAAACATTTAATGAAAGCACCAGAGTTGGTGATGGAGAAATAAACGCCTTGTCATTCTGAGCGATAGCGAAGAATCTTGAAATGATAGGTAATCGCCTTGCCGGTCTCGTTCAAGATTCTTCGCTATCGCTCAGAAGGACAAGTTTATTAATTGATTATTTAGATCTAAATGTCGTAATTTAGCTAAATGAGCGGATCAAAATTCACAACCAATATACTATTAACTATATTATTGATCACTGGCACTTTTGCTCTAAAAGCCCAAACGAATTCCCTCAAAAACATCCGCGTTTTAGTCTACACCAAAAATGGCAAAGGCTACGTACATGATAATATTTCCAGCGCCGTTGCCTGTATACAAAAAATGGGACATGAGCATGGTTTTAAAGTGGATACCTCAAGCAATGCAGCAATCTTTACCAAAGAAAACTTAAAGCGCTATAAACTACTTATTTTCACCAGCACCAATAACGATGTTTTTGACACCGACGAACAGCGCGTAGTTTTCAGAAATTATATAGAAGCAGGCGGCGGCTTTGTTGGCATACACTCCGTAACCGGCACAGAAAGAAACTGGACCTGGTTTAAACAAATGGTGGGCTGTACCTTTTTGGTGCATCCGCCGTTTCAAAAGTTTGATGTGCATGTTATCGCGCCAAAAAGTCCGCTGGTAAAAGGCATACCCAAAGTTTGGCAGCATGAGGATGAACTATATTTTAATAAAGAATGGTATCCCGGCATTACCGTTGTTATGGCGGATGACTTGAATACCTTAGATGCCAAAGCCGCCGATATAAAAGAAAAAGGACAGGGTTCTTTCTCCAACCTTTACCCCGCCGTATGGTACCATCGTTTTGACGGCGGCACCATCTGGATAACCGCCCTCGGCCACTCCAAAGAAAGCTACAGCGACCCTGTTTTTACCACTCTTATTTTAAACGGGATAAAGTTTGTGGCGGGGGAAACAAAGAAGTTGGATTATAGTAAGGCGTACGCGAAGTCGAGGGATGAGGATGTGAAATATTAAATTATCCTCAATATTAAATCCGAAATCGAACATCCGAAATGCGAAATTTCTTCTACTTCTCCTCCAATAAATTATCCGTCAACCCCTCAAACTCCTTGGTAAACTCGGCATAATAGTTCCCCGTTCCCGGGCCGCTAAAGCCGGTATGTATTTTGGCTACATCACCTTTTTTATTGATGATGATGGTGGTCGGAAAACCTTTAAAGTCGGCCAGCATGGGCAGGCTTTTTAATTGTTCGCCCGGGGCATTGGTATAGCCGGTGATTAAGAGCGGATACGGTACGTTGAACCTTGCCTTTAACTGCGCCAATGTTTTTTGCGATTTAGCAAAATCAGTAGTACGCTCGTAAGCCAGGCCAACTATCTCCACACCTTTTTTATGGTATTTTTTATAATAATCATTCACAAAATAGTTGGTCTCGTCCATACAATTTGGGCACCAGGAACCCATTATTTGCAGGATAACTACCTTGTTTTTAAAACGGCTATCAGTTAATGAAACCTTGTTGCCTTTGGTATCTTTAAAAGTAAACGCCAGTTTTTTATAGCCAGGTTTTAAGGACGTTAGCGAATAAGCATCCGGTAGTTTGGCGTTGGGGTTTTTGGTAGCTTTCCAGTTGGTGATGCTTTTTAAGCCTGCATAAAATTTGCCATCGGTTATTTTTTGGCCGACAACTTTTCCTGTGAAAGTAAAAGCATGCCCACCATCAAAGCATGATAGGTAGAGTTGATTACCGCTAACAATTCCTTCCAGGTAACGGTAATCGCCGGTGGTGGAAAGGAAAGTGCCTGTCAGTTTATCGCCGGTTTGCTTAAACTCGCCAACGGTCATGTCTTTTTTAGGATCATCGCCAAAAGCTGCCGACCAACGGCCGGTTATATTTACTGTAGGTTTTGCGGGCGACTTAAAAAAGCGCCACGGAGTATTTGATGTAGCCGTAAAGGCCATTTCATCGTTATGGTCGCCTAAATGGCGTATCCATCTACCAGATAGTTCACTGCCTTGTTGCTTTAGCCTGAACTCCGAATCAAACAAAGGCATCTTTATAAAAACAGAATCGCCTTTAGATGATAAATTGTCAACTTTAAATCTTTCCGCGCCATTAATTATGGCAATATGTTGTTTGCCCGATGCGGTTGTCACCTCAAAATTAAAGGGTATCTGGTTACCTGTTTGGTTGGTGATTACCCCGCGCCAAATACCGGCGTTTAATTTGGCTTGCGCAAAAGCAATTGAAATAAATAAGGTAAAAGCAAGGGTAAATAACAGCGCTTTATTTTTCATGGCAGGGATAAACTTTTTTATTGTTTATCAAATATATAGAATAAGTAGGGAATCTCGACTCTAAAGTCTTGAGTCTATTATTGATTTTACCTACTCCTGACCAAAGACTCCAGACTACTTCAGCACTTCGCGCGAAATAACGATCTTCTGAATTTCGGAGGTACCCTCATATATCTGGGTGATTTTAGCATCGCGCATTAAACGCTCTACATGATATTCTTTTACGAAGCCATAGCCGCCGTGTATCTGCACCGCTTCAATGGTGGTTTTCATGGCGGTTTGCGAGGCATACAGTTTAGCCATCGCGCTTGCCTGGCCGTAAGGCATGTCGTTATCTTTTAACCAGGCGGCCTTTAAGCATAATAACCGCGCTGCCTCTATTTCAGTTGCCATGTCGGCCAGCTTAAATTGGATGGCCTGCAAATCAGCAATGGCTTTACCAAAGGCTTTCCTTTCTTTAGCATAGTTTAACGCCAGCTCGTATGCCCCGGATGCTATCCCCAGGGCTTGTGAGGCTATACCAATACGGCCGCCATCCAAAGTATTCATAGCAAATTTAAACCCGAAGCCGTCTTCGCCTATGCGGTTTTCTTTCGGCACTTTCACATCGGTAAAATGCAGTGAATGCGTATCCGATCCGCGTATACCTAATTTGTTTTCTTTAGCGCCAACTTCAAACCCGGGCATTCCTTTTTCAACAATTAGGGTATTAATACCATGATGCCGTTTTTCTGCGTGGGTTTGGGCCATCACCAGGTAGGTTGATGCAGTACCACCATTGGTGATCCAGTTTTTTGTTCCGTTTAGTAAATAATGGTCACCCATATCAATGGCGGTGGTTCTTTGTGAAGTAGCATCAGATCCTGCTTCCGGCTCGGATAAACAAAACGCGCCTATCTTCTCACCGGTTGCTAACGGCACTAAATATTTTTGTTTTTGCTCCTCGTTGCCATATTTCTCTAAACCATAGCAAACCAGCGAGTTATTTACCGATACTACCACCGACGCCGAAGCATCAATTTTCGACAATTCTTCCATCACCAGCACGTAGGATACTGCATCCAGGCCGCTGCCGCCATATTTTGGCGATACCATCATACCTAAAAAACCCAGTTCGCCCAACATTTTAACCTGCTCGGCGGGAAATTTTTGATGCTCATCGCGTTCAATTACGCCGGGTAAAAGCTCCTTTTGTGCAAAATCGCGCGCGGCCTGGCGTATCATGATGTGTTCTTCAGAAAGGTCGAAATACATATTTATTAAGTTGAGTTGTTGAGTGAGTTGATTGAGTGAATAGTTAATTTTCGCCTCCGTCAACCTTAATTTAACGTGGCCCAAATGTACGATAATTTACTATGCACGCATAGTAAACGGTGCCTGTTTTTTGTCAAAAAAAAAGAGAGCCTTTTTTGAAGCTCCCTTTCCCCTAATTAATTTAAACTATTGATTAAACCCAAAACAAAGAACGATTACTACTCAGCTTGGGCGCCTGAGAATTCAAAACAAAGTTTTTCAAAGGTAGATGAAAAATGTTTTCATAGCTTGGCAGGGCCAATAACCACGATACAAATGTATTGCCATAAATCGGTAGCAACAATGACTTATACGTCAGAAATTAGAAATAATAAGTCAGACGTATAAGTATTTTTACAATTACCTGTTAATTAAATCAATACTTTAGCGTTGTTATTGTAAACGAAGCCCATCCAAGCAAAACAGGTTATGTTATTAACTGATTTTGAATATCTTAACAATTCAGACAACGCTTTCAAAAAGAAAGTATCGCTGCAAATTAAGCGGCTGAGGCGGCAAAACCAGGTTACACAGGAGAAATTTTATAGCGATACTAATATCAATATCGCCCGGCTCGAATCGGGAAAAATTGATATCCGTATAGAGACCCTGCGTAAAGTTTGCTACTATTTTGATGTTTCTCTTTCCGGTTTTTTTCGCGGAATTTATTAACATCGCAGCTTTTTCGCTTAACGCGTGCGGGTTTATTGTAGAGTTTTCTGTTATTGTGTACAGTACTTGTAGTTATTAATGTACAATTCGGGGCATTTTGGCTTATTATCCTAACAAATAGCTACCAATAGCCAGGATAAATGGAAATATTAATTGCCGGGCAGGGCTCTCCGCCCTTTCTTCACCTGCCACTTATGGCGGGATGCACCTGGCCGGCAATTATTTTTTAATTACTTACTATCACCACGCCGGTTTTCATCATAGGGTGAATGGTGCAATGGTAGGTAAATGTGCCTGCCGCCGGAAAAGAGTACGAGTAGGTTTGGCCGGGCGCTATATTGCCGCTGCTAAACATTCCGTTTAGTTCCACTACAGTATGGGTTACCTCGTCCATGTTTGACCAGGTGACTGTTGTACCGGTTTTAATTGACAGCGTATCCGGGATAAAGGCCATGTTTTGTATGGTTACCGAGGCCATGACACCAGTTCCCGCAGTTCCCGGATTATAACCGGACGGAGGTGTATTATATCCTTTTGAACAACTGTAAACAAGGATAGCGGCTGCTATTAATACCAGCCCGATATAAACAAATTTCTTTTTCATAATGGTATTTTTTAGATGATGTATATAAACAATACCGCATGAAAAGTTAAAAAGGTTGCCCTTTTATAAAATATATTTCTGAAAGGTTAATAATTGGTTTCAGATTTTGCTATCGCAAATTTGCATCCGGCGACACACCTTTCGGTGCGCCGCCATCAACAACCTCAAAAAATAATCATAGGGTATATTAGATATTACATCCGGCCAATGTTGCCGCTTTCTACACGTTTGCGGTAGGCCCAGTAAAATATTATCGGGAAAATAAACAGGTTAAACGTAGTATTGGTTATCAGCCCGCCAATTACCACGATAGCCAGTGGTTTTGATGCCTCAGAGCCTATGCCGTTGCTTATAGCAGCAGGCAAAAGGCCAATGGCGGCCATCATTGCTGTCATTACCAATGGCCGCAGGCGGTCTTCAACCCCCATCCGCAACGCGTCAGGGAAACGCAGGTCCGGGTGGAAGCGTAGCTCCTTAATATTTAATTTAAACTTGGTTATCAATATCACCCCGTTTTGCACGCATATACCGAACAACGCGATAAAGCCAATACCTGCGGATATATTAAAGTTAACCCCGGTTATCAACAGCGCCAATATGCCGCCCGCAATAGCAAATGGCACGTTGTTTAGCACCAGCAACGAATCGCGGAAATTGCCGAACAATATAAACAGGATAAAGAAGATGAGCAGCAAGCTTATTGGCACCACCTGGCTTAAACGTGTTGTGGCACGCTGCTGGTTCTCAAAATCACCGGCCCATTGCAGGTTATATCCTTTTGGCAGCTTAATTTTAGCATTAACCTTGGTTTGCGCTTCTTTAATGGTGCTACCCATATCGCGCCCGCGGATAGAGAATTTAATGGCCCCGTAACGTTTATGATCATCGCGGTAGATCATGCTGATACCGGTAATTTTTTTTATGGTGGCAATTTCGCGCAACGGCACTTTATTACCGCTTAAAGTAGGTACCCGCAAATCGCCTATCGATTCTTCGTTGTCCCTGAAATCTTCGGGATAGCGTATGCGCAGTTCGAATTTCTTTTCGCCCTCATATATCTGCGTGGCGGCTTTGCCACCAATAGCCATCTCAATAACCGCGTTGGCATCGGCAGCAACCACACCGTATTGGGCCATTTTTGCCTGATCAAGGTTTATCTGTAATTCGGGTTGACCCAAATCACGTATCACACCCAAATCGGCAATACCGTTTACGGTTTTTAATATCGAATAGATGGTATCTTCCTTATTCTCTATAAACTTATAATCATCGCCAAACATTTTTACTACGATAGACCCTTTTACACCTGACACAGCCTCCTCCACGTTATCTGATATCGGCTGCGAAAAATTAAGGTCAACGCCCGGAAAAAATTTCAATTTATCCTGCATCCGGCGAATCAGCTCTTCCTTGGTTTCTTTGCGCTTCCATTGGTCCTGCGGGTATATATCAACATGGAACTCAATATTATAAAAGCCGGTGGCATCGGTACCATCATTTGGCCTGCCTGTTTGCGAAACTACCTGTTTAACTTCGTCAAAACTTAAAAATATGCTTCGCATCTCGTTAGCTACCTTTACCGATTGCCCCAGCGAAATACTTAATGGCCCGGTTGCACGTACATAGATAGACCCTTCGTTTAATTCGGGTAAAAACTCTGTTCCCAGCAATTCAAAACATGCCAGGCATATTACCAATGTAACCAAAGTAAACGGCAACATTACTTTACGCAGCCTAAAGCACCACGAATAAATTGTCATGCAGAATTTGGTTACCCATTCCACAAAAATATTATGGCGTTCTTTTACATTTTTATTGAGCAACACGCTCGACAGCGCAGGCACAAATGTGAATGTTAATATCAAAGCGCCTAATAACGCAAAACCTAAAGTCCACGCCAATGGGGAGAACATTTTGCCTTCCACTTTCTCAAAACTGAATATCGGCAACAGGCCGGTGATGATGATCAGCTTGGCAAAAAATATACCCTTACCGTTAACCATACAGGCCTGTTTGATCATTCCCAGCTTACTGAGACGGTTAAAATTAGCCATCCCAACTTCTTTGGCCCGATGATCCAACACCACAAAAATACCCTCAACCATCACCA
>Ga0206816_1039_pt1 | contig 34591 bp, 30 predicted proteins | sample Alteio_BWOrgCont_88_FD_152866 | JGI IMG/M metagenome (GOLD analysis project Ga0206816, IMG submission 152866) | Enriched cells from forest soil in Barre Woods Harvard Forest LTER site, Petersham, Massachusetts, United States -... | ecosystem: Environmental > Terrestrial > Soil > Temperate forest >... | reverse complement strand
CGTTATATACATCTTTTGCCAGGTCAACGTTCTGTTTCAATACCTGCCAATTGGTGTAGTTGCTTTTATAACCCGCCAACGCCTGTATGTATTCTGTATTAATGGTGTTTTGCGAATTACTGATGTCCAAATCCGTGCGCTCTACCTGTAACCTTGCCTTGCTTAAATTCTGCAAGCGCTTGGTTCCCTGGAAAATAGGGATACTTAAGTTAAGGCCCACGTATGAAGTAGGATAAGTTTGGCTATACAGGTTTGAAAACCGGGTACTTAAGTAATAATAATCATACTCTCCAACCACCGATACCGATGGTAAATATCCCCAGCGATAATAGTTTACATTAATATCTTTTAAGTTTCTTTCGGTTTGCAGCAACTGGTATTCTATGCGGTTGTTATAATCAAGTTTTTGATTGGTATCAATAACAGCCTCTTTTTCATAACGGGTAGAATCGTACTGCAAATTAATTGGCTTGTTGGGGTTTAAACCCATTATTTGCTTTAAATAGGCTGTTTTACTTTTTATAGCTTCCTGCGTTTGCTTACGGGTGGCTATCTCGTTATTTAATGATATGGTGGCTTGCTTATAATCAATTTTATCAGTTACACCCGCGTCATAACGATTGGTTGCATCTTTTAAACTGCGTTGCAAGCGCACAATATCTTCGTTAATAATATCCAGTTGCTTTTGCGATAGCAATACATCAAAAAACGCCTTGCTCACATCTGAAACCACATTGATCTGGCTGCTTAGCGTATTTTGTTTATAATACTGCCGCGAATAATTGGCCGTTTTAGCCGCAAGCAATACGTCATTATTATAAATAACCTGGCTGGCCTGCAACCCTATGCTCGAGTATTCATTTATTGGCGATATTACACCCGGCGTGGCGGAAGTAATGGGGCTGCCTTTAAAGTAATGATCATAAAAATTGGATGAACTAACCTGCGGAAGCCAGCCTGACAGGCCTATTTTTATATCACGTTCGTTAATTTCCTGGTCTATAGCTGCCTGTCTTACTGCTGGTTGATTACGCAGCGCGTAGGTGATGCAATCCCGCAAATTAAGGTTACCGGAAACGGTATCGGCAGGAGATTGGGCAAAAAGAACAAAATGTAAAGAGAATGTTAAATTAATTATCAACAATATTTTTATTTTTTTCATGTGATGAAAATGATCGCTCGATCTGGTGAAACTTTAACTACAAACAGGAAGTGCCTATAGTTTTTGCTTAAATTTATTAGGGAATGCGAAGATGGGTTATTTATAAGCAATAAAAAAAAGTGAATAAATTTTTTACTTAATTACTACATAAACAGGCTCATTAAACGTCTTTTTTCGCTTTTTTTAAAAAAATGCAAAATAGAGACAGTAAATAAATAAAATTTTTAATTAATTTGCGTGGTGGGAATACGTGTTGCTTTTGTTAAAAAAGTGATGTTAAAAAAATTTACATACTAAATATAGGTTATAAGCTTATTCATGGTATTTTTACAAAAAATTTAAGCAGGGTTAATACATGGTTAAAAAACTACATGATAAGATCGCTCAATTTAAAGATGCGGCAATGATCAGGGAAAAAGGATTATATCCTTATTTCAGGCCCATTGAGTCTGGACAAGACACAGAGGTTATTATTGATAATAAGCGTGTGTTAATGTTTGGTTCTAATTCTTATTTGGGCCTTACAAATCATCCTAAGATCAAGGAAGCATCAAAAAAGGCGATAGATAAGTATGGAACTGGATGTGCCGGATCAAGATTTTTAAATGGCACGCTTGATATACATATTGAATTAGAGAAAAGGCTGGCTGCTTATGTGGGTAAGCAGGCTGCGGTATTATTCAGCACGGGGTTCCAGGTTAATTTGGGTGTATTATCATGCATTACCGGTCGTAACGATTATTTAATACTGGATGAATATGACCATGCCTCGTTAATTGATGGTAGTCGTCTTTCATTCTCGAAAGTTATAAAATACGCGCATAATGATATGGATGATCTGCAGCGCAAGCTGAGCATCCTTCCCGAAGAAGCGGTTAAGGTTATCGCGGTTGATGGTATATTCAGCATGGAAGGCGATATTGTTAAGTTGCCGGAAATAGTTGAAATAGCCGACCAGTATGGAGCGAATATTATGGTTGATGATGCACATAGTTTAGGTGTTATCGGTCATAAAGGCGCGGGTACTGCTTCTCACTTTGGATTGACCAAGGAGGTTGATTTGATAATGGGAACTTTCAGCAAGTCATTGGCATCATTAGGTGGTTTTATTGCTGCCGATGAGGATACTATAGATTATTTAAAACACCGCGCACGTTCATTAATGTTCAGCGCCAGCATGACGCCGGGTTCTGTAGCCAGCGTAATTGCAGCTATGGATATTATTGAAGCAGAACCTGAACGTATTGACAGGCTTTGGGATAACACCAACTACGCAATGAAGCTTTTATTGGAAGAAGGCTTTGACCTTGGCCCTACCGAAAGCCCTATATTACCTATATATGTGCGTGATAACGATAAAACATTCCTGGTAACCAAGCACCTGCAAAACTCGGGTATATTTGTAAACCCGGTTGTTTCTCCTGCTGTACCATCAGACTCATCGCTATTGCGTTTTTCATTAATGGCTACACATACATTTGCACAAATTGATGAGGCTGTTGAAAAAATAGCCAGGGCATTTAAAGATGTTGGTGTAAGTACCGTTAAAGAAAAAATATGAAGAAAATAGTACCGGTTTATTCTAAAAACGAACTGGCTGCTTTTATAGATTTTCCTCATGATCTGTATAAGGACGATCCGAACTATGTTCCGGAACTTTTCATCGCGCAACGCGACCTGCTAACCAAACATCCATTTCATAAACATAATTCACTACAATGTTTTTTGGTTTATGAAAACGACCGGGTAACAGGCCGTATTGCCGCTATATTAAATAACAGCCATAACGAATATAATCACGTTAATGATGGCTTCTTCGGTTTTTTTGATTGTATAAATGACCAGGAAACAGCAAATCTTCTTTTCAGAACTGCGGCCGACTGGCTAAAAAACAAAGGGATTACCGGAAAATATATTGGCCCCGTAAATTTCTCGACAAACGAAGCTTGCGGACTATTAATTAAAGGTTTTGACACCCCGCCGGTGTTGATGTTTACCTACAACGCCCCCTATTATGCAGACCTGATAGAAAAGGCGGAATTTGAAAAACAAATTGACCTGATTGCCTGGAACTGGAAAGGACAGGCCTACGATGATAAATCTGTACGGCTGTTGGATAGTTTGCAGGAACGTTTAAAACGAAGCAATATCATCATTCGCAAGGTTAACCTAAAGAACTTTAAGCACGAAACTAAACTTTTGCAAGAGGTTTACAACAACGCCTGGGATAAAAATACCGGGTTTGTACCGCTTAATGACGAAGAGTTTAAATACCTTGCCAACGACTTAAAGTTAATACTTGACCCCGATTTTTGTTTAATTGCCGAGCAGGAAGGTAAAATTGTTGGTTTTGGTGTGGCTTTGCCTGATTATAACCAATTGTTTAAGACCATAAAGAAAGGCCGTTTATTCCCGACGGGTATATTCAAACTATTACTTAACCGAAAAAAGATAACCGGGATACGCATATATGCATTAGGCGTAATTGAAGGCTATCGCAAATTGGGAATCGAAGCTTGCTTATATGGCACCATTATTAAAGAATATAAACGCAAAGGCTTTACTACTGCCGATGCCGGGTGGACACTGGAAAATAATGACCTGATAAACAAAGCCATTATTGCCATAAAAGGCGATCCTTATAAGACCTACCGCATCTACGAAAAAGCGATATGAAGGAACGGGTGCTGATAACCGGCGCAAGCGGATTTGTTGGTTATCACCTCATCATTGAAGCGCTTAAAAACAATTTTGAAGTATTTGCGGCTGTGCGGAAGTCAAGTAAGATTGATCACCTGAAACATCTCAATATTCAATATACCTATCCCGAATTTGATAACCAGGAAGCCCTGAAAAAGGATTTGCAGGAAAAACAATACCACTATATTATTCATGCAGCAGGCGCTCTTCGTGCCCGCACACCTGCTGAATATAACTACATCAACGCCGAATATACTTATAACCTGGCTTATGCAGCTGCTTCACCGGGCAGTACGGTTAAAAAGTTTGTTTTTATAAGCAGTTTGGCGGCCGTTGGGCCGCTGGATGATTTTGGAGGTATCATAACTGAAGATACCATCCCCAACCCTATTACCGCTTATGGGCGTAGCAAATTACTTGCCGAGGATAAGTTGAAAACCATAAATAACTTAAACTATACCGTATTAAGGCCAACCGCCGTTTATGGGCCAAGAGATAAGGATATATTTATATTTTTAAAACAGGTTGCAAAGGGAATTGAGCCCTACATAGGCAACGTAGCGCAAAAGTTAAGCTTTATATATGTGGGGGACCTGGCAGCATCTGCCATAAAAGCTTTACACAGCGGCGCCAATAAAACTTATATAATTGCCGATGGTAATTATTATAGCAGGTATGAACTGGCTGAGCTAACAAAAAGTATATTGAGCGTCAAAACGTTTAAGTTTCATATCCCGGTAAACTTTATAAAAATGGTTGCCTTTATTGCCGAAAAAGTAAGTTCTTTGAGCAATAAAGCCCCTGTTATTAATCGCGAAAAACTTAACGAGCTAAAAGCTGTTAATTGGTCATGCGCTATTGAGGCGGCGCGGAATGAGTTGGGTTTCAACCCGCAATTTGACCTTGAAGCAGGGCTAACAGAAGCGTTTAGCTGGTACAAAGCCAATAGTTGGCTTTAATTTTATATATTTAAATAAGTAATACAAATATCACAATGAAAAGCAACATTAAACCCGCCGAAGGCAAGCTGGGGATTTTATTACCGGGATTAGGCGCGGTAGCTACTACACTTATTGCCGGTGTAGAGGCCGTTAAAAAAGGAATATCAAAACCAATAGGGTCTGTAACGCAAATGGGCACTATCCGTTTGGGTAAGCGTACGGAGAACCGCCGCCCTAAAATAAAAGATTTTGTGCCATTGGCCGGACTGAATGATATAGTTTTTGGCGGGTGGGACGTTTTTGAAGATAATGTATATGAATCGGCTATGAACGCTAAGGTTCTTGAGCCGGGATTACTATACTCTGTAAAAGCTGAATTGGAGTCTATTAAGCCGATGAAGGCTGCTTTTGATCATGACTATGCTAAAAACCTTACCGGCACCCATTTAAAAACCGGTACCCGCTACGAGCTTGCGCAGCAAGTGATGGAAGATATTAAAAACTTCCAGGAAACTAATAATTGTAACCGTATCGTATTGGTATGGTGCGGATCGACAGAGATATATTATGAAGCAAGCGAGATACACAGCACACTTGCTAAGTTTGAACAGGCTTTGGTTGATGATGATAAACGCATAGCGCCAAGCATGATCTACGCTTATGCCGCTTTAAAAATGGGTATCCCGTTTGCTAACGGCGCACCAAATTTAACGGTGGATATTCCTGCATTGATAGAATTGGCTAAGCTGACCCAAACACCAATTGCAGGTAAAGATTTTAAGACAGGCCAAACTTTAATGAAAACCATTTTGGCACCGGGCCTTGCAGCAAGAGCACTGGGTGTAAATGGTTGGTTCTCTACAAACATACTTGGTAACAGGGATGGTTTGGTATTAGATGATCCGGATAATTTTAAAACTAAAGAGGTTTCGAAATTAGGTGTATTAGAAGATATTTTACGCCCTGAAGATAATCCTGAATTGTATGGCGAGATCTATCATAAAATACGTATTAACTATTATCCCCCGCATGGTGATAACAAAGAAAGTTGGGACAACATTGACATTTTTGGCTGGTTAGGCTATAAAATGCAGATCAAGATCAACTTTTTATGCCGCGACTCTATTTTGGCAGCTCCAATTGCTTTAGACCTGGCATTGTTTATTGATTTTGCCAAACGTGCGCACATGAGCGGTATACAGGAATGGTTGTCGTTTTATTTAAAATCGCCGCAAACCGCCCCGGGTTTACAGGCCGAGAATGATATATTTAAACAATTAATAAAATTAGAAAACACCTTGCGCCACCTTATGGGCGAGGACCTGATAACACACCTGGGGCTTGACTACTACGAAGACCTGGTTGAGGATGTTATTTCATAAATTATCGGCAACTGTTTTTGGCATCGGCTATATTGGCAAAGGTGGGGGAACGGTTGCCGCTTTTTTTTGCGCTATCTGTTGGTATTTAGCCTGGCATGAAAACTATAACGCCGTTTATTCCGTTTGTATAACTGTTGTAATTATTGGGTTGGGCATTTGGAACGGCAATATGGTTGAACCTATTTGGGGTAAAGATCATGGCCGGGTGGTTATAGACGAAGTTGCGGGTATGTGCATCACTTTATTGTTTATCCCGGTAACTATAAAATATGTTTTGGCGGGGCTTATCCTGTTCAGGTTTTTTGATATTATTAAGCCGCTTTTTATCAGGAAACTGGAGCTTTTGCCCGGCGGATGGGGCGTAATGATGGATGATGTGCTGGCAGGGGTTTATGCCAATATTATACTGCAAGGCATAGTAATATTACACTTGTTTTAATAGCAATTTCCTTTTGTATCAATCCCGTTATTTGACTTTTTGACCACAGAAGTAAGGCATTGTTTTTTTACTTTTGCCGAATTGAAATAAACCGTTAGACTTTTTGCCAGTCTGACAGGAAACTTATTGCAGAATTGAATAAATGAATTCTAAATATTATCGTAAGAAGCTTGCGTTACTGATCTTCTTTTTGCTATGTACCCCTATATTATTTGCTCAAACTACCCGTGTTAGCGGCGTAGTTACCGATGCCAGTACTAAACAGCCTGTACCTTTTGCCACCGTTTCTTTTTTAGGCACTTCTATCGGGATGCCTACAGATAATAGCGGTAAATATAGAATAAGCACAAGCAATGCCGCAAATAATAAAATACGGGTGTCTATTATTGGTTATCATGATATTACTTTACCCGTTGTGCCCGGTAAAGACCAGGTTGTAAACATAAAACTTATTCCAGAAACACAGGAACTTGAAGAAGTAAGCATTAAGGCAGGGCCAAAACCAAAGTATCGTAATAAGGGTAACCCGGCGGTTGAGCTAATACGCAAGGTTATTGAACATAGAGAACAAAACCGTCCCGAAGCCTATGACTATGTTGAATACCGGGAGTATGATAAAATGGTATTCTCGTTCACCAATGTATCAAATACTTTGGCCGACAAGAAATTTTTTAAGAAGTATAAGTTTGTATTGGATAACCGCGATACTACGAGCGCGCCCGGTATAAATTTATTGCCTATTTTTATGCAGGAGCAGATAGCACAATATTATTACCGCAAAAAACCGGAAAAAGAAAAGACAAGAATATTAGGTCAAAAAACAACCAATTTTGGTGGCTCTATCGATATAGAGGGCATGAGTTCGTTTTTTAAATACATGTACAGCAAGGTTGATATTTATGAAAACGATATCAACATCATGACCAACAACTTTTTAAGCCCTATCGCTAACGAAGCGCCTACCTTTTATAAGTTTTTTATTACAGATACTATTGTAGAAAACAATATAAAATTGGTTGAGTTGAGCTTCACCCCGCGCAATACGCAGGATATGCTTTTCCAGGGAAAGATATATATAACACTCGATAGCAATTATGCCGTGCAAAAGGCCAAATTGGGCATCAACAAAAACATCAATCTTAACTTTGTTAAAACAATGGAGGTTGACCTTGATTTTCTGCAAAACCCTGACGGGCGCTTTCATTTAAGTAAGAGCAATACGTTGGCCGACTTTGGGGCAAGCAAAACCAAAGGCAGCGGGATATTTGGCGAAAGAACGATAACCTATGGCGATTACGCTGTGGACAAACCTCGCTCGGATACAACTTATAACAAAGATGCAGAGAGCGTTGCATCGGATGAAGTAAAGCACCGAAGTGATGCATTTTGGGAAAAAAACCGGTTAGACACGCTTACGCAAACAGAAGCAAAGGTTTATAAGAATATTGATAGCTTAAAAAACATGCCATCGTTTAAACGGACGCTTAATATTGCTACACTCTTGTTTGCAGGATACTACCCGCTTAAATATTTTGAAATAGGCCCTACCAATACTTTTTATAGTTTTAACCCTATTGAAGGTTTTAAAGCACGATTAGGCGGACGCACAACCCCCGATTTAAGCAAGCGGTATTATTTTGAAACTTACGCGGCCTACGGTTTTAAGGACGAAAAGTGGAAGTATTTTTTAAGTGGCACCTACTCGCTCAACAATAAATCAATCTACCAGTTTCCACAAAACTATTTACGGGCAAGTTTCCAGCGTGATACCAAAATACCAGGTTTAAACCTGCAATTTGTGCAGCAGGATAACTTTTTATTATCGTTTAAACGGGGGGTGAATGATAAGTACCTATATAACGATTTTTATAAATTTGATTATGTACATGAGTATGATAGTCATTTTTCATACGCTTTAGAATTCAGGAACTGGAAACAAACACCGGCAGGATCGTTATATTTTATCAATAATACGGGCAATGTGCCCAACATGACTACAACAGAGGTGAACTTAAATTTACGATATGCGCCAAACGAAGAATTTTACCAGGGTAAAATTTATCGCGTGGACGTACCAAATAAATATCCTATTATAAGTGTAGATTATACCCAGGGGATAAAAGGAGCGTTTAACGGCGCTTATAATTATCAAAACCTGCACGCCCGTATTGACAAACGCGTCTATTTATCGCAATTGGGTTATTGTGACGCGAGTGTTGAAGCAAGCCACATATTTGGGCAGGTGCCTTATCCGTTGCTTGATATCTTTGCAGCCAACCAAACTTATGCCTATAGCCTTACCTCATACAACTTAATGAACTTTTTGGAATTTGTGAGCGATCGTTACGAGAGCATAAATTTCGACCAGCACTTTGTGGGGTTTTTCTTTAATAAAGTTCCGTTGCTTAAAAAGTTAAAATGGCGCGAAGTTGTTTCATTTAAGGCAGCCTGGGGCGGGTTAAGCGATCAGAATAATCCAAATCTTCATCCATCGTTATATCAATTCCCGGTTACATCTACAGGCCAGCCAATTACTTATGCGTTAAATGGCACGCCTTACATGGAAGGGGCCATTGGTATTGAAAATATATTTAAATTTATCCGGGTTGATTTTGTGAAGCGGTTTGATTATTTAAACAATCCAAATGTATCGGAATATGGTATACGGGCGAGAGTTAAGTTTGATTTTTAAGTGATGGCAGAGCAAGCATCCATACGTACCAACCTTCAATTAGGCATCTACCGCATAATTGACCCTTTTGTTAAGGTGTTAATTAAGATGGGGCTTACACCTAATGCGGTAACCACAATTGGCTTTGTTTTAAATATTGGTGTCGCGGTTATATTTATTGTAGGCGGCGAAGAAGGTAACCGGGGCGACCTGAGATATGTAGGCTGGGCCGGCGGCCTAATTTTATTTGCCGGGCTATTTGACATGTTGGACGGGCAGGTAGCGCGGCTGGGAAATATGAAATCGACCTTTGGCGCTCTGTATGATTCTGTTTTGGACCGTTACAGCGAATTGATCATGTTTTTAGGAATTTGTTACTATTTGGTGGCACACCATTATTTTTTAAGTTCGATATTTGCATTTATTGCCATGATAGGTTCTATGATGGTAAGTTATGTAAGGGCAAGGGCCGAAGGGTTGGGTATTGAGAGCAAGGGTGGTTTAATGCAACGACCGGAGCGTGTGGTGACTATCGGCGTTTGCGCCATCGCATGTGGCGTAACCTCAATGTATATTGGCGGCGATTATAAATTGTATATGCCGGGTATTAGGTATCACGTGTTTGAAACCATGTCGATATTTACTATACCCATTACCATATTGGCTGTATTAACTAACATAACAGCGTTTAAAAGATTGACAAATGCCAGGCAAAATTTGCTTGACCAGGGAAGAGAATAAGAAAGAGAAAATGAAATCACTTTTTGTATTACTATCGTTTTTATATATTTCGGCTACAACGCCGGTAACCGGCCAATTGGCTAAAGCTAAACCGTTACCGACAGTTACGGATGGTGGTGACAAATTTCCTACGCCGCCAGACAACATCAGCCGTTTGTTTTTTATACAGCGTACGCCCAATACCAATACTATAATGTACGAGTTGAATGACAAAAGCGGCCACTTAGACCCTGAAAATCCTATACATGTATATTGGATAAAATACGCCGAACAAGGTCAGAGGGAGGAACTGAATTATATACAACGCAAATTTGCTTATGGTTTAATATTTAAACCGGCGGGTGTTGATCAATATGATGTAAGATTTGTATCGTACAAGAAATTTCCGCTTACTTTGATGAAGGCAGACGATGGAAAATATCATATATTCGCAACTGTTGAGCAGAAACAAATGATGCTTAGCCGTATTTTCGTAAAAATTGAAGGCGGATCATTTATGCTGCCTAATGTGGTATATATAGAATTAAAGGGTACAGACCCATCAACAGGCAGAGAAATAACAAACCGTTTTAAACCCTGAAGAACATGAAAAAAAATTATATTTCTAATTCGGAAGAATCCGTAAGGATGTTTAAAAGCGACCTTTTGGAAGCGCTATCAAAGGTACATTTTTTGGTGCCTGTAATTATTTTTGTACCTGTAATTGGTTTTTTTATTTACGAGGCTTTTGCAGTTGAATTAGGTTTAGCTACTTTTTTTGGAATGTTTGCCCTGGGCCTGTTTATTTGGACGTTGGTTGAATACCTGATGCATCGCTTTTTATTTCATTATATGCCGCCCGATAAACCCTGGGCGCAACGGCTGCATTTTATTTTTCACGGTGTACACCATGATTACCCAAGTGATGCAAAGCGTTTGGTTTTACCGCCATCGGTAAGTATCCCGTTGGCTACTATATTCTACCTTTTATTCAACGCTATTTTGCCTGCTAATTATATCTTCGGATTTTTTCCCGCATTTTTATTAGGATATCTTTTTTATGATGAATCGCATTATGCTATCCATCATTTTAATTTTAAGGGTAACATCTGGAAAAAGATAAAACAACATCACATGCTGCACCATTACCAGGACCCCGGCAAAGGTTATGGGGTAAGCTCTCCCCTATGGGATAAGATTTTCCGTTCAGACTTTATCAAAAAATAGCATGACGACCGGCGTTGATAGCAGATCAACAGTTAATTTAAAATCTATACTAACTGTTTCTTTTTTATCTATCGCCTACCTGTTGCTCTCTTGCTTAATACTTGGCTTTAAATCGGACCAGGCAGTATTAGTCGTCATCTTCAATACGCTTTTTTACGCATCGGCAATTACTCGCAAGTTCATTTTAGGATTTTCGGTTTTTATAGTCTACTGGATAATCTTCGACTATATGAAAGCCGTGCCTAATTATATGTTCAGCCGGGTGCATATTGCCGACCTATATCATTTGGAGAGGAGCATTTTTGGTATAAATTATAACGGCATGATACTTACGCCCAACGAATATTGGCGCGTAAACGGCAATACCACTTTAGATATCATAAGTGGTCTGTTTTACATCTGCTGGATACCTGTACCGCTTTCGTTCGGGGCCTTTTTATTCTTTAAAAACCGCAGGCAATTTTTGAGCTTCGCTATGACATTCTTAGTGGTTAACCTATTGGGGTTTGTGGTTTATTATACCTATCCGGCCGCACCACCCTGGTATGTATACGAGCATGGTTTTGTGTTTGAGCCCAAAACTATAGGCAATACAGGCGGCCTTGCCAAGTTTGACACTTATTTTAACGTAACGATATTTAAATCCATCTACTCAAAAGGATCGAATGTATTTGCGGCCATGCCATCGCTGCATTCAGCTTACCCGATTATTGTAATGTATTATGGCTTAAAAAACAAGCTGGGCTTTATCAATATCGTGTTGGGTGTGGTGATGGTAGGCATCTGGCTTACCGCAATATATACCAGTCATCATTATATTTTGGATGTTATTGCAGGTATTATAATCGCGATTATGGGTATCAGCCTTTTTAACTTTTTGTTTACGAGGGTTGGGTTTTTAAAATCGTTTTTGGATAGGTATACGGCATTTATACAATAGCGCCTCCAAAAGACTTAGCGGTTTTAAAAACGAAGTCTTAAATATGTACTAATTACAGGTCAGTCCAAGTCCTCTAAATTTATTATTCGCTTCCAGTAATTTGCCGTTAAAAATAAAAAGACTACAATTGTAGCTATAAACCCAATTGGCTAAACGTAATCACTTTAAAGGCATGTTATTTGAATACAATATTATAGTAGTGACACGCTGTTGTATTATTGTTATGAAGAAATTTGCCCTATTTACGTTATTCGCATTATTTACATTAAGCTTGTCGGCATTCGCTAATGGCCGTGATACATCCGCCAGGGATACATCAGCTTTAGATACACTTCATCAGCAATTAAAACAGGCTGGTAATGATTCGTTAAAAGCGCATATCTATACACAACTTGCAGATCAGTATTTGAATTATGATACGGTAAGCAATCTCAAAACAAAGCTTTATTATCAAAACCAGGCGCTTAGTTATACTTTGCTATCATTACACGGTTATTCAAAATATAATGATAGCGTAGGCTTGCGCATCGCATTTAATGATCTTTCGAAAGTTTACCGGGCGCAACGAAAATTTACGCAAGCCAAGTGGTTCATTTTGCAATCTAACAGCATATCGCGCGAGAAAAATGATGTGCCGAATATCATTTTATCTTTGAATGAACTTGCACAAATAAAAATGGAGATAAAGGATTACTCGTTGGCTATGCGCGATTTGAATGAGGCTTTGAGTTTATCCGCCGCTAATCATTATCCAAAAGCAGAATCTATAGTGCAACAAAACTTCGCGTTATTATATAGCCGGATGAAAGATTATACCAAAGAGGCCATCGCCGAAAAAAGGCATAATTTTATAGAAGACAGCATCCGCAGGGTCGAGTTGGCACAATTAACAGCTAAACTGAATGCGCAGGATACCGCGCAAAGTAAAAAAAAACTGCATTTGATAAGCTACAAGCATACATCAAAAACCAGTTTGAAAAGAATAGCATCTATATAATTCTTTCAATAATTCTCGTTATCAGTGTCATTGTAATGTTAAGACGCAGAAAGCATTAAACCACCTGCCCTACTGCTTGTCACAACTATAATATGAAACAATTTATTTTAACAGGTATATTAGTCACAACCTTGCTTCTGCCTATAAACTTATTCAGCAAGCAAAAGGCCGGCGAATCATTCAAACAGGAATTTTTAGACAGGGTAAACGTTACCCGGCAACAAGGCTGCAAATGCGGTACTACTTTTATGCCGCCGGTAGAGCCATTGGTGTGGAACGATATATTGGCTAAAGCCGCGTTTACACATGCTAAGGATATGGCTAAACGTAATTATTTCAGCCATACCGGTTTGGACGGACGGACATCGGAACAACGGGTGATTGCGGCAGGTTATGATTATAAAGGCTTTAAAAAATTTGCCGTTGGCGAAAACATTGCCATGGGGCAGCAGAGCATTGCCGAAGTAATGGACGGCTGGTTTAAAAGCGAGGGCCATTGCAAGAACTTGATGACCGCTGACTTTAAGGAGATCGGTGTTGCGCAATATAATGATTTTTGGGTGCAGGAATTTGGCGGCAGGGTGCCACTTACGGCTGAACAGCAAAGATTATTAAAGAGCGGGAAGATGAAAATAGTTGAGCGGCAGGTGCAGTAAAAGGTTTCATTTTAGCCCCCTTTTAAAAATAATATCGACCACCAAATCCCGATGGCAATCGGGATGACTATCGAATAATGAAGTAAACTTCGGTATTAGAAATTCAACATTCATTATTCGATATTCAAATCATTATCAATACTTAAACACTTTGCCCCCCACCATTACTTCCTGTGTTTTTTCGTCGAAGGTAGCTTTCATGCCGGTATGGGCTGAGGCCGTTGTCATTATATTGGCGATAGAGTGGCTATAGCCTGCTTCTACCGGCGCATTGGGCTGTTTGCGGCTACGGACACATTCCATCCAGTTGCGTACGTGGGCAGAAGTTAATGCATCGCCCCCGGTATCTGCCGATGCTACAACTTTTTCGGTTGAGGCCAGTTCCATCTCCGGTAATAAAAACGATTTCATGCCCATTGCTGCAGCCATCTTTTCTGTCAAGCCGCCTTTCGGGGATACTTTGTTGGTGTTCAGGTTCAATTCACCGCCGTTAGAATAATAGATCTCGGCCGGGTTTTCAGTACCATTATCCATGCGCGATTGAAATGATACCTGGAAGCCTGTAGTTAGATCATCCGCAGGGCCATAATCAAACGCGGCAGTTATGGTATCCCAATTTCGTCTGCCATCTTTCCACATATAAATACCGCCATTAGCCATTACGCTTCGCGGATGTTTTAGTCCGCTAAACCAGTGAACGGTATCTATCTGGTGACTCATCCATTGGCCCGGTAAGCCGGATGAATAGGGCCAGAATAACCTAAATTCCAAATATTTTCGTGGGTCAAACTCTTCATAAGGGCGATTTAATAAAAAGCGTTTCCAATCGGTATCTTCTTGTCTTAATTTAGGCACTACATCAGGCCTACGCCAGCGGCCGGGCTGGTTTACGTTCCAGGTTAGTTCCACCATTTTTATATCGCCAAACTTGCCCGACCGTATGAAGTCATTCGCGGCATGGTAGTTTGCTCCGCTGCGTCGTTGCGAACCTATTTGCACTATCCTATCGGATGCCTTAATAACTTTCAGCGCCTCGCGGTTATCTTCCATTGTTTCGGCAAAAGGTTTTTCACAATATACATCGCAGCCGGCTTTTACGGCTTCAATAGCATGATGTGAATGCTGAAAATCAGCCGTACTTACGAACACCGCATCAACCAATTTTTTGTCGTATAACTCCTCGTTATTGCGGCAAGCAGTGATGTCGTGCTGCATTTTTGCTTTCCAGGCGGCAGCACCGTCGTTACGCCTGATGCTCCAGATGTCGGAAACAGCCACTACATCAAAGTTTAACTCTTTATAGTGGTTCATAAAACAAGGCATGTGTGCCGACCGGTGCCTGTCGGAAAAACCAACAACGCCTACTCTAACGCGGTCATTAGCGCCGATTATGCGTTTATAGCTTTGGGCGCTCCAGGCTATTTTTGATGATACCAGCATACCGGTGCCGGCAATGGCTGTTTTTTTTATAAAATCGCGGCGGGTGTTTTTCATTATTGTACTGCTTAATAACGGTGGTTCAATTTATTGGTTACAATTGGTTAGTAAATCTAATTACCTGAATGGGATATTGCAATTTTATTTTAGAATAAAATTGCAATATCCCCCAAAAGGCATCTTTGCGAGGAACGAAGCAATCCCTGGATATGCAAATCAATTTCCGAAATGTTTGTTATAAGGGAAAAGCTACCTGCTTTGTCTCAAAACAATGCTGTTGTACATTGAATGTCCTGCGCAGAGATTGCTTCGTTCCTCGCAAAGACGCGTGGGAAACGGATTGAAAACAAAAAAGGCGACCCTATAAATAAGATCGCCTGTAGGTTTCATAAATTAAACAGCTTATTGGCCTTGTTGTTGTTGCGCGCTTAAAAATCCTGCAAATTTATTTTGATAGTCTTTAGCCTGGGCCTGTAGCTTTGCCGTTAGCGCATCCTGGTGCGCATCTTTGGTCATTTCAGCTAACGTGCTTAACAACTGTATGCTAAAGCCTATATCACGCGGATTTAGGGCAAGGTTATTGTTTTGCTGCTGGTAATAATCATAGTCAAGCATATCCGCTAAATAGCTGTCAATGCTGGTTACAAATTTTGCGCCCAATACATAATCGTGCAATTTATAGGCGGTTTGCGCCAGGAAGTATTTGCTGTCTGCACTACGGATGTCAATATTCAGGTCGGGCATTTCTGCGTCATACTTATGCATCACTTTCAGCGCCAGTTCAGGATGCCCTGCTTTGATCTCAGCTTGTGCCAGGTCAAGAAATGTTGACATCATAACCGGGTAAAACATAGTGGTTGATTCATGATCTAAATATTTGGCGGTTTTAAAATTACCAAACTTGAATTTGTTCATCACGTTATCATACATCACATCGGTATTCACCTTCTCCATCTGGTCCCTTACACTTGTATCCGGTTTAAACGGCAACAGGTGGTAGATAAACCCTTCTTTATATAAATAAGGCTGCAGGCCTATCATATTCTCGCTGCCTACGGTAACGGTAAAGCAGATGGGTCGTTTCCAATCATTATGCGCCAATATATCAAACATGGCCAGGTTATCTTTCATTACGAAACCGGAGGTGTATTTAAACCTTACGCTGTCGGTCAGCATACTTTTTTGAGCAGGAAATACGCCCTGGCTTTTCATCACCTCATCATCATTAACCGCTATTTTGAAGCTTTTTGTAGGCAGGTAGTTTAAATACTCGCCGGTATTCATTTGCTCCATAAAGTTTTTGTCATCATTGGTAATGAAGTTAAATATTTCCTTTATGTCGGTATAGCCGGGTACTTTTTTGTCGTCTACATACACTACATCGCGCACACCTTCTTTGTATTTATCAAAAGGCATGGTAATAGGCAAGGCATCGCTCTCGTTCATTCTACGCTGCATTTGCTTAATATACCAATCGCCTGTAAACAGGCTCAGGTTTACAATACGCACATCGGGACGTATATTCTCTACCTCCTGGTCGTACCATAGCGAATAGGTATCATTATCGCCATACGTGAACAGAATAGCATTTTTGGGGCATGATATTAGATAATCATAAGCCATATCATGCGGTGTTAATTTGGTAGAGCGATCATGGTCTTTCCATTCTTGTTTTGCTAATAAAATCGGGGCTGCCAGCAGGCATATTGCGGTAGCGGCATAAGCGGCTGTTCGTGCCGTTAGCTTTTTCATCAAGAACTCGGCTATGGCAATTACACCTAATCCTATCCAAATAGCAAAGGCATAAAACGACCCTACGTACGAATAATCCCGCTCGCGTGGTTGCACATGCTCCTGGTTAACATATAAAATAATGGCCAGGCCGGTAAAGAACCATAGCAGGGCTACAATATAAGCATCGCGTTTTTTTCGGTTAAAATGATAAAACATACCAAACAAACCAATAATTAACGGAAGCGCAAATAATGGCGTATAAGATGTTCCGTTTAATACATTTTTAGGCAGGTGCTTGGCGCCATCTAAAATACCGCTCGTCCAGTCGCCGTCCACATAGCCGTGAAAGCCGCCCATTTGCTGCTGTCCATCCATATCGTTTGTGCGGCCAACAAAGTTCCAGAAGAAGTACCTGAAATACATCTGGTAGGTTTGCCAGCTGAAGAACCAGCCCAGGTCTGTACCGAACGTTGGTTTATCATCCGGCCCCATTTGCATCCATTGACGGTAAAACTGCGGATCATCGCCCTCCTGGCTCCACATACGTGGAAAAACGGTCGTTTCATCATATACATAATCCTGCTTTTTACCGGCTATTTCGTATTGTTTTTCTCCTTTACGATATATGTTGGCCCCGGGATTTTCGGCAATAACTTTTGAGGTAAAATAAGGGCCGGTTACTAACGGTGTAGCGCCATATTGGTCACGATTTAAGTAGCTGTTAAGCGTAAAAGCGTTATCCGGGTGGGTATTATCCAAATTTGGATTTGCAGTTGCGCGAATAGGGATATATACAAATGAGCTATAACCAAAATAGATGAACGCAGCACATAATAAAACCAGGTTTAAAACCGCCTTGTTATGTTTTATACTATAAATAATACCAAATACCAATGCGGCTAATAAAAGTACAAAGAATACAAATGCGCCGCTGCCGAAACCAAAATCAAGGGTATTAACAAAGAATAAATCGAAATAGGCAGCCACTTTAATGGTAAATTGCCTTATGCCAAATTGTACGGTTCCTAAAATCAGGATACTTATTAAAAAGGCGATAATTGCAGTTTTGCCGTTAATGTTTTTACTACGGCGGAAATAATATACAAAGGCAATTGCCGGGATAGTAAGCAAGTTAAGCAAGTGAATACCGATGGATAAGCCTATCATGTAGGCAATAAAAATGAGCCATTTGTCGGCGCCGGGCTCATCTGCATGGGCATCCCATTTAAGTATGGCCCAAAAAACAATGGCTGTACAAAGTGACGATAATGCGAACACAATAGTTTCAACAGCCGAGAACCAGAAGGTATCGGTAAAAGTGAAGGCTAAAGCGCCAACCAAACCTGCACCCATAATAAGGGTAACTTTTGATTGATCGGCAACCTCATCACGGTTGGTCAAGATCAGTTTTTTAGCCAGTGCGGTTATCGTCCAGAAAAGGAACATGATAGTAGCCCCGCTTGCAATTGCCGAACCCATGTTGGTAAAATAAGGCACTTTAGCCGTGTTGCCCATTGACAATAACGAGAACAATTTGCCCAGCATGGCAAACAAGGGGTAGCCGGGTTGATGCGCTACCTGCAGGCGATAGGCACAGGATATAAACTCGCCGCAATCCCAAAAGCTTACGGATGGCTCTAACGTTAAAATATAGGTGAATGAGGCTATAACAAAACAAAGCCAGCCTAACAGGTTATTAATTTTCTTGTACTCCATTACAATTATCTATGGTTTTCTATTTAGCGCCGCTAATATCTGAATTTTTATAACTTATTTTTTAATATAAATATATTGATGCGATAAATTTAACAGAAATTAACGTGTGCTGGTGATTAGTGATTGGTGAATAGTGATTAGTTTTGATGCAGCTATTGAATTATCGATTTATTGAATTATTGATTTATTTGACCTTTTCCTCAATTTATTCTTATCACTATTCACTAATCTCCAATCACTAATTAACTAATCTACTATATTTGCCCTATGCAAACAAGCCTTCGGTTGCCTATAAAACCCCTGTTATTATTCATCTCATTGTTCCTATTCGCGCGGGTAGGTTTATCACAGTCTGTATATTTGCCTTACTCCTACCAGTTTGATCAGAAGTTTGATGCCGATATTTATTCGGTTAACACTTCGTTTCATACCTCGCTTAAACCTTTTTTGATAGATAATACGTTATTGCCTACTTATAATAAGCTGATGCAATTGGGGGTTGATACTACCCACAAAAGCTTGGTTTACCGTAAGACATTTAATGAGCACCTGGTTGATATTAAGACAAGCGACTACACGTTTTATGGCGATTATCTACCTGATTTGCAGATAGGACGCGATATACAGGGAAAGAAAAATACAAACCTGAATACCCGCGGTTACCAGTTAGGCGGCACAGTTGGCGACAAGTTTTCTTTTTATAGTGCGGGATTTGAAAACGCAGGTGTCTTCCCGGCGTATTACAACGCGATAATTGATAATTATAAGTTTGTTCCCGGGCAGGCTTACGACAGGAGTTTTGGCAAACTAAATAAAGATTGGTCGTACGCTACGGCTATAGTATCGTACACGCCCATAAAACAACTGAACATTACTTTAGGCCAGGACAAAACCTTTATTGGGGATGGATACCGGTCATTATTATTGTCGGATTACGCTGCGTCCTACCCGTTATTGCGCTTAACAGCCAATTTGGGTAAGGTGCAATACATGGCCATGTGGAGTTACCTGGAAGATTTGGATGCCAAAAAGTTTGACGCGTTTGGCAGCAACCGCCGCAAGTGGGGTATATTTCATTATTTAGACTGGAACGTAACCAACCGTTTGTCGCTGGGCTTTTTTAACGCGATAATTGCAGCCGAAGCGGATGATAACGGCAACCTGCATGGATTTGATGTGAATTATATTAACCCAATTATATTATCGGGCTCGCTTGGACCATCTACCCCGATAAAGGATAATACCTATGGCGGCTTTACGGGCAAGTATAAATTATTTGACAAAGCTGCCATTTATGGCCAGGTTTTTCTTGATTTGAATAACACTTATAGCAGCAACACCTATGGTTACCAGGTGGGGATAAGAGGCGCTGATATATTTACTGTTAAAAATTTGAATTATATTGTCGAGTATAATACGGTTAAACCCTACACTTATTTAAGCAACCCGCCAATTACAAGCTATACCCAATATAATGAGCCATTAGGCGATCCGCTTGGTTCGAATTTTAAAGAGTTGATAGGTATTTTAAACTATTCCATCGGGAAGTTTGATTTGCAGGGGCAGTTAAACTACGCCAAATACCAGGTGACTAATAGTGATCAAAATATTGGCATGTTGATCACCCCGGCATTTCTTCCGCCCTCCTATCTTGGAATGGGCAGTGTTGGCATACCGGGAACAGGGGTGAACGCCAATTTATATTATGCCGAAGGAACAGCATCCTATTTGATTAACCCAAAACATAATTTACGATTAGAAATTGGGGCATTGTACCGTGACGAATCCAGCAGCGTTGGCAACTATAAAACAATGTTGCTCACCTTTGGATTAAGAAGCACCTTTAGAAGCCTGTACCACGATTTTTAATCAGAATTTCAACGCTACGCCAATTTCAAAATAAAATACCGATGATTGATTTGATAATCCCAACGCTTTTATAACGGCGGGCGATGTAAATTGATTTTCGGCAATGGCGTAAGTGGGTGTAAAATGCAAAATAACCTTGCCTGTTTTATATTCTATAGGAGCAGAAAACTCATAGTCGAGCGTTTTAAACTGGCTCAATGAAGCATAGTATGCATTGAGCAGCGCTGTTTCTGCCGCCTGGCGCTTAACATTTTTTAAATTTTTGCGAACTATATAGCCATCATAAAAATTCTGTGTGCCCATATTTGCAGCAGCCATTGGCGATATGAGTAAAATATCTTTATCGCCAAAAATACCCTCGGCAATAAAATCATGCGAAAGACCCAAATTTAACATAACATCATTGCCAACACCCTGTTTATTAAAATCATAATCAAAACTTACTGAGGGTGTAATAATATCTGCTATATCATAGTCCAGGTTAGCATTAAATGTGCTGCTTATAGCCGAAGAAACCTGCGTACTTGTTGCGCTAAAAAAAAGTTTGGTAAATGATACACCGCCGGAGAGATCATCAGTAACATCAAAATCATACCCCAGGCCAAGGTCGCCACCATCCAATTTATTTTTTTTGCGGTTAGTGATAAAATCAAGGCTACCCGACACGTACACGCCTGATTTAAAGGCATATTTAAAATTTGGCGTTACAATAGGCGTGGTTGTCGTATCCGTACGGCCCATAAAAACATTGTTGTTTATATAGTCTACGCCAAACTTAAATGAGGCTTTTTTTCCTTTTTTTGTTGTATCAGTTTTTGTTTTTGAGGTATCCAATTTTTCGGTTTGGCTAAATGCTGCGTACGTACAGCAGCTAAACAAACACACTAATAGTATTTTGTAGAAATTAGAGGCCATAATAGAGGGGTTTACTAAATGTAACATTTAAGACATAGGTAATAGTTTATGGTTTAATTAAAAAAATATTATTGCTATTAAACCATATATTATTAATATCGTCATAATGTAAAATACGCGTTACAAACCTAACAAAACTTAAAACATTATGAAAAGACTCGGACTATTAGCCGCAGGCGTATTATTCGCAGCGGTTACGTTTGCACAAACAACATCAACTACACCTACTACCCCAACCACGCCTGCAACCCGTACGCCTGCCGAAAAAGCACAGATGAAAGATCTGCGCACAGATGTTCGCGTTTTGGACAAAGACAAAGCCGCTGCAAAAGCTGCAGCCAAAAAAGGCGATGCTGTCACCGCTAAAGCTGATATAGCTGCCGCTAAAGCCGAAAAGGCCGATATTAAAGCTGACGCAGCTACCTTAAAAAGCGAAGGTGTTACAAAACCTGTAAAAACTGCCGACAAGCAAGTTAAAGCTGCTGATGTAAAAGCGGTAAAAACTGATGTTACCAACTTAAAAGCAGATAAAGCGGCTGAACAAGCGGATGTCAAAAGCGGAAACATAACAGGCGCACAGGCTGAACAAAAAAACGTTAAAGCTGATAAAAAAGACCTGAAAAAGGATATTAAAGACGCAAAAGCCGACGGTGTTAAACACCTTGCCCGCAAGGTAAAATAATTTACCCCTACCTATTTATAAAAACCAAGAAGGGTTGCTGATGCATCCCTTTTTTTTGACTAAATTTTAACGATCTTATTATTGGGGGGCTGATTCTCGCCGGCATTGGCAGTAATTTGACAATGCCTATAATGCGCCCCCTGTTACAGCCATGGCTTTAAATGCGAAATGCAAAAAGGGTTTCATTACCTGCAATTTTCGCGCATTATTTGCAGGCGTACACCCGGTTTATTGGTTGTATGCTGATCTTATATGATATTTATTTTAAGCTGATTGTTTAAGTAATTCATAGGTCAAATTGTTTCATAATGTCAGGCATTATTACTTATTTTTATCCGCCTAAAATACATAGCATGTCCAGTCGTTCAAAAGTTAGCCGGTTAAGTTTTTTGCTGATACAAGTATTATTTGCCGTTACCTATGCCCATGCACAGGTTGTTAAAACCGATAAGGGTTTTATCCGGGGTGTTAAGGAGAATGGTATTTTTGTGTTCAAAGGTGTTCCGTATGCGGCGCCCCCAGTTGGTAGTTTGCGTTTTAAACCAACCCGGGAACACGCCACATGGAAAGATACTTTGGCCGCCACCGGGTTCGGGGCTATCGCCACGCAAGCATCCGGTGGATCGGAAGATTGTTTAACCTTAAATGTTTACACACCCAATACTGATAATAGCAAAAGGCCTGTGGTTGTTTGGGTGCATGGTGGTAGCATGACATCGGGCAGCGGCAAAGGTCAAAACGGCCATGCCTTTTCGGATAAAGATGATGTGATCACTGTTACTATTAATTATCGCCTGGGTGTTTTGGGTTTTACGTATTTGGATGATGTGGGTAAAGATTATGCAGGTTCGGGCAACAATGGTGTGCTGGATTGTATAATGGCGCTTAGATGGATAAAGCAAAATATAGCCGCATTTGGCGGTGACCCAAACCGGGTTACAATAATGGGCGAGTCGGCAGGGGCAAAATTGGTGAGCGCGGTACTGGTTTCGGCAAAGGCCAAAGGATTGTTTCAGCAATATATTGCCGAGAGTGGTTCGGTGCAATGTGTAAGGGATTTGAACACTGCAAGGAATTTTCGTAAAAAACTATTACAACAACTGCATCTTGGCGAAAATGACGCAGCTAAGTTGTTAACTATGCCCGCCGAAGCACTAATAAAAGCGCAGAACGAACTGGGCAAAGGCGTTACGGGACTTTTGTTTATTGGCCCGGTTGATGACGGCGTGGTTATTAATAACGACCCTTACAAATATGCAGCAGGTAAAAATTTACCACCGATAAAGGCCTTGATAGGTACTAATGCTACAGAAGCTGCTTTGTTTATGGACCGTGATGCCGGCCTTAAAAATCCCGATACGGCAATACTTAAAGCCTTGTTTGGTGACCTGTACCCGATGGTTTACAAAAGTTATTTAAAGGAATTGTCCACATTAACGCCGTACGATGCGGCTGCTAAAGTTTTGACCACTTATATGTACACCATGCATACTTATCGCTGGGCAAAAGCGCTAACTGACGCGCATATACCTGTATTTATGTATCGGTTTGATTTTGCGGACGACCCGTTGGGGGCGGCACATGCAAGGGAGCTGCCGTTTGTTTGGTATGATGCGGCTTCAAAAGCGATGGCTAATCCCGCAAAACGGCAACTGGCGGTTAATATGCACAAGGCTTGGGTAAATTTTATTAAAACCGGCGACCCAAGTATAGAAAATTTGCAATGGCCCGCTTATAAAAACGATACCAAACACATAATGACCTTTAATGCTGAAAGCAAAGTTATTGGATTAAAAGATGTATTTGATGATAAGGATTTCCCATCGACAGTAATGGTGTTGAAGAATTAGTTTTAAGGCTGAAGTCTGGAGTCCTAAGTCTTGAGTCGGAAATAATTTTGTTAAAACTTATGACTTTAGACTAAAGACTCAAGACTAACTCAAACCCTTTTTCTTCAAAGTAATAACCGTAACCTCCGGCCAGATGCCTAAACGGCCCGAGAATGCAAGGAAACCAAAACCACGGTTTACATACAAGTAGCGGTTCTTTTCGTTTACCAGGCCGGCCCAATCTAAATAGCGGTATTGTACCGGGCTCCATCTAAAACCTGCTACCTCTACACCAAACTGCGCACCGTGCGTATGGCCCGATAATGTTAAATGAATATTTGCAGGATTATACCTAACCTGCTCTTCCCAATGGGTTGGATCATGCGATAGTAATATTTTAAAGGCATCTTTATCCACGCCCGTCAAAGCTTTGTCAAGGTTGCCTACTTTTATAAAGCCCCTGCCCCAGTTTTGCACGCCGATAAGTGATACTTTTTGGCCATCTTTTTCTATCTCGACGTTTTCGTCCAATAGTAAACGATAGCCCAGATCCCGGTGATGTTGTTTTAATTTAACCAGGTTGGCTGCTTTTTCCTGCTCGCTGTTCCATTGAATATAATCGCCGTAGTCATGATTGCCTAATATGGAAAATTGCCCGTAAGGTGCGCGTAGTTTACTGAAGTTGGGGATATACTGCTCTATTTCCCAGGCGGCATTGTTTACTAAATCGCCGGTAAAAACAAAAAGGTCGCTTTTTTGAGCCTGTGCCAGGTCTATACCGCGCTGCATGGCTGCAGTGTTATCAAAACTGCCCGAGTGAATATCTGACAGCTGTGTTATGGTAAACCCGTCAAAAGCACTAGGCAGATCGTCATAATACAAGGTTTGGCGGTGTACTTTATAGTCATATTTACCTCTAAATATGGCGTACATAAAACCCGTGAACGGAAACGCAGCTACCAATATGGCTATTTCGCTGATAAACTTACGCCGTTGGGGAAAATAAGGCTGACCATCTGAGACAGTGGAGCTACCTACATGATTAAATACCCCAACTAAAAACCGCCCGAAATCGCCCAACGAAAGAATGATGACAAAAAAAAGCTTAGTAATAAAAAACGTGAGGAACAAGCTTAGCATATATTCATGAAATGGCCTCATGCCCTGCGCGGTACTAAAGCTGCAAATGCCGGCTATAAATAATACGGTTACGCCAACAGATATCAGCAAAAACCCATAAAGTGCAATTTGCCGGGCGCGCGGCGATTGCCAGTCGGCAGTAAAAGTTTTCAAACCCGAAAACACGTACCAGTCCAGCAATAAACTTATTGCTGCTATAATTAAAAATATTTTTAAGAAACCGCCTCCGTGCATACTTGTAAATAAAAGGCGCAATTTATAAAAGGAAAGGTAATTGGAGCGTAAAAATTATTGAGTGTTAGCCGGTTGTGATAAAGCATTAATAAAAAAACTCCCCGGTATACCGGGGAGTTTTTTTATTAGTCGCGATGGTGTACTACTACAACCTCGCGATGATATGGACGATGATATGGGCGATGGTAGCGGCGATGTTGAACTACAACTCTGCGATGATCCCTGTCGCCAATGCCAACTCCTACCCCTACCCGAACCTGTGCTTGTGCGCTTCCGAATGTACAAGCCGCAACTACGGCTAATACGATTACTTTTAAATACTTCATTTTTTGATTTTTAATTATTGTTTGTTAGTTAGATGTTAATTGATTGTTTTTAATAACGGTGTGGTTCGTCGTAATGATGATCGTCCACATGACGATGTCTTTCGCGGTACTCAATCGAGCAACTTGAAATTGCTACTGAAACGAAGATCAGTAATGTAATTATCTTTAAAAAGTGCTTTTTCATGATGCGTAGATTTTTTTTATTAACTATATTGTATATTACAATAGCTATGCCAGCTTTAAAAACAACTTAAATAATTTAACTATCATTTAAAAACATGACAAGTAATGGCGGTTAGTACAGTTTATGTATTTTTACAGTTTAAATCAACAATATGGCTGCCAGCGCTAACGGAAACGTAACTTTACACATCAACCAAAATGGTGTTGCAACCATTAGTTTTTATCATCCCGCACAAAATTCATTACCGGCTTCGTTGCTGGATGAGCTGACCAGGCAAATTGAAATTGCAGGTAATACTATACAAACCCGTGTTATTTTACTGAAAAGTGAAGGCGAACGCACCTTTTGTGCCGGTGCCAGTTTTGATGAGCTATTACAGATAAAGGACAAAGAAGCAGGGGCGATATTCTTTTCGGGTTTTGCAAGGGTTATTAATGCCTGCCGTAAATCGCCAAAAATTATTATTGCGCGTGTGCAGGGTAAAGCGGTTGGCGGTGGTGTTGGTATTGCAGCAGCTGCCGACTATTGTATGGCTACCGAAGCTGCCGCAATAAAATTAAGCGAACTGGCTATTGGCATAGGCCCGTTTGTTATTTCGCCGGCGGTGATACGTAAGGTTGGCTTGCCGGCGTTTTCGCAGTTAACTATCCGCGCCGGCGATTTCCAAACGGCGCAATGGGCAAAGGAAAAAGGTTTATATAATGATGTGTATCCCGACATTAGCAGCCTGGATGATGCGGTAGATGCGCTTGCTCAAAAATTGGCCTCGTACCACCCCGAGGCGCTTGCAGGTTTAAAACAGATTTTATGGGAAGGTACCGGCGATTGGGATAACCTGTTAAATGAGCGCGCGGCTATAAGCGGGGAGTTGGTACTTTCTGATTTTACGCAACATGCTTTGCAGCGGTTTTTGAACGGATAGCCACAGCCTCACCTAAACGGCGCAGCCCTCATTAATACCTTTTAAAAACAAACAACCATTAATAATCCTCTCCGAAAGGAGAGGACTTTAAATATCGCTATGCTACAGAGTCCAGCTTTATTGTAAATATGGTGCCTGTTTTTTCGTTACTGTTTACTACTATTTCGCCGCCATGCTTACGTACTATTTCGTGCACGATACTCAGGCCAAGGCCAATTGAGCCTTCGCCCCTAACGCCTTTACGGCTTGCCTTCGAAAACCGGTCAAATATAAAAGGTAACAGGTCTCCGGGGATGCCCATACCAAAATCTTTTACGGCAATAAAAACTTCCGTATCCAATTCATTCATTGATATTTCGATATGTTCGCTCAGGCCCGAAAATTTGACCGCGTTACTGATCAGGTTATCCATAGCACGGTGCATCTTTTCTTTATTAATAAGCGCGTAAACCGGCTGCCTGGTACCGTAATACAAAATATTAACCTTATCCTTCTTGCTTTTCAGCCATTCGTCAACTATCAATAATAAAAACTTATTTAACTCAACCCGTTCCAATTCAAATTCATTACCCACTTCGTTATGGGCCGTTTCCAACAGGTCATTTATAATAGACGTAGCTTTATCGCACGAGGTTTTGATCATTTGCAGGTTTTCCTGGTTCTCGGTATCCATGTTTTTGTCGTCCGTCATCATACTTGCTAATGCCTTAATAGCCGCAAGCGGGTTGCGCAGGTCATGCGCTACAATACCCAATATTTCGTTTTTAACCTGGCTGGCTTTTTCTATCTCTATATTTTTTTCTTCAATAGCCTTTAATTTAAAAAAATTATCTGCCCGGTATGAATAAGAAAACCTGGATATGGAGAAGAATACCGCGAGCAGTATAAACGATGCCATGTTGTTCATAAACAATTCGTTAAACTCATGCTGGTAAAAGGTAAGCGTGATAGAAAAACAAGCGCCGGTAATTAAAACGAGGGCAACGGTTTCATAAAATTCAAATGTAAAAAACACACCCGCTATAATTAATCCCAGCATATACATTACCAGCGTATTACGCGGGTTGTGCATACTGTAAAACGTAGCGCGCATGGTATTGATCACTATAAATAGTGCAAACAAAAAAACCATTGCCTGGATAAGTGACAGGTACTTTTTATCGGCCTCAAAAAGGCGGCGAAACAGCCTGGAGGCAAAATAAAAAAGCGGTGTTGCTATTAACGACACCCAGTTAGACAGATCATATTCGTCCAGGTGATTTACCTGTTTGCCGGGGACATTAAAGATTTCGATAATTACCCGTATAGTGAGGCTGACCAGAAAAAAAATAATGCTTACGGTTTGCGTGGTATTTAAATTCTGAAGAATATAATACAGCCTAAAATCTGCACGATTATTCATATCAGCACAAGAAAACAAATGAACCTTCATCAACTTTGCAGTTTAATTATGTTTTTTTAGGTGTGCTAATATACTAATATTAGCGCTATTAAAACGCTTCGCCCACATCAATAAATAAACCTCTTGAACCCTGGTTACCAAAGCCGTAATCGATTGCGATATTAGTTTTTGATAATTTATTCAGTTTTATGCGCACTCCGGGGCCGAAAGCAGGCTGTATAGATTGCAATTTTGTGCCTTGTTGTGCCGAAAACGACTCGGCATTGCCAAATATAACACCGCCTAAAAGCCCGTTCGCTGTAATTTTGTAACGATACTCCGCTTCAAAATAAACCATTTGCGCACCTCTAAACCTCCCCTGTATATAACCGCGCCCGGTGGCCGAGTTTGCATCCCATGATGTGCTTGGCAAATCAAGGTAAGATGGTTTTCCATCCAGTATCAGCCAATCATAACTCCATAAGGCAAGTACATTGTCTGAGTTTTCCGGAAACGTAATGTACTTGCGCAAGTCGACAATTAAAGAAGACCACTCGCTTGTTGAGCCAAGATCTTTTATACTGGTGCGAAAAACAACATTGGCATAAATCCCCTTTGAGGCGTTTATAGCATTATCGCGCGAGTCAAATAAAGCATTTATCGTATATCCAGAGGCAATAGAGTGGCGCGGGCTGCCAAACAGCGCAAAGGCAGGACGGGTAAATGCATTGCCCAGGTACTCAATATCATAATGTTCATCAAAAATATAGCCCGCCCCTGCATAAAAATTACCGTTAATTCGCCTTAATACTGTTTCGTAGAAACGTATGTATGAATAATCCATAGGGTCTTCGTGGTTTATGTTTGAGTTACTGCCCAAACCAAACGTGCTTTGCGGGTATTTAAAAAACCGGTAGTCGCCCACAAAATTGTATTTGTTATCTTTTGTCCAGATGCTGGTTTGTATAGGTAAGGTAAATTGTTTGTTCTGCGTGTAATCAGCGCTGGCAATTATGGTTGATATTCTTGATTACGGCGTAGTGCGGAATTCAACGTTGCCCGATAATACAACAGCCAGTTTGGATACCAATGTATAACCAATAGCAGGCGCTATTGAAATTACAGGAACAGAAGTTACAGAATCTTTAACCGGGCCTTCTTTTTTGTGAAACAGCCCGCTTATTACATTATAAATATCTTTTTGCTGGGTACCATTAACTACCAGGGTGGTGGTATCTTTTTCTTTACCAGATAAGCTATCGGTATAGATTTTTTTGAGCGGGATGGTTTTTTGCTGCGCGTAAGTTTTACTGCTCAACAAAGTTATAACGATAAAAAAGCCTAAAACGGAATATGATCTCATTAGCATAAAAACTAAGCGACCAATTGCCTCACCAGGCAAATTACCATGAGATGGCTTAGCGATGGGCTAAAATAAACAAATAATTGTGAAAATATTTAAGTCGCTATTATGTTACAATAGGTTAACGTTGGGGGCACTCCTGCCTGTGTTTAACAATATGTATATAAGTTTTTTGTTGAATTTATTGTTTTCATCAAAAAAGACAGTTGCGACAATAAAATTTCTAAGTAACTTGGCTAATACTGCTAAATAAATATTCTTCCTTTAAAATATGATTATGAACATATTAAAATATACTATTTGCGTGTTAGTATTTGTTTTAAGTTTTTGCTCGTGCAAGGTCCCTTACACCCCGCCGCCAATAACCGCCGTAAGCAATTACCTCGTAGTTGAAGGATTAATCAACATTGCCGATTCTACCTATATCACTTTAAGCCGCACGGTAAATATCAGTGCTGCCTCTACTGTAAAGCCCGAATTAAAGGCCGTTATCACCATTGAAAGCAATACCGGCAATAGTTATCCTTTAACGGAGTTAGGCAAAGGGGTATATGCCGCAGCAAACTTTAATTTAAGTGCCGCCAACCAATATCGCCTGCGCATAAAGACAAGCAATGGTAATACCTATACATCCGACTTTACACCCGCCATGGTAAGCCCGCCCATAGACAGCCTTACATGGAAAGCAACAGCCAGTTCGCTAAATATTTATGTCAATACACATGATCCGAACAATGCTACCCGCTATTACCGCTGGGATTTTACAGAAGAGTGGGAGTTCCATACCAATTATAACTCCCAGGAAATATCAAACGGACTGCAAATTATAAACCGCCTGCCAGGCCAGCAAATCTATTTTTGCTATACCGGCGATGCCTCCACTAATATAACCGTTGGCACTTCTGCAGGCTTAAGCCAGGATGTGATAAGTAATGCGTTGGTCAATACAATTCTTTCTTCCTCCGAAAAGATAGGCCTTGAATACAGCATCAATGTAAAACAGTATGCCCTGACAAACGATGCATATGCTTACTGGGCCTTACTTCAAAAGAATACCCAGGAGTTAGGCGGCATATTCGATGCACAGCCATCGGCCACCATCGGAAATATTCACAACATCACTAACCCTGCCGAGGTTGTTATAGGCTATATCAGTGCTGGTACTACCACTAACCAAAGAATATTTATCACTAAAAAAACGCAGTTACCATCCAGTTGGTTCACTATCCCGCTTTACCCCATCTGCGATGCGGATTCGGTGGATTGTTGTAAAACACCCTTGAGTTCTTGCGCGTTCATAAATTATTTATGTTTAGGTTACCAGGGTCCCCTGACCCAATTGATACCTATTAACCCGATAGTTCATGGGACCCAACAGGTAGGTACTTTAGCGGCCCCGCCTATTTGCGTTGACTGCACTTTAAGAGGGAGCTCCAACCGGCCAAGCTATTGGAAATAGGAGGCTTTCCGTCCCCGCAGGGTCTCTCGATAGAGGACCCTGCGGAGCCGGAATGCGCGTTACGTGAACAAACCTAACGAAAAGGTAGAAAACATTATATTTACCTCATGGCTATCCGTACCAAACATCAAATTACAGAAAACACATGGTTCGTCACCTTCACTTGCTTTAACTGGATACAGTTGTTTGAAATTACACAATCGTACGACCTGGTTTACAAATGACTAAAACTGGCAGATGATAAATATGGCATCAAAACATTCGGCTTTGTTATAATGCCTAACCATATTCACCTGCTGTTGTATCTAACGGATGATAAGGTTAATCTAAATACCGTTATCAGCAATGCCAAACGCTTTATGGCCTATGATTTTGTAAAACGCCTCAAAGAGCAAGCAAACTACGCGATATTGAATATACTTTCCTCCGCATGTACGGACAAAGAAAAAGCTAAAGGACAATTGCATAAGGCGTTCGAGCCGTCTTTCGATGCAAAACCTATTTATACTTATGATTTTCTACACCAGAAATTAGACTATATCCATAAAAATCCGCAGAATGGAAAATGGAACCTATGCAATGAATTTACCGATTATGCGCACAGCAGCGCGGCATTTTTTCATTTAGAAACGCCTCATCCATTTGTAACTATTACGGATTATCGTTATTATTGGTACTGAATCCAGCGCAGGGTCCTCTGTCGAGAGACCCTGCGGGGACGGAAAAATGTGTAAAATTTGTAAAAATTTATCAATATGCTTTGTTCTGTTGCTCAAACTTGTGTTAGTCAATGCACAAAAATTACCAATTAAACAGAATAATGGCTTATGGGTGCCGGCCAATATAAAAATTAATGGCAACGCTGATGAATGGGATAATAAATTTCAAGCGTATAACCATGCAACGGATTTATTTTATACACTTGCCAATAATGACGCCTTTATTTATTTGATCGTACATGCGGAAGATCCTGATGTAATTACGACGATCTCAACATACGGGTTCACTTTTGGCATACAAGTTGAAAAAAATGCAAATGCCAACAAAAATCTTATTGTTATTCAATTTCCTCTGTTTGATTTTAAAAATGGCATTCCAATATTTTCACTATACAAAGCCGGCGCGGCGATAGATACGTCGGCCAGCGTTGAGCAAACGATAATGACCGGAAATAACAAATTGTTACAGCAGAAACATAAAATAATAATAGTTAATGGTGTTGCCGCGCTAGACACACTTTCTATTTATAATGATAAAGGAATTAAAGTAGCTGAGTCTTTCGACAATAAAAGGACTTATACACTCGAAATGGCTATACCGCTCAAATATATAAAGCAATTAACAGGCGATGTTTCAAAATTTTCTTACCACATGCTTATCAATGGGCGTGAAACAGCAAACATACCATTTAATACGCCACCGGGAGGATTTACCCCCGAGGAACAGAAAGGGGTTGATGCCTTATATGCTCGTATAAACAAGAGATATGCTCGCACAGATTTTTGGGGCGAATACACCTTAGCAAAAAAACCATAACCTATATGCAAAACAACCTTAAACTATTATTTGCTTTTTTATTGGTGGTGGGTATGGTGAATGCCCATGCCCAAAAACTACCCAACAAACAAGACGTAAGTTTACGTGCACCAGTTAACATTAACATAGACGGCAAAGCAACAGAGTGGGATAATAAATACCAGGCTTTTAATAAAGCTGTAGAAATTTATTATAGTATTGCTAATGATGATGATAACTTATATTTAATTATTCACGCGGTAAAATCGAGCATTATTGAAAAAATGATGGAGGGCGGAATTAGTTTTTCGGTGAACAGTTTAATAAATAAAAAAGAAAAAGCTACCATTTTATTTCCGTTAATACCTATTCAGGATTGCCGCAAAATACTACATACTGCAGGCAAATCTTTAAGCGAAGGTGCAATGTCGAGAGATCCCGAAAGTAGTTATGTAAATTATTCATCATCGAGTAAGCAACTTTCTATTAATGAGGGAAATACACTTTTAAGTGAAAAATCAAAAGAAATTAAGGTATCTGGCATGAAAACCATTATAGATACCATACCTGGAGTTAATCCAAAAACACGTTATTATGATTTATTGCCTTTACGGTTCCATGAGTTTCAAATTGTTTGGCTTAAAAACCATGATAATATTAATGCTGCTACATGTTTTGATAAGGATGGCAATTATACCTACGAGTTATCTGTGCCGTTAAAATTGGTAGGACTATCAGCTGATCAACAGAAATTTATCTATAATATAGTTATAAATGGCAGAGGCGAGGATCACAGGATTGGTAATACATTTTGGTATGATCGCCGTTCGAAGCCTGAACGTAAACTTTACCAGGATATGGAAACCCCAACCGATTTTTCCGGCGAATATACCTTAGCAAAAAAACCATAACCAAATGCAAAACCACCTTAAACTATTATTTACTTTATTATTGGTAGCGAGTGCAGCCTATGCCCAAAAGCTACCCAATAAACAAGAAGCAAGTATTTGGGCACCTGCTGATTTAAAAATGGATGGCAAAGCGCTTGAATGGAATAATATGTTTCAAGCATACAACCGCGCTACGGATTTTTTTTATACCATGGCAAATAATGATGATATCTTGTATATTATTATTCAGGCCAGAGATAAGGATGTCATTAATAAGATCGTTGATCGCGGGATTACCCTTACAATTAAAAGATCAAAAAGCGATAAGGATAATATGAGTTTCACCTTTCCGGTAAGTGATGGTAAGAATCCCCTTTTTTTTAACTTGAAAAACCCTATGGATGATGGGTCGGTTAACGCTGCTGATTCTTTAATAATGCGATACAATAAAACTCTTGAAAAAATACATAAATTGATAAGAATTACAGGCGTTGAGGATGTGGATACATTAATATCTATTTATAATGAAAATGGTATCAAAACAAAGGAGGCATTTGATAATAAAAAGGCTTATACTTTTGAAATGGCTATAAAACTGAAGCACATTGGGCCTATTTTAAATGACAAAAAAGGCTTCTATTATCAACTTAAAGTTAATGGCAGGCCTTCTCCTCCAATTACTAGTTATATAATGGCAAACGGGGCTCCCCCGCCGTCGCCAGAAGTATTGGAGGCCGTAATGGCGCAGGCAAACGCAAAAATGAATATACAATCGGGGGCAACTTATTTTGACAGTGAATATACCTTAGCGAAAAAGCCATAACCAATTGTTCAAAACAGCCTTAAAGTTCACAACTGGAAGCATAACGCGCGAACAGTGCAAAATGGTGGAAGTGAACAGTACACCAACGTTATTTATAAACGGGCGCAGGTTACCCAAAAACTATCAAACCGAATATCTAAAATATTTTATATAAAAATATAAAGCAAAATATTTGCCTCGCGAGCAATGAAGATGCCTGACTTCGCTAAAACAGGATAGGAATAACGCTGCTGCCCGAATGTAACAGCAAAATTAATTAAATTAAAAACTAATGAAAAAGTTAAATTTACTTCATGGCGCTCAAAAACTGACTAAGGAGCAAATGAAAAATGTTGTG
>Ga0206816_1038_pt1 | contig 34617 bp, 29 predicted proteins | sample Alteio_BWOrgCont_88_FD_152866 | JGI IMG/M metagenome (GOLD analysis project Ga0206816, IMG submission 152866) | Enriched cells from forest soil in Barre Woods Harvard Forest LTER site, Petersham, Massachusetts, United States -... | ecosystem: Environmental > Terrestrial > Soil > Temperate forest >... | reverse complement strand
CCCAGCTTCAATGGTGAGCTTTTTAAACGGGTGCTCATAGTCCAGCTGGAATGTATGTACCTTGCTGCCCGAGTTATTGTATTGCTGGTAATCGGGCGCGATTGCCTGTGCGTAGTTTAGCCTTTGTGAAAAGGAGTTGCCTGTAAATTCGTTATCGGGCGAGTAGTTGTATTTATAGGATAAAGTAAGCAAACGTCCTTTTTGATGCGCAAACCCCAACTGGTAATTCAGCGAAGCGTCAAAACCCTGCGGATCGCTATTATTTATCGTTGCCAGGTCATACCGCTGCATAACAGCGCCAATGCTATTGGTTGAGGAAGACAACTGGTCGGATAAGTTGGTAAACTTATTCATATTGCCATCCACCGCAGCTGTAAGCAGGTTAAGGGTATCCAATTCATAACTGATCTCGACATTACCATAGTTGGAATTGCCGGTAGAGGTATTAGTGCCGTTTTGAGTTAATAAGGACTGCTGTTGAAAAAATGTCTGTGTGCTGCCGTTTGCCAGTTCGGGCTGATGTTGATGCGCTGATCCCATGAACATATTGAGCCCGAATTTACCTTGTTTATAGGTTCCGTTCATATTGATAGCCGGCCCGAAAACGCTGTTGATACGACCGTTCACTCCAATGTTATACCCTTGCGAAAGATTTCTTTTAGTGATGATGTTGATAATGCCATTCAAACCTTCTGCATCATATTTAGCAGGTGGTGTGGTGATCACTTCTATTCGGTCAATATTGGTAGCCGGCATAGCCTTTAATATATCCGACGGGTTCTTTGCCATCAAAGCCGACTCCTTGCTGTTGACCAATATTTTATAGTTCCCGCTTCCTTTTAGCAGGATATTATCCGAAGCATCCACGGCCAGCAATGGAACTTTACGCATCATGTCGAGCGCCGTTAGTGCGGGGCTTTCCGGGTCGGCTTGTACATCATAGCTGATACGGTCAACCTCTTGCTTCATTAAAGGCCTGGCAGCAGTGATGGAAACCTCATTCAATTTTTTATTTGAAGGGGACAAGGCGACCTTATCCAAACCAATATCTGGCCCTGCGCCCGTTAATGGAATAACTTTATCCTTATACCCTACAACAGCAAATGCTATTTGATAAGTACTCCCGGCGGGCACTTTCAATTCGAAACTGCCATCTTCTTTTGTTAACGTGCTTTTTACCGGCAGTTTTGTTTTAGCGTTTTGCAACACAACCGTACCGTAGGCCAAAACATTGTTGGTAACAGAATCTACCGCGATACCCTTAACCGTAATAGTTGGCGGTGCGGTTTGCGCAAATGCGCCGAGGGCAATGAAAAAAACAACAAGGGCAAGTAACAGTGTTTTCATCGATTTTTTGAGCAAGGGACTTACAATTTATTAAAGCGTTACAGTTAAAAAGAAAGTTTAACATTATTTAACTATGGCTTTAGCAATGAATTTTTTTTTTTAAAGCAATTATGCCGCCGCCTAATTATTCTGATAATTAAGTCATTATAAATAATTCAACTTTTGGGCTTGTATCAATACCGAGCAGATGTTCGGTATCGTTGCGATGCCGGGTGTTTATCAGTTAATTATAAACCAAAGTAAATACTAATATATTAGTATTACAACTAATTGATTAGTATTTTTACTAATTAATTGGTAATTAGCTTAATAATTTTTTGCCTGGATGTGAAAAATTGTTTTGCCCCAACTTTTTATTAGCTTTAAAAAGTATATCTATTTACCTGCTTAACACATTTATATGAATAAAATTTACTTATCACTGCTATTAGGAGCACTTACGTTTACTGTTAAAGCACAAATTCCCACATCAGCCCCCACTCCTGAAAAGGCTAACTATCAGTTGGCGGCACGTTTCTCGCCAAAAAAAATTCAGAAACTGGTTTTTTTCAACCGCTGTAGATCCGCATTGGTTAAAGCTGACCAACCGATTTTGGTATGTTTATGAAACCAGCGATATCAAGAACTGGTACATAGTTGACCCGGCAATACGCTCGAAAAAGCTAATGTTCAGCAATGAAAAGCTGGCTGCGCAAATAACGCTGATTGTTAAAGACCCATTTGACGCGCAGCATTTGCCGATAGAAAATTTAAAGTTCACCAAAGACGAAAAAAGCATCCAGTTTGAACTTAAAAGCACAATAGACCAGGTAAAAAAGGACCGCAAGGATAAAAAAGCGGCAGACTCGCTGGAAAAGAAAACCTTTTACTTTACTTATAACCTGCAAACCGACCAGTTATCTGAACTTAAAAACTATGACAAGGTAAAGCCCAAACCGGCGTGGGCATCCATAGCGCCGGATAGTTCGGCAGTTGTGTTTTCAAAAACCAACAACCTGTACTGGATGGATAAGGACAATTATAAAAAAGCGCTAAAAGATGAGAACGACAGCACTATTGTAGAGCACCAGTTAACCAAGGACGGTGTTGAGAATTATGCGTACGGTGCATCAAGGGAAGATGACAATAACGATGTCTCAATTACAAACGGAACCGGAAAAAAGGTAACACGCAGGCCATCACAGGTGCTATGGTCGCCCGATTCGAAAAACTTTGTGCTGATACGCACCGATCAGCGTAAGGTAAAGGACCTATGGGTAATCAACAGCATTGCCGAGCCCCGCCCAACCCTGCAAACCTATAAATACCAAATGCCGGGCGAAAAGGAAAGCCCGATAAAAGAAATGGTGCTGTTTGATTTTACCGCAAAAACCTATAAAAAGTTAAATGTCGCTTTATTTAAGGACGAGGAGTTAGATACCTGGCAGGCGCCTGTATTGGCAAAAAACCGGGACGATGAGTTTTTACCAACCGTTTGGCTGGGTACTCCCGAAAGGTTCTATTTTTACCGCACAGGCCGCGACCTGAAAAAGATTGATGTTTGCAGTGTTGATGTACAAACCGGTGCCGTAACCGTGCAAGTTCAGGAACGCATGAACACTTATGTAGAAATTACTCGTCCGGGCTTGATAGACGGCGGCAAAGAATTAGTAGAATGGAGCGAACGCGATGGCTGGAGTCATTTCTATTTATATGACAATGCGGGCAACATGAAGAACCAAATTACTTCCGGCTCGTTCCACTGTGATGAAATTGTCAGGATAGATGAGAAAAACCGGGTGTTGTATTTTACCGCATCGGGCCGTGAGCAAGGCGAAGATCCCTACTATGTTCATTTGTATCGTATTGATTTGGACGGAAAGAATCTGAAATTATTGGACCCTGGAAACTTCACCCATACCAGCAGCCTGAATGACAATACCACCTTTTTTGTAAATAATTTTTCGCGGGTTAACGCAGCGCCGAAATCGATATTATATGATAATAACGGGTTGAAGTTGATGGACCTGGAAGCTGTTGATCTTTCTGCTTTAATGGCAACAGGTTATAAATTCCCGGAACCATTTAAAGTTAAGGCTGACGATGGCATTACCGATCTGTATGGCGTAATGTACAAACCCTTCGACTTTGATCCGGCCAAAAAATACCCGATAATCGAATATGTATATCCCGGCCCGCAAACCGAAGCTGTAAACTCGGCCTTCAGCCGTGGTATGGACAATGTTGACCGTTTGGCGCAATTGGGCTTTATTGTAGTAACGGTGGGCAACCGTGGCGGCAGTCCTGAACGCTCCAAATGGTACCATAACTTTGGTTACGGCAACCTGCGCGATTACGGCCTCGCCGACAAAAAAGCCACTATTGAACAATTGGCAGATCGTTTTAAATTTATTGACATTAACCGTGTGGGCATAACAGGCCATTCGGGCGGCGGGTTTATGAGTACTGCGGCCATGCTGGTTTATCCTGATTTCTTTAAGGTAGCGGTATCCGAATCGGGCAACCATGATAACAGTGTTTATAATCGCTGGTGGAGCGAAAAGCATAATGGCGTTAAAGAAGTCATCACACCAAAAGGCGATACTACTTTTCAATATTCCATCGATAAAAACCCTGAACTGGCTAAGAATCTAAAAGGGAATCTATTGCTATCATCCGGTGATATTGACAATAACGTAAACCCGGCAAATACTATCCGTTTAATGAATCAATTGATAAAAGCCAATAAGCGTTTTGACTTTGTAATGCTGCCCGGCCAGCGCCATGCCTATACTGATATGACCGAATACTTCTTCTGGCGCAAGGCCGATTATTTTGCTCAATATTTATTGGGCGATTTTTCGCAACCGGTTGATATGGTAGAAATGGACAGGGAAATAGAAATGACCAACAAGAAAAAACCATAAATGATTACAAGCCTTTAGCGAAATCTAAAGGCTTTATTATTTGTTGCAAAATATTGTAAATTAGAATTATGAAAAGAGTAACAGCCTTATTTATGCTCGCCGTTTTCGCCCTGCGTTTATCGGCACAACAAACGCAAAAACCAATGATATACGGCAGCAGCTGGATGGCTGTTACCGGTAAACCAATGGCAGCAACTGCGGGCTCGATGATATTTGAGCAGGGGGGAAACGCGGTCGACGCAGCTTGCGCCATGCTGGCGGCCACCTGCACCATGTGGGATACCTTGAGTTGGGGCGGCGAAACCCAGGCATTAATCTATGACCCAAAAACTAAAAAAGTTATTGCCATAAACTCGTTGGGCGTGGCTCCCACAGGGGCAACTGCCGAGTTTTTTAAAAGCAAGGGCTATAATTTCCCCCCGGAATATGGTCCATTAGCGGCAACCACACCCGGCACACCCGGTGGCCTGATATTTATGCTGATGAATTATGGCACCATGAGCCTTAAACAAGTTTTAGCGCCCGCTATGCACATGGCAGCAGGCTATGCCATTGAGGCACAAGCGGCCAACAGCATACAACAATATCACGATATGCTGAGCACATGGCCCTACAGCAAAAAAATATTCTTTACCCACCCCGGCGAAAAGCGTGAAGGACCTGAAGCGGGCGAAATTTTTGTGCAAAAGGATTTGTTGGAAACCTTAACCAAAATGGTGGCTGCGGAAACCGAGGCCCGGAGAAAGGGCAAAACCCGCAAAGAAGCGTTAATGGCTGCTTATGACCGCTTTTATAAAGGAGATATAGCGCGGGAATTTGTACGCGGATGCCAGGAGCAGGGGGGACTAATTACCATGAATGATCTTGCCAAATGGAAACCTATACAGGAAGAGCCCCTGAAAACAACTTATAAAGGCATTGACGTTTATAAATTAAAACAATGGACACAGGGGCCTGTACTGTTACAAGCTTTGAATATCCTGGAGAATTTTGACCTTAAAAGCATGGGTTACAATAGTCCTAAATACATTCATACCGTCTACCAGGCCATGAGCCTTTCGTTTGCCGACCGTGATTTTTATTATGGCGACCCATACGCAAATCCCAACGAGCCAATGAAGGGCTTGTTGAGTAAGGAATATGCAAAGCAACGGTCATCGCTTATTAAATATGATAAAAATGACGTTCATATAGGCCCAGGGGATCCCTATCCATTTGAGGGAAAAGTAAACCCGTATATAAACTTGTTGAAAAAACGCGGGTTTGAAATAGATACCACCAAACGCAATTTCGCGCCTAAACATGACATGGGCAATTACACCCCTAAAGAAGCTTATGAAGACAGGTTATGGCGCGGCACCACCAGTATAGAAGCTGCGGATAAAGAAGGCTGGGTAGTTTCTGTTACACCCAGCGGCGGCTGGCAGCCGGCCTGTATCGCAGGGCATACCGGCGTTGGCATGAGCCAGCGTATGCAAAGCTTTGTGCTCGATTCTACGCTAAATCCGTTTAATGTGGTAGCGCCGGGCAAAAGGCCGCGCGTAACCTTATCGCCTTCGATGTTTTTAAAAGATGGCAGGCCTTTCTTGTCAGCAGCCGTTCAGGGTGGCGATACACAGGATCAAAACCTGCTACAGTTCTTTTTAGATATAGCAGAATTTGGCATGACCGTACAAAAAGCCGCCGAAGCGCCGAACTTTAATACCAACCAGCTATGGCTTTCGTTAGGCGGCACTAAAACTACCGACCGCGAACCTAAGCCGGGACAGATACTGATCAACTCCAACACGCCGGAAGCTACAAGGGCCGAATTAAAGAAAATGGGCTATATCCTTAGTTTTGCCGAGCGCACCAGCGGCCCTATTAATGCTGTCTATTTCGACTGGAAGCACGGCAGCTTATGGGGAGGTTCAAGCAATCATGGCGAGGATTATGGGATTGGGTGGTAGAAACTTTTAGATATTCCAACCTTTATCTTACAATTTCGTCTACCGGCTGGCGCTGACGTAACCCTAATATTCTTAAACTATTTGCCAGGTAGTTTGTCTATTTAAGTAATGAGAAAGGGTTGGCTTTTTTGTATATTGGTAATTTGCATAACGGCCTGTAGTAAAAAACAGGCCGTCCAGCCTCCGCTCGACACCAACCCGCCTTCGACAACCGGAGCGCCTGTTACTGTAATAGTAGATCAAAGCCAACCAGGTTACGTTATACCGGCCACTTTCCAGGGATTGAGTTATGAAACGGGGATATTAGCAAATGGAGGAAACTTTTTGACTTCAAGCAATGCTGTTCTTATCCAACTTATCAAAAACCTGGGTCCCGGTATTTTACGGGTGGGCGGCAACAGCAGCGATGAAACTTTTTGGACCGGGCACACACGCAGCACAAAAACTGGCTCCGACTCGCTTACTACTACCGATATCGACAACTTCTCGGCATTTGCAAAGGCTACCGGCTGGCCCGTGTTATTTGGCCTCAACCTGGGCGCAAATGATCCGGCTGCGGCGGCTAATGAAGCGGCCTACGTTAAAAACGACCTGGGCGCAAGCCTGTATGCACTTCAAACCGGCAACGAGCCCGATCTTTTTTACGAGAATGGACATCGGACTGCGAGTTATACCTATACAAACTATCAAACAGAATGGGCCACCTATTTTTCGGCAGTAAGAAGCGCCGTGCCACAAGTACCATTTGCCGGACCCGATGTTGCCAGTAATACCACATGGGTGTCTTCATTTGCAACTGCGGAGAGTAGTCAAGTAATTTTGATAGACGGCCATCATTATAACACCGGTCCGGGGTCATCGCCAACCATTACTTACCAAACTATATTAGCGCCTAATACCAAATTACCGGCTTATTTGCAGTCGCTCAATACGGCATCTCTTAAATATAATTTACCATTCAGAATATCAGAATGTAATAGTGTTTATAGTGGTGGCAAGGCGGGTGTAAGTGATGTATTTGCATCTGCTTTATGGGCGCTTGATTTTATGTGGACGGTTGCCGAAAATAACGGACAAGGTGTTAACTTCCATGGCGGCAGCAGCGGGGCTTATTCACCGTTTGTTTTAAGTAATGGCGTAATAACCGCCGAGCCGGAATATTACGCCATGCTTGCCTTTAAATATGGCAGTACAGGCGGTACCATTGTCCCGGCTACAATTAGTACCAGTGCATATAATTGCACAGCTTATGCCTGTATAAACGGAGGTGCAACCTATATTACACTTATTAATAAGGATACCAATAATATCGCGTTCACGGTACAGGTTAGCCGGAATGCGTCTGTAATAAACGTAGCACGTTTAACCGCGCCATTAATTACTTCTGTCAACAGCGTTACATTCGCGGGCGCCGGTGTAGCTGCCGATGGTACTTTTAAAACATCGGCTACCGAACAATATTCAGTAAGTCAAAAAAGTTTTGTGGTAAATGTCCCCGCCGGTAGTGCAGCGGTAGTTACTGTACAGTGACATTCATGATAAAGTTTGCTTCAATAAGTAAAGCCTCACAACAGCCCACTATAGTTTCAATGTAAAACATTTAACTAACCAATCGGTTTACGTTATACTTTTAAATTTATTTACTGACATTTGACCTCTTATATCCTTAATAGTGCGCTATAGTTCGACCCGTAAAAAACCTTCGTTATTAAAATTATTATTATCATTCCTGTTTATGGGCATGACAAGTTATGCGTACAGCCAGGTGGGCGCTCCAATTGATTCCCTCAAATCGGATTCACTGGGCGCTAAGCATAAAAAGATCATTCCGCCAAGGATATACAACCTCAATAAGCAATATGATTTTGGCGATTTAACACGTTACGTCCTTCACCCTAAAGGAAAAGCCGATACGTTACGCAGCAAATCAGGCATTACCATAGTGCCCAACGTTGCTGCAAACCCTACCATTGGCGGCCAGTTGGGCATTAAGGCAGTTGCGGGCAGAAAATTGGGCGATGACCCCAACACGCTGCTTTCCATTGCGGCAACATCAGCTTCTTACACTACAAAAGGCATCCTGTTTTTTTATATCAACCATAACATATTTACGCCAGGTAATAAGTGGAACCTACAGGGCAATCTTGTTGTCTCAAAAACGGTAACACCCGATTATGGTTTAGGCATAGGCCAACCAATAACCGGCGGTACGGCTGCCGATAATGTGCTTGCAGACCCTACTCATAAAACTAATGCCATACATTCTTATTATTTTAATATAAGAGAAAAAGTTTATAAGCAGGTGGCGAAAGACCTTTTTTTAGGGGCTGGGATGTCGTTTGAGGTGAGGCGTAAAATTCAACAGTCCGACACCGTTAACAATGCAACACCATTAAGCGTGTACAATAATCAGCATGGGTTTCCGCAGGATCATTATTCGGCAGATGGGTTTTTATTTAATTTGGAGTATATCACCCGCGATAATCCTAACCGGGCCTATAAAGGCATTTATTTTGATGCAGGTGTTAGGGTGAATCAAACATGGATAGGCAGTACAAAAAACTCTCTTCAGTTTACTACCGACTTTAGAAAGTACTTTAGTTTATCGGATGTCGCCCCCGAAACGGTGCTGGCATTGTGGAACTGGGGCTCATACCTCGCCGCAGGCAATATCCCCTATCTTGAATTACCCGGCACTGCCCGCGATGGCTCGTTCAGAAGCGGTCGGGGTTATACTTCGCAATATTTTAAAGGTACCGAGTTTAACGATACGGAAGCCGAGTTCCGCTTCCCGATATTGGCAAACAAATTTGTTAGCGGTGTCGCTTTTGGCAGCCTGCAAAGTGCAAATGATGAGCATGGCACCAAACTGTTCCAGCAATTTGAGCCGGGCTATGGCGCAGGGTTACGGGTGCTATTCAATAAAGCAACCCGTACCAATCTTGCTTTAGATTATGCTTTTGGCAAATTTGGTAATCAAGGATTCTTCCTGAATTTGAATGAGTCGTTTTAGATATGGGTCGTGCCTACAGCACTCTATCGAGTTAGTTGTGTCGGCAACGGGTTAAAACCCGTTGTTACAATATGTTTCGAGCCGATGGCTCTTTTAATTTATGAACCATTTTCATCATCCCCAAATCTAACTACCTGAATTTAGTGGGCTTGATATCTTCTGAAAATCTTCGGCTTAAACGTTGAAATTTATTTGCTATTTTACTATCTTGCCTTAACAGGTTAGCAATAATTGTCGCGAAATCTACTTAGAGGCAGAGCCTCGACCCATATTGTAACAACGGATTTTAATCCGTTGCATTAACAAACAAAAGAAATTAAAGAACCGTAGGTTCGACCCATCTAAACCGAAGACAAATGGCAAACACTTATCATCAAATCTACCTTCAAACAGTTTTTGCTGTTAAATATCGCGAAGCTGTAATTGAAAAAAACTGGCAAAGTGATCTTTTTGGTGTAATTGGTAATCTTATCAATGAAGCTAATTGTAAAACTATAATAGTAAATGGTGTGGAAGACCATGTACATTGCCTTATAGGGTTAAAACCTGTTGTTTCTGTTTCTGAACTGATGAAAACTGTAAAAGCTAAGTCATCTAAATATATTAATGACCATTCTTTAACTCTTAAACATTTTGAATGGCAGGAAGGATATGGCGTATTTTCTTATGGGCAATCGCAGGTTGATAAAGTCTATAATTATATTAAGAACCAGGAAGCGCACCATCAGAAACAAACGTTTCGAGATGAATATCTGGGCTTTTTGAAGAGGTTTAAAGTTGCGTATGATGACCAGTATATTTTCCAACATTTGATATAGATATGGACCGTGCCTACGGCACTTTGGTTGATTATTTATGGCAACCAACGGGTTAAAACTCGTTGTTACAATATGTTTCGAGCCGATGGCTCTGAAAGCCTATATATTTGCAGAATAATTTTTATTTAAATCCATCATTATTTTCTTTGCAATCGATTACAATAATTAGTTTTAATATTTCTACATTTATTAAAATTTATCAGTTACGTAATCAATAATGACTTCGAGAAGAACTTTTGTAAAGCAAATTGGCTTTGGTACGGCCGGTATGATGCTGTCGCCAGCCCTTATTTCGTGGACCAATAGCTTGCCTGCACCCAACGGCCTGCAACGCAGTACGCCCGAGGCACAGGGCGTTTCGTCGGACGTGTTAAGCAACCTGTTTGACGCGATGGATGCCAGCGATATTGAATTTCATAGTGTAATGGTGTTGCGCAATGGGTTTGTTATTGGCGAAGGCTGGTGGGCTCCTTTTGCACCACAATACAGGCATACGCTGCATTCATTAAGCAAAAGCTTTACGTCGGCAGCGGTGGGATTGGCAATAAGCGAAGGACATTTTACTGTAGAAAGCCCCGTTATCTCCTTCTTCCCGGATATGCTTCCAAAAGAAGTTAGCCCCAATTTGGCTGCAATGAAAGTAAAACATTTACTTACCATGACAACCGGCCACCAGGTGGACAATGGCTTGCGTACTAATGCTGCCCCATGGGTGCAAACCTTCCTGGGGGCACCTATTGTGCATGAGCCGGGCACATTTTATATGTATAACACCACTGCATCTTATATGCTATCAGCCATCGTAACAAAAACTACCGGCAAAACGGTATTGGAATATTTAACGCCGCGCCTGATGGAGCCATTAAATATTGTTGGTGCCGATTGGGAAACAAGCCCGCAAGGTATTAACACCGGTGGTTTTGGATTGCGGATAAAAACCGAAGATATTGCCAAATTCAGCCAAATGTATTTGGACAAAGGCAAGTGGAACGGCAAGCAAATCATTCCCGAAAGCTGGGTGGAAGCATCAAGTAAAGAGCAGTGGACATTCACTTCAAACCCTTTCGGTGGTAAATCGCCAAAAGAGCATGACGACTGGCAGCAGGGCTATGGCTACCAATTTTGGCGCACGCAACATAACGGCTTCCGCTCTGATGGTTTATATGGACAATTCGGCATTATATTGCCTGATCAAAAAACCATCGTCGCCATTACCGAACAAAGCTTCAACACCCAAAAAACACTCAATTTTGTATGGGATGTTTTATTGCCCGGCCTGCAAAAAGATAAATTACCGGCAAATGTCGCAGCTCAGCAAAAGCTGAAAGCTAAAGAAGCGGCATTACAGTTAAAGTTCCCGACTTTGGCTGTTACTTCGCCAATGGTATCATCAATATCATCTAAGAAATTTATACTGGATACCAATCCGTTAGGTGCAAAAGCTATAACCTTTAATTTTAATGACCGTGGTGGCGAGCTAATAGCCAGCTATGATAATGGCGACCGTAAACTGGCTTTCGGGATGAATAGATGGGAGAAAGATAAAAATGGCGTTATGTTGAACAGACAGTTGCCGTTCCCGGTTATGTCGTTGCCTAACGTGGCATCGCCCGTGGCCGCAAATGCTACCTGGCAAAATGATAATACGCTTTATTTAGATATCCGCCCGGTTGAAACGGTAACCGGCGATTCTATAACCTGTAATTTTACCGGCAATACTGTAAAGCTTACGTTGTTAAATACCGTAGCCAAAGGCGGCAAGGAGCAGGAAAGGCGGCCTGTACTGACAGGGAAGATGGTATAACAACCTGGAAAGAGTTACGAAGTTTCAAAAATTTCGTAACTCTAATATCCTCATTATTTTATCCCGTAATGATCATCCATCAACTTAACAAATAACGATCCGGGCAATATGGCTTTTAACGTAACCGCGATGGTTTGGTCCATTGCGCCAACCAAATAGTTATGTTTAGGGTTTGTGGTAGCTACAATTTTACATATTTTGGCACCCAACTTTTCAGGATTTGCACCTTTATTTTCGTCTTTTTCCATAGCGGCAACGGCGGCTTCAAATTCCTTTTGTAAAGAGTCATTTTTTAACGGGAATGGTGCCTTTTCGCGGTTGCCGGTAAAATCGGTTTTAAAATCGCCGGGGTTTACTACGGTAACCTTAACGCCGGTGTTTTTCAACTCCATACGCAGGCTTTCAGAGTATCCTTCAATGGCAAATTTTGATGCGCAATATAATCCCTGGTAAGGCAAACCGAACAAGCCGGCCAACGAACCTATGTTAATTACTAATCCTTGTTTCTTTTCTATCATTCCCGGTAAAACGGCGCTGCTTACCCGCACCACGCCAAAAAAGTTAACCTCAAACTGCTTTTTGGCAAACTCGACCGGCATAGCATACAGCGGCCCTGTTATGCCGTTACCGGCGTTGTTTACCAGCACATCGATCTTTCCCTCGGCTTTGATGATCGTGTCGATGGCGGCATTTACAGACACGTCATCAGTAACATCCATTTGGAGCGGTTTAAAGGATACATCCTTTATGCGTTTAATATCGCGTGTGGTACCATAAACGGTGTGCCCCCCGGCAGCAAGTGCATTTGCAGTAGCCAAACCTAAGCCGGACGATGCGCCCGTAACAAGTATTACTTTTTTCATTGAGTGAATGAGTGAGTTAGCGAATTAGTGATTGATTTTTTGAATAATAGTTAATTGTTGCTGTAAAAATAAAACATTACCGATAATATTAATAACCTTTCTTTTCAAAAATCGTAAAATCACATTCCAGGTTAGGCCGGTTCCATTTGCCGGTGTTGGCTGCGGCTTCGTAGGTAGTTTGCAAAAACTGCAGCAGGTAGTTTTCAGGATTATGCGCATTTATAACATCTGCATACTTCAACAGAAACTCGCCCATTTCTTTGCTGTAAAAGGCGGCATTAGGTTTTACCGGCTGTTCACCAAATGTTTCAGGCGTTGGGTAACAGTAAGCATAAAAAACAGGGAACGGAAAATCAGGACCACCACCCCAAAAACCGCAACTGCTAACTTCGTGCGAATAAGCCTCCTGCATCACGGCCAGCGGCATATTGGGCACACCGCCCGGATGTAGTGGCGCGCGCCTGCCCGAAAAGCGGGTTACCGCCAAATCAAATCCGCCCCAAAATAAATGTACCGGGCTGCTTTTACCGCCGAACCTTGCCCTGAAACGCTCAAATACCGCTTCAATTTTTACCAATGCCCGCCAGTATTTATTTATCTGCTCTTTGTCATATTGAAAATGTACTTTATCCTGCGCAAACGGGATGGCCGATTCCAGTTCATTTGGTTTGGCGTAGATGGCCGCTTCAATTCCCATTAGTTCTAATTTCTCAAAAAGTTCGATATAAAAGGATGCAACCGTGCGCGGGTAGAGATCAACCTGCTCTTGATTTCCATTGCTGCAATTAATTATAAGCTGATGTTTGATGAAATCAAAATCTATTTTAAATATACCGTTTTCATAGGGGATGCTACCTGTTGTTAAACCTGTTGGCGATACGTATAAAGTAACGTGCCACGAGTGATTGAGCCAGGGCGATTTGACAAGGCGTATTTTACCGACTATCTGCGTCCATAATTGTACGGTAGTTAGCGTGTCTTTTAAATCTTCAAATTTTAATACGGGCCAATTGTTTTTCATAGGAAGGTATTACTAATACTCCGCAAACAGGTCATCCGGATAACAATAAATCCACTTCTCGCCGGGTTGTGCAGATATAATAACCGGGTGGTGTGCGGCATGGTAATGTTTGGTCATGTGCCGGTTGGGCGACTCATCACAGCAAAGTGTAGCGCCGCAGGTTTGGCAGGTACGCAAGTGTACCCAATCATCGCCTGTTTTAATACATTCTTCGCAAACGAGTTCAACGGGATGTTTCAGTTTTTTTATAGCGGTAATGTGGCCGCATAATTCTTCGGTAGCCATTTGAGTAGATTTTTTATAAAGTTAGATAAAAATGAAATTTATTGATAATGAAAAAGGCGCTTACAAATGAATGTAAGCGCCTTTATTAAACTAATTAAATTTATGAAAAAAAATTATTGGTTAGTCGTTGGTCTTTATCATGCTTACCTTTTGTCCCCCGGGAACAACAGGTGGTTTCGCAGCCATATCTATCATTGTCGAAACTTCGTCAACCAATCCTTCTGTACTGCCGTCCCAGCCGATGTGCGTAAAGCGGATATTACCGTTTCCATCCAAAACAAACTTTGTAGGTATGCCTTGAACGTCAAAATCTGTTACTACTTTTCCCTGCCTTGCATCGCCTACCTTTTCATCCTCCAACACATAAAAAGTATATTTATTATCGGCTATAAATTTCTTTGCTTCTGCCTGGTAGTTATCAACTGTTTCCCATGTGTCAATAAAAAGAAACTTTACATTCGGGTTGTCTTTATATTTAGTAACCGCCTGCTGCATCCCCGGGAACGAAGCTTTGCAAGGCCCGCACCAGGTTGCCCAAAAATCAACTACCACCACTTTACCTTTCAAATCGGCTAATGAAACTGTTTTACCGTCAAAATCTTTCAGCGCAAATGCAGGGGCCGGTTTGTTTATCATTTGTTTAAGCATATCAGCTTTTATTTTTTCCATGTATATGCTTCTAAAAGGCGCGTAATAAGCTTCAAAGCCCTTGTCGCTTCCTTTTTGCTTTACATAAACATCTTTAAGCGTAGCGATCATGACGCCGTTACTTTTTCCGTTTTGTATTGCCTCGGTTATGATCTGCATAGCCTCCTGGTTTTTACCCAGGCCTTTTAATATGGTGGTATAGTTTTCGTTAATACCCACATCAAGTCCTTTTCTTTCTTTATAAACAGGGGCTTCGTAAACATATGCTTCTTTAAATTTACCCTGCTTCGCCAATATATAAGCGTAGGTATCGTCATACATACCTTGTGTAGATGTATATGATTTTGAAACCTGTTTTGGCGATGCGAACGCGATTACCGGAGGATTTTTTATAAGGTCAGCAGTAATATCAAGCGACTGTTTTGATAGTTTTGCGTCCTGGTCCACAGCTTCATCTTTCTGCGCAAGTTCCCATGCGGCGTTATTTAGCACGGACGCTAAAACTGCCTTACTTTTTATTTGCGGCGCAATGCGTTCAAAATCATCAAACTTCTTAGCCATCAGATAGGCAGTTGCCATTGCTGATTTGAAAGTTTCAACTAACGTGCTTTCAGGATATTTTTTTAAGAAATCGTTATATAACTCTTCTTTTTTTGTAAGGTCGGTTTCTTTAGCAAATGCTGTATAAACCTGTGATGTAACTGTGATACCTGCCGGGAATTTTGCTTTTATTACAGCGGTTAAAGAATCGGCTGATGCTGTTTTCTTTAACGCTTTGTATAATGAAACTGCCATACTCATTCCTGCTTCATTATTGCTTTTAGCCAGTTCAATTACCTGGCTATTTACAAGGGCTTTAACAGCAGGGTCTTTTGATGAATATAAAAGAGATGCGTAGGTAGCCTGGTAATCTGTTTTACTTTCCGGATATACTTCAAATTCCTTTTGATATAAGCTTATACCAAGTGGCGCATCGGTTTTAATTTTTGCATAAAGCGCACCACGCCCGCTGGCTACCATATAAGCTTTTTGGGCATAAGCCCCCGATACCGGCTGCTGGTTTTTGTAAACGTAAAAAGCATAACCTGCTTTATTATTACTATCAAACGTAGTATCCTGGTTTAATTTGAAAAGGAAAAATTTAGCGTTTGCCGGCACGGTAAACGAACCGGTAAACATTTTGCCTTGTGGTTTTAAATCAAGATCTATCGTGGGGTAATCCTTGTTATCCATAAAGTATATCATACCTTCCGGATTAGCTTTACCTTCCAGTGGTGTTCCGGCAGGATCATACGTAAAAGTTATTTTTTCACCTGCCGCAGGATATTGACTCGACAGCTTTAAATGCTCGCTTGTTTGTGCCGACGCGCTTTTTATTGCAACCAAACCGGGCAATAAGAGTAACAGGGCTAATTTTTTCATAAACTAAAATTTTAATCAAGGTAAGTACTTTATCATTAATGCGCAAGCACAAAATTTAGCTATAATTTTTGCGCGTTATACATTTTGGTGAATGCCCCGCCTTTGTTTATCAGGCTGTCAAAACTACCATCTTCGGCAATACGGCCATCTTCCATTACATAAATATGGTCAGCAATTTTTAGGTTATACAGGCGGTGTGTGATTAGTATCACCATTTTATTGGCTGATCTTTCTTTTACGTTTTTAAACAGTTCCAGTTCGGCAGTTGCATCTAAGGCGCTTGTTGGCTCATCAAGCACCAATAGCCGGGTGTCTTTATAAAATATACGGGCAAGAGCCAGTTTTTGCCATTGGCCACCGCTTATCTGTTCGCTGCCCTCAAACAGCCTTCCCATGCGGGTTTGGTACCCTTTTGATAGCCTAACAATAAAATCATGTGCGCCCGATAGTATCGCGGCATTTTTTATGGTATCGGGTTGTACGGTGTCGAGGTTTTCGCCAAGCGCTATATTTTCTTCGATAGTTAAAAAATATTTTTCAAAGTCCTGGAAAAGGAATATAGATTGCGCACGATAATCATTAATTAATATATCCCCGATAGCGGCACCGTTGATTTGTATATTACCGGATTGCCGGGCATACAATCGCGCCAGCAATTTAACTAAAGTCGATTTGCCCGAGCCGTTTTCTCCAACTATTGCAATTATCTTTCCCGGTGCACATTTAATAGAAATATTATGTAATACTTGTTTTGTTGTTTCGGGATAGGCAAAGGATAAGTTTTGCACTATCAGGCCATTCTGATTTTGCGGAAATGGCAAATGACCCAACGTATCTTTATTAATTTTGATATCAAAAAAGGCAAACAGGTCCTGCAAAAACATACGCTGCTGAAAAAGCTGAACTACCGATTGTAAAAAGTTTTTTGAATTGCTTTGCAACCGCTGAAAGCCTTGCAAATAGATCACAAACACACCTATAGTGATTGTTTTTTCCCACGCAGACTTAGCAAGCAATCCGAAGATAAAAGCCATAGCAATGATCTCGACAGACTCTGCTATCAAACTATATAAAGTAAATTTTATGTTCAATCGTTTTTTTGCATCGTGAATATGCCTGCGGATATAATTGAACTTATGAATGAAGGCATCGCCGAAGCCAAATACGCGCACTTCTTTGGCATAAGTAACATTGGTTAAAGTATGATGAAGGTAACCGGCTTCGCGCTCCATCGACGCAAACTTGCGCTCTAATCGCAGCAAGGCAAAACCCGAATACCATTTAATAAGCGCCAACGGTAATGATAGCCCTATAAATAATAAAGCAAACAACGAGTTAAGGCTAAAAAATATTCCAACCAAAAACAGCAAAGACAGGCTGTTGACCAACAATGAATTAAAATTAGCCAATAACGCCGGGGCTTTGTGTAATGATTGCAATTGCGCCAGGTGCAGGGTATCGTGATAAGCCGGGTTTTCATAGTAAGCATAATCTACCTCAATGGCTTTATTTAATACTTCGGCAGATAAGTGGTTGGTTAACGCCTCTTCATGGATGGTATTGATATAGGCGGCATATTGGGTAGCTATTGCCAATAGAAGCTGCGTTACGCCAAACGCTATTATCAGCCATATTATGTTATCAAATTGCCCGTTACCTTTTAACAAGGCATCTATCAGCGCCTTAATTAAATACAAAGACACAACGGGCAGTAAGGCCTGTATAAATTGTAATATAATATTGATAAAAGCACCGCGTTTATCTGCTTTCCAGATAAGAGAAAATACCCGCAGCAGATCGCGTTTTAAATAGTTGATATTATCCTTTATGGTCATTAAACGGTACAGGTAATATTAGTAATACAGGATATTGCTGCTTTACGTTGCCTAAGAATAAGATAACTCTCAAACACTGCTATGCCCCATTAACTCCGCTGTTTTAGCAGAAAATAAATTAACAGGTAGACGGAAGCGTTATTTTAAATGCTCGCTAAAAAAATCAATAGTGCGTTTCCAGGCAAGTTCGGCAGCGGCTTTGTCATAACGGGGCGTTGTATCGTTATGGAAACCATGATTTACGTTATCGTAAATAAACGCCTGGTATTTTTTGCCGTTTGCTTTTAAGGCAGCTTCGTAGGCGGGCCAGCCGCCGGTTATCCGGGTATCCAGCGATGCATAATGCAAGAGTAAAGGCGCTTTAATTTTAGGCACATCGGCAGCATCTGGCTGACTGCCGTAAAAAGGTACTGCTGCCGCCAGCTCGGGGATGCGGACAGCCATCATGTTGGCTATGCCGCCACCATAACAAAAGCCCACAACACCTACCTTGCCGTTACAGTCGGGGTTGTTTTTGAGGTAGTTAAAGGCATCTATAAAATCTTCCTCCATTTCCTTGGGATCCCTTTTGCTCTGCATAGTGCGCCCATCATCATCATTGCCCGGGTAACCGCCCAGTGGTGTGAGCGCATCGGGCGCAATGGTAATAAATCCTGCCAGGGCCGCTCTCCTTGCCACATCTTCAATATACGGGTTCAACCCCCGGTTTTCATGTACTACTACAATACCTCCCAATTTCTTTTTGGCATCTATGGGCTTTGACAGCAACGCCTTTATTTCGCCGCCACCTTTTGGCGAGTTGTATTTGATATATTCAGACTTCAAACGTGGATCATCGGCCTTCATCTGCACATTCTCTTTATAATTGGGCATCATGAAACTCATTATGGCCGGTACGGTTAACCCGCCTACCGCGTAAAGAGATAATTTTTGCATAAACGCCCGCCGGTCAAGGCGGTTATGTGCATAATCATCGTAGAGGTCAAACACTTCCTGTTTGATATCTTCTTTTTTTATCTGGCTCATAAGTTTGTGGCTTTATTCAAATATAATAGTTCAAGTTGGTTAATAGCTATTTTGTTTTAGCAAAATTTACCCTTTTGGTACGGGGCGTCCAAAATCATGTTTTATATTATAATCAAGTGTTTGGGCGCTCCAGTAACCACAGCCCAACAGTCGGCGTATGGTCATTAATGGATAATTCGGGTCGCGTCTGTCTGTTAGCTGGAAAGCGGCTTTAAAGCCCCGTTTATCCAACTGGGGTAAACCCACCGAGTTCCATGTGCCAAACGGGAAAGCAAAATATTTTACAGGTTTGCCTGTAATTCCTTCCAGTTTTTTTGTTGGTTTATCGATCTGAATCTCCCAATCGCGGCCATTATATTTTTTAAAATTGGTATGATCCTGCGTGTGGCAGCCAATAACGTTCCCTTCATTTGCCAATTGTTTTATTTGTTTAAAATCCATGTAATGCTTGTTTTTAGCAATATCTATGGTCGTAATAAAGTATACGCCTTTAAAGCCATATTTCATTAACTCGGGGCGGGCCACTTCATACTGGTCCCCATCGGTATCGTCAAAAGTCAACATAATTGGTTTGGCGGGTAGCGGGGTACCTTTGGTGAGATAATCATACAATTCATCAGGCAAAATGGCATGGTAGCCGCTATCGGCCAGCATTTTTAGATGAGCTTTAAAAGTTGCAGGAGGGATAATATAGTCTTTATCTGCCTGCTTATCACTTGCCCGCCAGTCGCGTATCTGGTGATAGCACAATACCGGCACCTGTTTACGCGCCAAAATTGCCGCGTTATTTGCAGGCTGCGCCGATGAAACCAAACAAAAAAGACAAAAAAATGCGAGTGCGAGGAAAGGTTTTAACACAAAAAAAGATGATTTAGCGAACGTAAAAATAGGTTGTTTTTTGTTGGATAAAAAGTGATTTATTAAAAAAACGGGTAAAAATATCATCGGTTATAAGGGCGCGAAAAAGTATTCTTTTAATTAAGCGTTTTTGATAATAACCGTGTGGCAACTGCGTTAAAATATTTAGAATATATCTGCCAATTACCGCCTTTTCGGGTTTAATAACTGCCAGTTGCTACCTTTTTGTTTATGCACTAAAATTAAGACTATGAAAACGATTATGATACAAGAAGTTGATGCCGCCACCCTGGATGTGGTGACCACTGCTTTAAAAATGGAGGGATACCGGGTTTGCAGCCTCACCGATAAAAACGACAACGCACTGGATATGATCCAGCGGCACCACCCTAATGTGATTTTATTGGATTGCTGGCTCGGCAATTCTTCTGCCGGGCAGGTCAGCCAATGGATCAAAGCGCATTTCCCCCGCTTGCCGGTCATCGCTTTTAGCTGTGATAACCAGATCAAAGAAAAATATCGCCAGTTTGGTTTTGACGACTATATTAAAAAACCCTTCGACCTGAAAATGCTCTATAAAGTGATCAAAAAACACTTGCCCAAACGTAAAAAAAATCGGCAGGTCACCGAACCGGCCTAACTCCCAAACTCATAACAATCAATTATGCTCCTGCCGCTGACCCGGCTTATTAGACGTATTGATGCGATCAGGCCTTAAACCGGAAGAGATTAGGATTATGATGAAAAATCACCGGCCGGGGTTTAATAATTATTTATCCGTCCAAAAGGATAAAATGACATCGCTTAATTAATGGGACTACTTACTGTCAGTCTCTTAGAGATCAATATATTTCAAATAACGACCCGGTGATTTTTCTTAAATCCGGAATATTGTCTATATTAGCCGTATTGATTATGCCTTTTTAAAGCTTAAATAAGTAGTGATGAGAAAACTGATGGTAATCATTTGGCTGGTGCTCCTTTTTTTTGCTGTAGGTGCCTTATTCTGGTATAATGAGCTTGTTTATCATTTGCCTACCCCAATTCCTGAAAACTACAAAGCGGTAAATAACGGCACGGTTATTAAATTAAGCGAGGCGTTAAATGCAGATCGTGACAAACCACTTTTTCTGCATTTCTTTAATCCCGATTGCCCTTGTTCGCGGTTTAATATCACAAATTTTAAATCGCTCGTCAAACAATATGGTGCACAGGTTAACTTTGTGGTGGTAGTGATGAACAATAAAAGATATAGCGCTAAAGCCATACAAGATAAATTTGACCTGGACATCCCCGTTTTATTTGATGCCTCACTGGCCGCAGCCTGCGGGGTTTATTCAACGCCACAAGCCGTATTGTTAGACGCGCAGCACACACTTTATTACCGGGGAAATTATAACCAGAGTCGTTATTGTACCGATGAAAAAACCAGCTATGCTAAAATCGCGTTAGCGGGTTTGTTGAACGATCATGCCCGGCTGGTCTTTAGCCCGCTGGCCTTGCGGGCCTATGGCTGCAGCTTGCCCAATTGCAAAAAATAAAGGAATGAATAATGAATAACGAACTTTCGGCATACGGCAACGAGTCCTATGCTTTTATGTGGGGCGTAAAGGAACGGTCAGACAGGTTAATGAATTACTTCCTGCCCGGTTATTTCCTCATCGGGTTGATACTTGCTCCATTTTATGGCACCTGGCTTATTGCAGTTGGTGTAGGTGGGCTTTCCCTGCTGGCCTATTATTCGGCCAAAATAGCGCTGCCCGATTCCGACCTGTACCAGTATGTATTAAGCGCGGTGCTGGGCATTTTTATGGCGCAGTATATTTACCAGATGCACGGCTTGTTCGAAATGCATTTTTTTGCCTTTATCGGCAGCGCCCTGCTCATTACTTACCAAAAATGGAAATTGCAGATCCCGATCATGATTGTGGTAACCCTCCATCACGGCATTTTTAGTTACCTGCAGGATATCGGGGTTAGTGGTATTTATTTCACCCAACTGGATTATTTTGCTTTCCAAACCTTTGTGATCCATGTCCTGCTGGCTGCGGCTATTTTTTTTATCTGCGGCCTGTGGGCTTACCAGCTCAAAAAATATAACGAGATACAGGCGCATCAAACCCTGCAAATGGCAGAGTTGCAAAAAGAGGCCCTGCTTTCTATAGAGCGGAAACGCAATGAAGAAGCACTTGAAAACTCCAACAAGGAACTCAGGGAAGCAAACGTGGAACTTGAAAAAGCACGCCAGGAGGCTGAGCAGGCAAACCGGGCAAAAAGTATCTTCCTGGCGACCATGAGCCACGAGATCCGTACACCGATGAACGGCGTAATAGGTATGGCGGCGCTGTTAAGAGAAACCCCTTTATCAGACGAACAGCTAATGTTCAGCGAAACTATCACCACCTGCGGCGAAACATTGATCAATGTGATTAATGACATCCTGGATTTCTCTAAAATTGAATCCGGGAACCTGGAGCTCGAAAGCGAAGACTTTAACCTTCGGCAATGCGTTGAAGATGTACTGGATATTTTTGGTACCCAGGCCGCGCGTGTCGGTCTCGAACTGGTATACAAGATCGCTGAAAATGTACCCCTCCAGATTGTGGGCGACCACTTGCGGCTGCGGCAGATACTGATCAACCTGGTGGGCAACGCGATGAAATTTACGGAACGGGGGGAAGTTTGTGTCTGCATTAACCTGGAAAAAAACGGCCCGGATGGCACATTGGAATTAAAGTTTGATGTGCGGGATACGGGGATAGGCATACCGGAAGACAAACTGGACCGCCTGTTCCAGGCCTTTTCGCAGGTGGATTCTTCTACAACGCGGAAATATGGCGGTACCGGTTTGGGCCTGGCGATCTCGGAAAAATTAGTGACCTTAATGGGCGGACAGATTAGTGTGAAAAGCCAACCTGACCTGGGCTCTACCTTTTCGTTTACTGTCAGCACGAGTGCGGGTACGAAGATCCTGGTTCCTTATGCGCACTACAATATGGACGAGCAGCAAGGCAAGACCGTCCTGGTGGTTGACGACAACGCGACCAACTTGTCCATTTTAAAGCGCCAGTTGGCCCACTGGAAGTTAAAACCACTGTTGGCCGTTTCAGGCGAAGCGGCCCTGGCTATGCTGGCGGACAACCCCGGGATAGACTTGGTCATCACGGATATGCAGATGCCATTAATGGACGGGATTACGCTGGCCCGCTTCATTAAGCGGCAATTTCCGGATATTCCTATTATGCTGTTGAGTTCTATAGGGGAAGACTTTAAAGAAGACCTGGGGCCGCTCTTTGTTTCCATTATGACCAAACCGATCAAACAGCATATCCTGAGCAAGCAGATCCTGAACGCATTGCAACTGCACACACCAGTTCCACAGGAACAACTCAGCAGAAAAAAATTGTCGGCAGATTTTAGCGAGAGGTTTCCGTTTAAGATACTGATAGCAGAAGATAACCAGATGAACCAGCATGTGATAGCGCATATCCTGTATAAACTGGGCTATCAGCCGGAACTGGTTAAAAACGGGCAGGAAGCTGTAGAAGCCGCCAACCAAAGTGATTATTCACTTATTTTAATGGACATGCAAATGCCACTCATGGATGGCCTGGAAGCTACGCAGGTGATCCGCCAAACCGTGGTCAGGCAGCCGGTTATTATTGCGCTGACGGCCAATACCATGGAGGGCGATGAGGAAATATGCCTGAATGCAGGGATGGATGATTACCTTGGCAAACCAATTAAACTGGAAGAGCTGATGCAAAAGCTGGAGAAATGGCACGCCGGCTAAAAATTAAAAAGTATCGCATTAACGGCGCAGCCGATTTGGATTATAGGCTATTACATAGTACTGTTCGCTTTTAGCCAGGGTCGTTGCATCTACCTGCATTTCATAATTATCCAGTGGCTGGCTTAACCGGGCTTTAACAACACGAAATAGCCCCGGTAAAACTTCCGGTACAACCTTTGTAGCGATGACGGGATAATAGACTTTTTCTATAGCTGCCTTTTCAGCCGCAGTTGCCAGGCTTACTTTCCAGCGTTCATCAGCTTTAAAGCCATTTTCATTAGCGGTATTATTAAGGTCGAAGAGATATTCCCTGGCCTGGTATTCGGGGGTTTGATTATTCATTGTATTGGCATTTATTCTATTTAATAAGCTTTTCTTAGTGTGATGATCCGCATCCAGTGCATTAACTTCATTACCGGGTAAACCGGGTCGATCTCGAACCACCGTTTACCAAAATTGGCGCTGTTGGGATGTTTGTGATGATTGTTCTGGAACAGTTCGCCCAGCATCAGGAAGTCAAATGGCGTGGTATTTTTGGATTTATCCTTGTTATCAAAATTGGTATAGCCATATTTATGACCACACCAGTTCACAATGGCCCCGTGTATGGGCCCCATCATAAAATGGATGGGCAATAGCAAAAACAGCCACCAATGGGCAGCAAAGAAGATATAGATGCAGGTGTAAGCCGCACCAAATAACAACCTTGATAAGATAGAAGAACCCATCCGGTCAACAATGGGCCACTCCGGATAGTGTCCCGGAAATTGCGCTTCAGGATCCCTGGTACGTTTAACATAATCACCAAAAGTTATGATCGTTGCCTTCATCATCTGGTAGATGTCAACGAAGAAATGGGGAGAATGCGGGTCTTTCTCGGTATCGCTAAAGGCATGGTGCTGCCGGTGCATCATAGCATAAGCACGCGGATTTAGAAACGAGGCCCCTTCAAAAAGGTAAGCAAGAACATAAAATACCCGTTCCCAGAATTTATTCGTGGTAAACATGCGGTGCGAAGCATAGCGATGCTGGAAAAAGGTCTGAAAAAACAGGGACAGGAACCAATGCGCAATAAAAAAAATTAATATGATCATAAAAACGATATAAATAGCAATAAATAACAGGCATGGCTTTTCCAGGACTGTAGGCGGGCATAGAAAACAGAGAGGGCAGTGGGTCACTGTTGGCCTGAATTTGGCCGGCGGCACTTACGCAAAAAAGATTAAGCTGCGCTTGTTTTCCACCGGTAAACGTTTATGGGTATTGGGCCAGAAACAGCAGGTGCTTTATTTATAGAATCTTGAAAGACTATAAATACTAAACTGCTAATCCACTTATTTATTGTGGCATCGGCAGAACGGATTTTTTTAAAAATTTAATAAAAAAACAAAACCTATATTCTCTAACTTAGTTATTAACTTGTCGTTGCAGTTTTTCCCTTGCAATTTTTCCTTAGCCGTTCCCCTGTTTGACAAATTGATCCGGATTAAGCGGATTTTCCTGAAATAGTAAATACCGAATTGTTGAGTGAATTGATGACCCAACGGCTTTTGTAAATGAAAACGGGCAGATGGTTAAATCATAAAATATGGACAAACCTCTCTTTTTTTGTTAAAAGAGAAATGACCATCACGCTGGTGTTCTGGCTGATAGTTTTTTTCATAGCGATCAGCCTGAAATTGCTTGGGTTGATCAACTAATAACGCAAATGAATAATTGATATCTTTTTGCAGATTTTAAACGGGTTATAACGCTTCAAAATGGAAATATTTCAGGAAAACATATTGAAGCTCATCCGTGAGCGGTGTTCTGATCATTGGGACCTGGAAATATTCATGGATCATATTATTGTCAACCTGCCCGATACCCGGGAAGATCATCGCGCTATTTGCCAGCGGGCAAAAAAAGAGATCGTCCAATGTGTCCGGGAGCAATTCCCTGAAAGAGATACAGACTTGCTGTTTGAAGTAAGGAATGGTTCCTTGAATTTCAGTTTTAAACTGCCGAAAACTATAGCGGACCCTCACCCACTCAATTTTCCCCGTGCCTTTGAAGCCGAAAAATAGAAAGACAAATCTGCCTGATGCCGTAACCAATAATGCTCAAGTAACTTGTTTTGAAAAAATAAAAAATGACAAACCAGCGGTATCCCCGTTTGTTGTAAAAACAACCGGGATGTTCCGGTCAATCAAATTTATAAGGAGGGATTATCATGACCTTAGTAAAATTCAATGAGGGAAAAAACAGGGGCAGCCTGGTGCGCCCCGGGTTTGACGACATTTTTGAATCCATTATGAACGACACCTTTTTATCTGACCGGATGGTATCGCGGGTACCGGCGGTAAACATTTCGGAAACGGATGGACATTACCATATCGAGCTGGCCGCGCCGGGATTAAAAAAAGATGATTTTAAAGTAAACCTCGATCGCGATGTGTTAACCATTTCGGCGGAACACCAGTCCGGGCAATGGACAATGATAAAAAATATAACAAGCGTGAATACAGCTATACCTCGTTTGTGCGGTCTTTTACCCTGCCCGATTCGGCGGATGATGATGGGATCGAAGCTAAATATACCGATGGCGTGCTGAAAATTAATGTGGCTAAAAAAGAAGAGGCACGGACAGCGAGCCGACAGATCGAGATCAAATAGGCTGTCATCCAGGAAATTGTTAACAGGCGCTGGTAACAGCGCCTTTATTTTTTACACAATGTCAAACCCTGATGATCGAAGCAAGCAAAAAACGCCGCGCAACCGGCAACCGAACTTAAAGCAGAGGGTCCGTTTGCCAAGAAAGGCCTATATGCACGGGCGATAGAAAACGCCAGGGAACTTTGGCAGGAGGCCTCTGCTCAATGGCTATGTTTTAAACAAAAATGGTAAATCAATTTAAAAAATAAAACATGTGGTATTATCAATATTACTGGGGCATGAACCCGATATGGTGGGTGCTTTGGCTAATTCTGTTGATCTGGATATTTGCAACACCTTTTAGTATTCCCGGTCAGCGGCATAGAAGGGAGGATGCGCTGGCCATCCTGAAAAAACGTTTTGCAAGGGGAGAAATTGATCAAAAGGAATACGAGGAGCGGAAAGCGGTTTTGCAAAAGTAAAAGGACCGACCGCAAAGGCAATGTCCATTTTTGCCAAATCAGGCTATTGCCGGGTCTCAGTTCTGTTATGATATTCCCTATGAAAAAACAACAGCAAAGAAAATATTTCGATAAAGAGTGGGCGGCCATGAAAGCCTATCTGAAGTCCTGGTTAAAAAAAGAGCAACAGGAAGACCTGCATCGTTTTCGTGTACAGGTAAAAAAATTGCTCGCTTTTTTGATCTTGACAGACAGCGCAGGAGAACACCGAAAACTAATCAATCGGTTCAAAGCCGTGAAAAATATTTTCAAACAGGCCGGTGTGATACGAAACGCGTATATGAACCGGGAATTAGCAGAGGCGCAGCAAATTCATGATGCTGCGTTTATGAATAATCAGTTTCAATTGCAGGTAAAGGCCAGCCAGAAGTTTAAATCAAAAAAGGCCGGATTCTTTAGAAAAATAAAAGGTTCTTATCAAACGCTAAAGAGGAAGATAGCGCCGATCAGCGACCTGCATATCGACTTGTATTATGAAACTCAGCTCAAACAAATAGCCTTTATTCTTGCAGAGCCTCAATTTGATGAGCGGTTACACCAATGCCGCAAACAGGCTAAAAATTTGATCTATAATCATAAATTAATCCAACGTGCGCCGGGAAGCGGGTTTAATACGGCTTACCTGGAACAGGTGCAAACTACTATCGGCGACTGGCATGATCATGTGCTGGCAATAAAATTATTCTCAAATAATGCCGCCAATGACCGGGCGGCTGTTACCCGGCTTAAAAGGCGGGAAACAAAATTAAAACAAGACATCATTGCCCTTACCGAAGATTTTTACAACCGGGCAACTACCGTGGTGAGTATCCAAGTTGAACAATTAAGCTAAAAAAGCAAAACCTTTTTTTGCCGGATATGTACTATTGTTATTTAGTGTCATGGATGGTTTGCTAACCGCTTATTTCATGGCAGCTTAACAAAGAACCCGGCTTTTCATACGCTCGTTCCGCTGTTGTTAATGCGGGAAAAAACGATTTGAAACCCAACAGTTGTGGTATAAAGTTTGTGCGATTGTCTACGATTGTTCATTAAATCAATGGTTATGAAAAATTGGAGTAAATTATTTGTAGTATTTGCCCTGGTTGTTTTCGGGGTAAATCAGGCAAGGGCCCAGCGGTCCTTAAAGGATGATGAGGCCAACAAAGCGGCTGAGGTGAAAGATTTGGTTAATGGTGGAAGATATACTTTTGAAGCAACCAAACTCGTCTCGGGAAAGGGTGAGAGCAAGCCATTAAAGGCGACTTATAACCTGGATATTTCAAAGGATACGCTGATTGCCAATTTACCGTCTGCCCGCAGTGGGAGTATCAGGTTTACCTGTACCCATTTTGCTTATGGCACAGAACCCGGTAAAAACGGCCATCACGAAATCGTTATTCAGCCAAAGGAAAAAACTGCCGATATGCAGGCAGAGAAATTAAAACTGGATATTTCTTCATTAGGTTATACAACGCTAACCGTTATCCGGCCCAAGCAAAGTCCACTATCCTATTATGGCTACATTAAAGAACCGGGTGCGGAATTTCCGCCGGTAAGTGCCCGGTATTAAGTTTGGTTTAAATTTTTACCAGGGAAGCGGCCCCGTTCAGGGCGGTTTTTTTGCATGATTACGCCGTAACCTACTTTCATTTTGGAATATCGTTTGGCGCTTGTTTATAGGAAACTATAATTAAACCGGCAGGTACCGAAGCTTAGGTGCTGCTGAAAATCATCCAATTATTTCCGCTCGATGCCGTTTTGATTTTCCAATTAATTACATCGATTTTATTTCAGTGATCAGTTTTTGCAGAACATCCTTGGCATCTCCAAAAAGCATTGATGAATTTGGCAGAAAGAAAAGTTGGTTCTCAATGCCTGCATAGCCCGGTCGCATACTTCGCTTGTTGATGATAACAGATTTTGCCTTCCATACCTGTAGTACAGGCATCCCATAAATCGGGCTTGAAGGGTCATTTTCGGCGGCGGGGTTAACCACATCATTGGCCCCAAGTATGAGTACAACATCAGTAGAACTGAACTCCTCATTTGCGGCTTCCAATTCCAGCAAATCATCATAAGATACATCAGCTTCGGCCAGCAGTACATTCATGTGGCCGGGCATGCGCCCGGCAACCGGGTGGATCGCGTATTTCACGTCAACGCCACTACTTCGTAATGATTTTTCAAGCTCATGGCAGGCATGTTGCGCCTGTGCTACCGCGAGGCCGTAACCGGGTACGATCATCACTTTATGAGCATACTTCATTACCATTGCAGAATCAATTAAACTTATTTCCCTGTAAGTACCCTGGTCATCGGTAGCTGTTGAACCGGCAGCAACCTTAGCTCCGCCAAACGAACCGATAAGTACATTTTTTATTGAACGGTTCATGGCCTTGCACATAAGTATAGTAAGAATTGCCCCTGCAGAACCCACCAGGATACCTCCCGTAAGCATCACCTGGTTATTATACAAAAAGCCGGCACATGCTGTTGCAACGCCTGTAAAAGAGTTTAATAAAGAAATCACTACCGGCATGTCCGCTCCGCCAATGGGCAATACAAATAAAACACCATAACAAAGCGACAGGGCGAGGATACCACAGAAAATAAGAACCGGAGCGCCAGTGTCGCCATGAATGATTAAAGCGCCCAGAACCAATATAACAAACAATATAACGAGGTTAAAAATATGCTGCCCTGAAAATGTATGGTCTTTTATTTTGCCACTTAGTTTTCCGTAGGCAATCATGCTGCCTGCAAAAGAAACACCGCCAATAACCATCCCTGCCAATATGGACAGCAGGTGCATGGCTGTATTATCCTGCGCTATACGGCCAAATTCAACCATAGAAATAAGCGCGGCACATAAGCCACCCATCCCGTTGAATAGGCTGACCATCTCGGGCATCTCCGTCATTTTTACCTTTAATGCCGCTAATGACCCGATAACCGTTCCGATGACCATTGCACCCACGATCCATCCGTAATTATGAAATGGCGCGCCAACCGGCTGATAAAGAAAAAGCGTGCCCAGGATTGCGATTCCCATACCGGCTGCGGAAACCAGGTTCCCCTTGCGCGCCGTTGCCGGGTTTGATAACATTTTTAGCCCTATGATAAACGAGACAGATCCGATAAGGTAGCAGACAGACAGGATATTTGTATACATATTATTATTTATCTTTATTTTGCTTAGATGCCGTTTGTTTGACCGACTTAAACATTCCCAGCATCCTGTCAGTCACAACGAAACCGCCTACAACATTTATGGTACCCACGATTACCGCGACAAAACCCAAGGTCAATGCCAGGTAATTATCAGGAGAGGCTTCTCCCATTACGATAATTGACCCAATGATGATTACACCGTGAATGGCGTTTGCACCGCTCATTAAAGGCGTATGTAAAACCGACGGAACCCTCGAAATTACTTCTATCCCTAAAAAAACAGATAGGATTACTATATAAAACAGCTCAATGTTGCTCTGAATGAAGTTCAGGAATATTTCCATGATTTTGATTTTTGATAATGATTGGTGAAATAACTTTTCCGCCATTGGTGATACAGGTACTGCTGATAATATCGTCAGTAAAATTAAGATCCATGACACCCTCCTTATTGATGAGCAGCTTAAGGAAATTCAACACGTTTTTGCCGTATAATTTACTTGCATCTGAGGGTAATGAAGCGGCCAGGTTACCGGCACCAATTATACTTATATTACGGCAAATGATGGTTTCATTGTCTTTTGTTACTTCTGTATTACCCCCGGTTGAGGCAGCAAGATCAATAATTACAGATCCGGCCCGCATTGTGGCAATCATATCTTTTGTTACAAGTATGGGTGCTTTTTTTCCAAATATCTGGGCAGTAGTAATAACGATATCTGCTTTTTTTATACTTTCTGCAATTTTCAGCTTTTGTCTTTCTTTAAATTCCTCGGACTGATCAACGGCATAACCACCTGCTTTAGAAGCATCGGCAATGCCCTCCACCTCCACAAACTTTGCCCCCAGGCTTAATACTTCCTCTTTAGCTGCCGCGCGGGTGTCAAATACTTCTACCACTGCCCCTAAACGGCGGGACGTAGCAACAGCTTGCAAGCCGGCCACACCGGCACCAAGCACCAGTATTTTTGCAGGCGCACAACTGCCGGCAGCTGTCATCATCATCGGTACGTAATGGGGATACAGCGACGCTGCCAGTATAGCGGCTTTATACCCGGCAATATTGGATTGAGAACTCAATACATCCATACTTTGTGCCCTTGTAGTACGTGGCAGCATATCCAAACTGAATACCGTAAGCCCTTGTTCTATCCAATTTTCAACCTGTGCTTGATTGTATAAAGGAGAGTACACACCAATGAATGCTTTATTTTTGATTGAGAAAGGAAGCTCGTTATAGTGAATACTCAACAAAATGTTAGCCCCGTCGATAATTTCGGTCCTTGATTTTATGACAGCACCATTGTTTGTATATTCCTCATCTGTACAAAAAGCTTTCAAGCCGGCTCCCGGTTCCACCCAAACAAAAATGCCGCTTTTTACTAATGCAGCTACTTCTGCGGCCAACAGGGAAACCCTTGATTCAAATGATGGTTCTTTTAATATGCCAATGGTCATAATAATTTAAATTATAAAGTGTAATAACGAAAAATTTGCTAAGCAGGGCCTATGCAAACTTAAGAACGATGTTTTTTTATTTATTTCTTTTTTCATCTTATCAAACACAGAATTTAAACTTTCTAATTTGGCAGCATGAACTATTGTCATATTTTACAAATGTATTCTTCGTGCTTCAACTATTAGTAACGAAGCTCCGGGTTAATAGTGATTTTAATCATCATTATTTAATTCACATTGTTTTTTATTCACCCATTTTTTTCTATCCGGGCGGTACCCACCTCTTCTATATTATTAGCGAAAGCCCTGGTTGAAATCGGCTAAAGCCATAGCGCCGGGACATAACTCGTGTTGTTCCAAACTGTTCAACGCCCTATCTGATGTCTGTATCGTATGATGCAGATCGGTTGACTGAGGCTCTACATATAGTAATCCTGTAAGTATCTCACTTTTGTTCCTGGAATTTTGCAGGGCATTCATAGCGGCCAGCCTGTCATAAGGATCACGGTTAGCCGCGAGTTTTTCAAGGCGAATAAAAGTGCCATCGTGCATCTTTATATCAGTTCCGGTACCTTTTTCATAGCTCGTTTTAATTTCTTTTTTTTCCGGAACAAAATCTGTTGTAGCGGTGGCTTCAATATGTTCGCGTACGTAATCGTATGATTTGGTTGACCCCGGGTTATTATTAAAAGTAACGCAGGGAGAAATAACATTTATAAATGCAAAACCAGGGTGTTCAATTGCCGCCTTTATCAGCGGGATTAGCTGTTCTTTATCGCCCGAAAAGCTCTGGGCCACAAAGGTAGCTCCGAGTTCAAGGGCGAGGCCTGCAAGGTCAATGGGTTGGAAAGGATTCACCGTACCTTTCTTACTCTTCGAGCCGGCATCGGCAGTTGCAGAATCCTGACCTTTTGTAAGCCCGTAACAGCCATTATTCATTACTATATATACCATGTTGAGGTTACGGCGGATAACATGTACAAACTGGCCCATACCAATGGATGCCGTATCACCATCGCCGGATACACCCATATAAAGCATGTCGCGGTTTGCCATATTAGCGCCCGTTGCTACAGAGGGCATCCTGCCGTGTACAGAGTTAAAGCCATGCGAATTGCCCAGGAAATAGGTGGGTGTTTTGGATGAGCAACCAATGCCCGATAATTTTGCGATACGGTGTGGTGCAATAGACATTTCGTAACATGCCTGTATGATGCTCCCGCTAATAGAATCATGTCCGCAGCCTGCACACAAGGTAGAAATAGCGCCTTCATATTCTTTAGTGGTGTATCCGAGTTCATTTTTGGGTAAACCGGGATGGCGGAACGTAGGACGTATATAAGTCATGATAATATATTATTGATAGACAAGGGTTTTTGCCGCAGTTAAGTTTTTATTGATATGAGTTATAATAGTATACGCTGTAATGGGCATACCGTCATAATTCAACACAGGAATCAATTTTTGCGGATTTGCATTCAGTTCATTTATCAACAAACTGCGCATTTGAGCATCACGGTTTTGCTCTATTATAAATATTTTTTCATGTGAATTTATGAAATCCTCAACAGTTTTATTAAAAGGGAAAGCCTTTAGCCGCATGGCATCAAAAGAGATATTTTCCTGTTTCATGATGTCCATTGCTTCCTCTGCCGAATAAGTTGAGGTGCCAAAAAACACAATGCCATACGGACTTTTATTTTTCTCCTGGTAAAGGTGTGGAGCAGGTACCGTGTTTTTCGCAGTATCCCACTTTTTCAACAACCTGTCCATATTGCGGGCGTATATTGTGCCGTCTTCAGTATAAGCGGCATATTCATCCCGCGATGTGCCCCGGGTAAAAAAAGAACCTTTGGTAGGATGCGTACCCGGAATTGTTCTATAAGTGATACCATCGCCGTCTACATCCAGGTACCGGCCGAATTGAGGTATTTCTTCAAGCTCTTCGGCATTGAGCACTTTTCCCCTGTTATATTCCCGTTTGTCGTCCCATTCAAAGGGCTCCGACATGTGGTCGTTCATCCCAAGGTCAAGGTCAGACATCATTATTATAGGTGTCTGCAATTGTTCCGCCAGGTCAAAAGAACCGGCGGTCATTTCAAAACATTCTTTTGGGTTAGCGGGGAAAAGCAATACCTGTTTGGTATCGCCGTGCGAAGCATAGGCTGCAAGCAATATATCCGACTGCTGTGTACGTGTAGGCATACCGGTAGATGGGCCGGTGCGCTGTACATCTATCAATACAGATGGTATTTCGGCAAAATAGGCCAACCCTAAAAACTCATTCATCAATGACAGTCCTGGCCCGCTGGTAGCAGTAAATGAACGAGCGCCATTCCAGTTAGCGCCAATCACCATTCCAATTGCAGCCAGTTCATCTTCAGCCTGTACTATGGCAAAATTATTCTTGCCGGTTTCTTTGTCGACCCTCATTTTTTTGGCATACTTTTCAAAAGCTTCTACCACCGACGTGGAAGGCGTGATAGGATACCAGGCAACTACTGTAGCACCGCCATAAACCGCGCCAAGGCCACAGGCAGCATTGCCATCTATTAAAATCTTGTTGCCGGTAAGGTTACGTCTTTCCAGCCGTAAATCTAATGGATATGTATAATTGTCGTGAATATATTGGATACCCAGTTTCAGCGCTTTTACGTTAGGGACAATGAGTTTCTCTTTGCCATTAAATTGCTCGGCAAGCAATTGTTCAAGTACTTCAAATTCAATATTGAGCAAGGCAGACAAGGCACCCACATACATGATATTCTTAAACAATTGCCGCTGGCGCGGATCAGTAAATTCATGGAGACATATATCCATTAATGGTACTCCGATATAATTCACGTCATCGCGTATTAATTCGGGGTGTAATTTTTTTGAGCTGTCATACAAAAAGTACCCGCCGCTTTTTACTGCCAGCACATCGGTAGCGATGCTTTGCGGGTTAACACATACCATCAAATCTACACCTTCGCGCCTGCCAAGATATCCCTTTTCGCTTACCCGCACTTCGTACCAGGTGGGCAAACCCTGTATGTTGGATGGGAAAATATTTTTAGGAGTAACCGGAATCCCCATCCTAAAAATAGCTTTGGCAAAAAGATAGTTGGCACTTGCAGAACCGGTACCGTTTACATTAGCAAAACGTACCACAAAATTGTTTATTTTACTTTTATGCATTATTTAACCTGCTTTAGTAACATTATATAAAAATTGCTGCATATCCCACGCTGAGGTTGGGCAACGCTCTGCACAAAGCCCGC
>Ga0206816_1036_pt1 | contig 34744 bp, 30 predicted proteins | sample Alteio_BWOrgCont_88_FD_152866 | JGI IMG/M metagenome (GOLD analysis project Ga0206816, IMG submission 152866) | Enriched cells from forest soil in Barre Woods Harvard Forest LTER site, Petersham, Massachusetts, United States -... | ecosystem: Environmental > Terrestrial > Soil > Temperate forest >... | reverse complement strand
GGAAGCGAAAAAGATTATTTCTGCCAGAGCTACCGCTGATAAAAATTTCCCTTCCAGTCCCAAGAAATTAAAATCTAAGAAAGATTTTTCGGCATCATGTAAGAATTCTCGGCTGGAACATGAGGAGGGATACAGGGACAAGTGTAATGAAAAGAACAAGAAATATGCTAAAGACGGGGTGATTAACAAGACTCCGGCGAATGCTAAACGCAAGGAAAAGCAAAAATTCACGTATGCTATGTATAAAGCAATTCACGAAGACCCTGAACCCATTTATTGTGTTCTGAATTCGAAGCATCAATGTCTTCGGGAGAGTAATCTCCACAGGTGCAATCACACTGTTTGTCCTTTAACGAAAAGATTTTCGCTTGAAGATGGTATTTGCTATCCTTTATCTTTATAGAAAAACCGGCTTAAGACTTGTTTCGGCGCATTAAACCCCTTTATGGATGCTACTCCGAACAGGAAATGAAAAGAATAGAAAACATAGAAATGAGAACCACAGGAAATTTGAACAAACGCACAGATAAGGGAATGTATGCTTCCACTATGCTAAGGGATGCTTCCACTAATGGAAGTGCTGCTTCCACTATGAGTAAGGATGCTTGCACTAAGAGTAGTGGTGCTTCCACTAAGAGTAGTGGTGCTTCCACTAAGAGTAGTGGTGCTTCCACTAAGAGTAGTGGTGCTTCCACTAAGAGTAGTGGTGCTTCCAATAAGAGTAGTGGTGCTTGGACTAAGAGTAGTGGTGCTTGCACGAAGAGTAGTGGTGCTTGCACGAAGAGTAGTGGTGCTTGCACGAAGAGTAGTGGTGCTTGCACTAAGAGTAGTGATGCTTTTCTTTGATTCCCGGAATAATAGTATTGAAAATTAAACAGTTAAACATAATTTAAATAAATAAAAAGATGAATTTAGAAGTAAATGTAACCCGAAAAGGGCAAATTGGAAGCCTCGGCAAAGAAATTCCAACGTTTGAAATTTTCAAATCTCGTGATGGCGGGATTGAAATATTCCCTTTGAAAGATATTCCTTTTGAGGACGAAACAAGTATCAAGGTACTTGTTAACAGAAAACCATTGTTTGAAAGAGATTTCAAGGAATCTTTTATCAACAGGGAAATGAAAAAGGCGGTACAACCTGACAGGTGCTTTTCGGCTCCTGTCAGATTTCTATTTATCTTTTCATACTTCTACTTAATTTATTTGCCGCGACAAAAATTACTAAAAATATTTAACTAATAGAGTTTTTGAGTAGGAATATATTCTAGAAAAAAACGGGGAAGAGGGGTAAAAAAAGGTTTTAGTACACTTATATTTGATAATTTTAGCAAGTGCAATATAGCGATAAATCAAATAATTATCATATATTTAAGTTCATTTGTACCATTACGAATTATTAAAACCTTAGTAAGAAAGCCTTTGTGCTCTTCCCGAACGATAAAGACACATTGTCGAACGGTAAGGTGCTCTTGTCGAACGATAAAGACACATTGTCGAACCTCACCGACACATTATCGAACCTTACTGTGTCATTGTCGAACCTCACCGACACATTATCGAACCTTACTGTGTCATTGTCGAACCTCACCGACACATTGTCGAACGACAATGACACATTGTCGAACGACAATGACACATTGTCGAACCACATTGTGTCATTGTCGTTCGACAAGGTGTCATAGAAAACCAACTAAAACAAAGCGGAGTATAATTAAATACCCCGCTTTCAATTGCTTTATACTTTTTGTGAAATGTTATTAAGGATTCAATGTGAATCGAATCGAGAACCCTCCATTAAGATTCGATGTGGGGAAGGTCGTCGAAACATAAGGTGTATTGATCACATCGGTAATAAAAAACCTTAGTGTTACGCGTTGATTCAGGGCATAATCGGCAGAAGTCTTTACTGAAACAACGGTAACTCCCGCGACTGGCAAATTGGATTCAGGATCAATCTGGTGAATAATCGTCCGGTCTTCACGAACACTGACATCGAGCTTCACTATCAAATCACTCTTGGGATTGGTTTTTCCGCCAAGATTGATCGGGAATTTGACTTTCTTGAATTTGTATCCCGTACCAAATACTACTTCATTGCTCTTCACTTCAGTGATTTGAGTATTAGCAAAACTTAATGAAATAGTGCGGCTTGCTCTATACTCCAATTTCAAAAGCAGCGAACTTTTCAAAGTAGCATCTATCCCGAGCAAGGGGCTGAAGGTTTCGATAATAGTAGCCTGACTGATGTCATACTTAGGATAATAATCACCAATACTGTTTTTTTGATAAGCGAAGTTAGCTAATTGGTCATAATTAATATCTGTAGTATAAGAATTAATATTGAAAGTGGATTGATAGCCGTGGGTAAGATTAATGGACGTGAAAATTTGAGAAAGGGCAGGTAGCTTGCCTAAGCCATCATAAGTGAACCTCCAGTTTGGCAACGGGATTTTAAGGAACGGGTTATCAATATTAACTGTAGCGGGGTTTTGTGCACCATAAGCCGCAAGGAAAGCGGGGAGTAAAACATTTTGGGAAGAAGGTCCGTATCCAGCAGGGAAATTAGCAGAATCTAAACCATTGTGAGTTCTAAAATATGGATTTGAGGAAGCCAGTCGAGATGCAATCTGGAATCTGTAATTCTGGAAATTTTCAAACGTCTGGTTAGAATAATCAGCATTATCCTTAACAAAAGCGGTGCCTATTGAAATATAGGATATGCTGAATGTACCGGATGTTGTCGGATTAGTGATTTGTAATGCACCTGCAGAATCATGGAAGTAAACAGAATTATTTTCAGAATAATTACGCATAAAATTGACTTCAATACGCATATTCTTTATTGGTTCAAAAGTTCCTCGAATGGTATAATTCTGAATATGGTTTTGGGTAGTAGGATTTAATTGGTTTGTATCCGTAGTAATCCATCCATTATGATATGCCCTATATCGAATATCTTCTGGATCATTAATACTGCTTCCCTGCTGTCCAAAGACAAAAGGAATACCGGGAGCACCCCTCGCAAGATCATTTCCAAGAATATAGGAATTAGGCAAATACCCGGGTAATCCTGTCCCATTGGTCTCGGTATAGGTGCCGGAAACAGTTTTGAGCGACATTAAAAGTTTACCAATAACCCGAACCACCTCTGGTACAGGCTTTTCAACCGGTTTCTTGATGATTGGTTTCTTCACTTTCGAAGTATCGTTTTTAGGCTTTGGAACAGCCTTCTCTGGTTTTGGAGGAGGGGGAGGCGGAGTATTAATCTTTTTCAGGAATGGAACTTTATTGTAAAGATTCGTCATATTAAACTGGGCGTTTAATTGCTTTGTATTAGAGTTTTGAATGGTATTCGCAACATTAATTGGTGCCCCTGGCAGACCCGTTGTAGGATCAACTGTCGGAATAGGAAGCGGACCAGCCATCCAGTCATATACGCCCCCATATTTTGCATTTAAGGTTATCCAATCCAAAATAGGGATTTTGCTTAAAGGCACCGCCCATGAGAGGTTGGCAGCATGGTGATAATGGACAGTCCTTCCAAGATCCCAGAAGTTGGTTTTTACTGTATCTATCTTTTCCCTTGTATCAAGAGCACCTTGTGGTTCATCAATCCGTCCATTGTTCACCGCATTGAAATCAAACTTTAAAGATTTTGTCAAATCAAATTTCAAATCATAGGTACGGTTCATCAGGAAGTTTTTATTATAAGTCGTGGGTAATGTAAAATCACTTCCTGCCGTATTTCTAAGTTGAGTTTCCTCATATTGCCTGTCCACATCCGTTCTGAAGGCGATGTTGGTAGGCATTAAATAAAAGTTGAAATCCTTTAATAACTTATAGTATTTGTGATTAAGAGCAGACATCTTTGCAAAAGGGGTAATATTCTTAGGGTTATTGGTAAAGTTATATGCAATAGCCCCTTTATGGTCTTCAAAGAAATCATGGTCAATAATATAATTTGTATGCAACATATATGAATACGCATAAGTAAGCGACCAATTTTCAATATCATAAATATGAGCCTTCGACTTGCCTACCTTGACCTTTCTGACATTGGTAAAGTTCAGACTCTTTCGGGTGGTCAAGTCATAAGAAACCTGCTTTAAAGAATCTCCAACTCTCGGATTCTTAACATCAGCTTCATTGATTGAATTTTGTAATAGAATATCAGGGTCATTGGGGTCATACTTTGGAATATCAGTAATATGAGAATATCCAACATACATAGGTACTTTAATTCCGCTTTTTGGAGGAAGGAATTTACCGAGTTCAAGTGAAGAAGATGCATCAAAGGTAGTGATATCATCTTTACTCAATTGATCCACCGTCTGATCAATACTTCCAAAACCAAAAGTTTTTTTACTTGCTGCCAATGTAACCGTTCCCAGATCTGCAAGTTTTGTGATAACCCTTGTATTTGCAGCCCAGCCACCATCTTCAATAAAATCAGTAAGCCTAAGTTCATCCACCCATACTTCAGCACATTTCGGAAGGGCATCATCATGAGGATTAATAACTCGGTCGTACTTTGGATTTCTAACTCCTATCATCACTACCTTGACTGCACTTAATGTTGGATTACCCATTACATAAATGTTATTATTCGGATTTAGAGGATCAGCAATCGTATAGAGATTAGTTACAGGAGCACCAGAAGAATTCCTGTTTTGCTTTGCAGTCTGAAGTTCTTGAATATTAATAATCATGTTGTTGGCTATAGGCCAGACATCATTAGGATTACTTGAATTATTAAGATCAAATGTAATAGGCATTTCATATTCGTAATAGTTATCAGTGAAATCAGTTCCAAACCTGATAAAACACCTCAAATCGCCATTATGAATAGGTTGCCCCTCTAAAGCCTCGCCATGTACAAACATCTGAATCTTCGCAAAGTTCCTGCTATCAAACGATAGGTTTTTATAGGCAGCTCTTGCATCCCCATCTTGCAAACCACAAACTTGAAGGTCGAGAGATTGCTCATTTAATTTTTGAAGATTGGTAGTAGCAATATTTACCTGTTGTTGAATTCCTGGAGGAAGCACATAATTAATAGGTGTACGTGTTCCGTTTTCATTAAGATTTACTACGCCAACATTAAATAAAGTTCCGTTATGATTATTTGGTTTAATTTCACCTGGAGTTTCCAAAGAAAAAGTATATTTTCTCCAATCATCCCTGATTAATCGAAGGAATCCAAAGCGCAGAATAATACTGTCACTAAATCCTCTCATGAACATTCTCATGAACCGAATTGAATTAAAATCTTCGATGGAACCAACTGTTAAATCGGGTGTTCTTATAGGAACCTTAAATTGATACCAATTGACTGTACTTGTAGTACCATTTGCCAATGTTACTTTAGCAGGAACAATACTGGTGATATTATTTTGACCGACCTGCATGTTTGGTCTAAGGTAAACATGGTATTGATAATAGTTCTCATAAGAACTCATGGTAAAGTCCTTATTAATATCCTCTGCATCCGGATAATTTGTTTCAGATGTAGGTGTAGAACCCGATGAAATTACAGAATTTCCTTCTAAGCCATTGTATGCCTTGTATCTGTCAAGAATAGTTAGTTGAGCGTTATCATAAGCACTATTCATATAATACGTGTAATCGTCATTTGAAGGGTCAGATGATGCTTTTTGATACGCTCCAGAGCCAGTCCCGAAAATAGTAGCAATTTGATTTAGATAAGGTTGGAAGTGAGCTCGTTCTTGAGCATCAATCAGTCCATCTAAACCAACATCTTGATTTGCTCTTGCATTGGGATCATTAGAAAAAGCATTTATTACTTCCTGAACGGCGGGCACCCAGCCCCAAACAGATGAAACGGTATCCATATTTGTGGCACTACCATCGCCAGGTAATCCATTTTCATAACTCATAAAACCATCTTTCAAAATATCTTCTGATATATCTCCAAGATTAAAATATAAGTCTCCGACATTTGATGATGCCTCATTGTAAACATAAGGATCCATTAACCAGAATTCAAGGAAGTCAATATTCGAAGCCTCAAAGTCAGTGGTTTGCATCGCTCTCATAATTCCTCCCCATCTTGTTGTTGGATATGTTAAGCCTCCGGTTGTATCAATTCCTTTTGCATAACTATTATTACTGACAACATAGTTATAAGGTCCTTTTTCTTTTGGATAATATCCAACATTCATTACCAATAGTGTTGTTGGTAAACCATTAGCAGGAGTTTCATTTGGAAAAATTTCTGTTTCTAAAACTGGTCTGACGAAATGACTGGATTGAAAAGCTGTATTATTAGCAATATAAGTTGGTGTCAAGCTATTGTTATTGACAAATAAGGGGTCAATGTTATACCAACAAAATTTTGCTCTGTTATATCCATAAGCAAGATTATTTGAAAGAGAAGCCTCGGGAAACAAATTTGGTTGTCCTTGTGGCGTGCTGGCAATATACCAGGTGCCAACATTTGAAATATCTAAAGGAGTGGAGCTACCCTCAAAGTCATCAATATAGGCATTTCCTGCTTGCCCTATAGAGTTAGAATGACCAGGAATAAGTTTGGCAAATTCACCGGTGAAAGTTACGCTTGATGGTTCCTTAGTATGTATAAGAGGTAAATCATCTACTAATTTAGTAATAAGTCTTGAATCAGTTTTATAGGTCCAATCAAATCCATAAATCGTATTTGAAACAGGGATGTCTGCTACATTTACTTTTTGAGTCAAAGGCTGTTCTCCAAGATGAAGCAAAGTTCCTCCCAATAAAAAGTCATTCGATACTTTGTAATCAAGCCTGGCTCCCCACATAGTTTTTGCTTGAATATTAAACATCGAATTGCTCTCGACATTAATCTGAATTGGAATGCCTGAAGCAAGTATTCCTGAATTTATAATCTTCAATCTGCCAAGAGTATAATCCACCGTATAATCCTGATTTTCTACCAACTTTACTCCTCCAGCAGTTACTGATACAGAGCCTTGAGGAATATTTAAAGCATTTAATGAGATTTCCGAATTATTAGAGCTTTGATAGCTTCCTTCTATATAAAACTTGTCAAATTGAGGCAATTGCTGTGCAGCTGTTTTTGTGGAATCATAGAGTGCATGATAAACATATTTATTAGCCAAAATTTGTTCGGAGGGTAAGAATTTATTAGCTAAGAAATTTCCAAATGGCTCGGCTTGAGGAAAGATAATCCTGCCATTGGATGAATTAATTGTTACACCATCAATAAAGTCAAATATCCCATCAGGTTGAGGGTCGTTATTTTGATCTAATTTATCTAAATTCAAAACCTGCAATAATGGTTTACCATTCAAATTAGCACCCGCTGGTATGAAATTAATTTTTGTTCCTGTTCCATCATTGAGATACATTACATTCAACAAAAAGTTAGTCTTAGATACCTGGTATGCACCGAGTGAATAAATATTTTTCATCATAAGTTTCCAGGTTGGAACTTTGGGATTGGGATTTGTGCTTTGCAATAATTTAACGATAAGAGCATTCGGGGTAGAAATTCCATCTGAAGTTAATTCACCAACCTTAAAAGTACCTGTCTGTCCGATTACCTGGTATTCAAAAGCTACCCCAAGGACATCTCCCGAATTCAATGCCTGGTTCAGAGAAATATAGCCAAGTTGCCTGTTGAAAGTATATTCTGTGGGTAGCAATTTCCTCGCATTCTGAACTTGGTCATAATCCACATCTCCTGACATGGATGGAATATTAGTGGCCAAAATGGAATTAGATTTATTTACATTTCTTATACTATCCAGTATCGAAGATGTTGTAATTCTTAAGTAAAGATCATTGGAAAGCTTATTATCAGGATAAACAGATGACCCTGCATGAATATAAGTTGAATCAAAAGGATGCTGCTCTGCTAAATCCTGGAAAGCCACAATGTTTCTTGTATTAGTTACAGCACCAGTTCTATTGGTCACCCATACTTCAATCTGGGTGATGTTAATGGAGGATGAAATTATCGGTGTATTCGCCAAAGCAATGTCATAATTGTCATGAAAAAATTGAGCCAGGAAAAAATGTTTATTGGCTTCATACTGGTCACCTTTGATAGAATAATTAGTAGTCTGCGCACCTCCCTGAACATTTATAGTATTACTTTGACCTTTTTGTTGCGCAAATAAGGCCGTCACTGTAAGTGCACCAAACTGTAATTGAGTCTTTAATCCAAAGAGCGTCTGGCTACCTGTTATCAACGAATTATTCAATGGAAGTGTAATATTACCAGCCTCAATCTTCTTAATGATTTCATCTTCTTTGCCAGTATATTCGAGTTTCATTTTGTTCTCGAAATCAAAGGTGGCTTCCGTATTATAATTTACGCCCATCTTCATTTTATCGCCTATCTGAGCGGTAACATTCATTTGAATTTTTTCATTAAAATCAAAGGTTGAAACTGTCCTTTGAGTTAAAGGTAATGCAGGATTATCGTTATGAGAGCGATTGTATGCAAAGATTAGTTCAGCGGAACCCTGCGGTTTAATATCAATGGTATTCCCTCCAAAAATCCGGTCAAAAATTGCATTGTTGATATATAATTTAGGATTCCAGGCACCCGGTTTTGTTTTCGTTTCATCGGCAGTTTTTTGTTTCCAGTAATTCCTCAATTGCTGTTGCTCCATGTAATCATTAAACTCATCAAAAGTCATGTAGTCAGGGTTTCTGTAAAACATATTTCCAATTGTTTCATTGATGTCATATTCCCGATATTCGGGATCATATTCAATAGTAGTTTTTACATTAGAAGGATTATGCAAATACATTCCGCTGGAATCTCCGCCAGAAGAAAGATCATCGGTGATTTTATCACTAAACGGATATTTTAATTTAATAGGCTTAGGCGAATCTGGAGGATTAACAGGGCTAATAGGTGGAGTGATTATTGGACTTTCTGAGTTAGGAGATATATTCAAAGGATTAAAAGAGATGGGTTCATCAAGAGGATTAATTACGGGCTGATTTCCGTAAACCATTGAAAGAAAAATAAAGAACCCACCAATTCCAATTAGAATCGCAGTAAGGTTCTTAAACCCTGATTTTTTTGCAATAATATTTCCTGAAGAAGAAGGTTTCTGCACTTTATGAATTTATTAAAATTTGGCGAACAAGATTCCCTAACGAACATGCATAAATTTTATTGCAAAAATCTATATAAAAAGTTAATAACATCTCTCTGTATCCTTTCATTTCCGGCAATTTTTTATTTCTAATTTTTTTGCATGCAAGTTCATAGCTAAATTTTTCTGAACCTTCCTTTCTTGGAAGGGAGGGCGAAAATAGAAAAATACTTATCAAATTAATAATTATTGCTTGAGGAAACTTTTTATAAAAATGTTCATGAGAGAATTTTGTGAGATAAAATCCTTGAATAAACTCTTATATCTTTACTTTTGATAAGAAAGCATCAGTTAAATTTGGTTTCCATTTGAATGAAGTGAGTTTCTGTTCGAATGAAACTCGCTGGCGTTGGAATGCCAAAAGGATTAGTCGTTTACTTTTTCAAAAGTGTCGTGACAACTTTGAGTTGTGTCGCAACAACATTGGTTCGCGTTCGAATGAAAATGTTTTTCAGGACAACAAACAGCCAAATCTTCATCTTAAACCTCGGTACGTTGGCATCACACCAAGGTTTTGTTCGAACGAACCTCAATGATGTCGGGACACTGGCGAAAGGTATGGTGAGATCATTGAAAGGTATCGCGACGATATTTCGAGGGTTTTGACTTAATCATCGAAAATTTACCAAAATGAAGTGTATATTTTTAAGATTCCAAAGTAGCATATATTATTCACATTCAACTTCAGGATTTTATCAATTAGCTTTCCTGATTTCAAATTCCCCCAAAATTTCTAAAAATACAGATCTATAAATTCTTATATTTCAAAAACAAGTAGCTTTATATCACTTTATAATTCCTGTATTCACCAGGTTTCCATCCGGTAATTTTCTCTATTTTATTTAGGAGCTTATATTTTGCAGACAGCTTCTTTTTTGTAGGATCAAAATCAAATGTCCAGTTCTTTTCGGCTATTCTCTTCTTCATGACAACCGGATGAGTTCCCTTGAAAATAGCCAGTGAATCTATCTTTGTATAATCAAAAGTATCCTCCGCACTTACCATCTTTTCAACCTTCTTTTCATCATGCCATAAGGAATGAAAATACTTTTGTTTTGCCTGCTGGTATTGAGGCGGCTTCACCCATCCATAATGATAAATGCATGCATCAATAGGTTTCACATGAAGTTTTCTTCCATCAATCCTGAAGCCCATAGCATCACGATAAGACCTGATGTTTTTCAAATTCCTGATGACTCGAACTTCCTTGCGATACCAGCGTCTTGAATCACCAATGTAATCATAAGACCCATAAAAATGAAGGTAATCAAACAACAATCCTTCAACCGTTTTATCAGCTTCCCATAATAGCATTTTATCCCTTATTTCCTCAAGATATTTCTCATGAACAACCTCATCACCTTGTATATAAAAAGCCCAATCAGAATCAGGAGCGATATTATTCAAAGCCTTGTTGGTTTCATCAGCAAGGACCTTCCCACCTACCCTCATGTCTTCATCCCAGACAGTCCTAATAATCCTAATTTTAGAAGAATTAATGGAAGAAATTAAAGCCTCTGTTTCATCATCAGAATTTCCAAGAGCCAAAACAAATTCATCGCAAAGAGGAAGAATGGAAGTTATCGCCTCCACAATGGGATAATCATATTTTAAAGCATTTCTGATAAAACTAAAGCCGCTGACCTTCATATATTTGATGATGCGAAAATAGGAATTATAACGTTTATATTCTTGAGTTTAATAGCTTGATCAAATTTGATTAATATTATTTTCCCTAATTTTGTCCAATGAATAAAAGGCTAATTATCTTGTTACTGATGCTGAATCTGGCTATTGGCAGGTCTTTTGCACAGCTTCCGGAAATTGATCAATGGTGGGTAACTTTCGGAATCGGTAACGCTTTTCAGGGCTTTTCCAATAATCTGAAAGGAGTAAATATGTTTGGGGATATTAATATCCATGCTGGAAATTATTATTATCAGCTTGGACTTGATGATTCAGGAACGCCAGCCAGGAGCGATAAAACGATGGGTGTTGTTCACTTTGATCTTGGTCAGACCATCATTAATGATTACTATATGGTAAATGGCTTCTACGGACTCGGTATTATGAATTATTCTTATGCCGATCCCCAGCAAAAGCAGCATAATGTAACTACTATTGGTATTAATCTCAATGCCCAGTTAATCGTTAAACCATTTGATTTATTTGGGTTAGGAATCGTGCCTTATACAGACCTTAGATGGCATCATTCGATAACCGGTTTAAGAATTTGTATCATGCTTGGCGATGGAATTTAATGATGAATTATGTTCCTTGAATTTTTATAATTTTACATCTTAACATATAAATATACTATTATGGAATCTGGTTTAGTTTTAATCCCAATTATTATCTTCCTCCTTTTTCTCGGAGTTAGAATCGTAAGACCCACGCATAAAGGTCTTGTAGAGCGTCTCGGAAAATATCATCGCTTCGCCAATCCAGGCTTCAACTGGATTGTACCATTCATTGACAGAATGTATCAGGTTAATGTTACCGAGCAAATGATCAATGCAGACAAGCAGGAAATCATTACTAATGATAACCTAAATGCCTCTGTGGATGCACAGGTTTATTTTAAGATAAAACCGGACGAAGAAAGTGTCAAGAACTCACAATATAATGTCAACAATATTCAAATTCAGATTGTCAATCTTGCTCGAACAACGCTTCGGAATATCATTGGCACCATGACCCTGAAGTCCGCTAACAGCGAGCGAAGCAAGATCAATACCAGTCTTCATTCGACGCTGAAAGATGAGACCCACAACTGGGGAATTGAAATTGTTCGTACAGAATTAAAGGAGATTGATCCCCCAAAAGATGTTCAAGAGACAATGAATAAAATTGTCAAAGCGGAGAATGAAAAGATGGCTGCCATTGACTATGCCACTGCTATTGAAACCCGTGCCGATGGCGAGAAGCGTGCTGAAATCAAGAAAGCTGAAGGTATACGCCAGGCAAAGATTCTTGCTGCTGAAGGTGATGCTCAAGCTATTCAATTAGTTAATGAAGCTGCTGAAAAATATTTTATCGGAAATGCACAAGTACTTCGTAAGCTTGAAGCAGTCGAGAAGGCGATGTGGAGCAATTCCAAGATTGTAGTTCCGTCAGGGACTGAATTAGTGAATATCATTGGTGATATGGCTGGTATCGTCCCATTAAAAACTAAGGAGAATAAAGAAGATTAATTTGTTTGATCTTGGGGTTAATTGGCATGACGTATTGTGAGATCATGAATTTTGAGTCCTTAAAATCAGATTTTAAGATAAGCTTTTCTGATTGAAGAAAATTGGAACCTGTTGAGGGTTTTATAATGAGACAAAATCTTTTATCAACTTTGTAAAAGCAATATTTACTTTTACATTGCGTTTTGAAACCATAAAATCTTTAACATGAATCTTAAATCAAAAGTAACAGTTCTTATTTTATTCATCATTTCAATGAATAACTTTTCCCTTGTAGCAGGAAACGACAATCCTCTCCACAAAGAAATTAAATGGAAATTGCCTCTAAAAAAATCAGCTCCTAATGGAGATGAATTCAAAATTATTTCTTTTGAAGGTGCGATTTATTCACCCGAAGACAAGGGAATCCCTTCTCATTCCGAAACTTATTATTTTAATAAAAAGAATGAAGATCCTGTTGTGGAATTAATAAATCAAAAGTTTGAGCCTCTGACTGAATCTAACTTAATAAACAATAAAAACATAATCACTAACGAGATTAAGGTCGTCAGTAAATTGCTTTGGTTTAAGAAATCCTCTTATATAAATATATCCTTCATCCCTATTAGAAAAAATCCTGGAACAGGTGCTTATGAGAAATTGATTTCTTATGATGTTTCAATAAGTTCCAAGCCTTCAAACCAAAAAACTCTTAAATCCAATGCTCAAACTTTTGTTCCAAATTCTGTTTTAGCTTCAGGAAAATGGTTTAAAATTGCTGTTACTACAGACGGTATTTATCAGCTTTCTTATTCTTTCTTAAAATCATTAGGGGTGGATGTTGATCATTCAAACCCCAATAATATCAAGGTTTACGGTAATGGCGGGGCGATGCTTCCATACTCAAATTCTGTATTCAGACATGATGACCTTGTAGAAAATCCGATTAAGTTTTTTGGAACATCATCTGATACAGTTATGAGACCTAATGATTATTTCTTATTCTTTGGACAGGGACCCAATAGGTGGGTGCTCAATAAGAATAACGATTCCGCATGTCACGCTTTCAGCCATGTTGTAAATGTATATTCTGATACTACCTATTATTTCATCACTGTAGATAATACAAGTCCCGGCAAAAGAATCACAACTAATCCATCCTCGACTGTAGCTCCTACTGCAACTGTTACTACCTTCAATGATTATGCATTCCATGAAGCTGATCTTGTAACTTTGCTAAAATCCGGCAGACAATGGTACGGTGAAGCATTTGATATTTTGAGTTCATATAGCTTCAGTTTTAATTTCCCGAATATTGTTCCAAACAGTGGATATATTAATGCTGACGTTGCAGCTAATTTCAACTCAAATACCAATTTCAGTTTTACGATAAATGGTTCTAATGCATTGCAAATAGTAGTTCCCGCAATGCCAGCTTCAAGTTTGGACGGACCTGTTGCTAATGAAGCAGGCGGATGCTCGAATTTCAATAGTAGCTCTTCATCAATTGGTGTTAATGTTTCTTATGCCAACCCCGGCAATGCCTCCGCATGGCTTACTTATTTTGAATTGAATGTAAGGAGGCAATTATCTTTAAACAATATTTCTCCTCAAATGCTATTTCGTGATAAAGCAACTATAGGTGCAGGAAATATCACAGAATTTGATGTGGCGGGTGCAAGTGGTAATACCGAAATCTGGGATGTTACCGACCCAACCCATGAATTTATTCAGGCTGCAAACTTAGTTGGCGGCACTTTAAAATTTGTCATTCCAACCGATACACTCCATGAATTTATGGCTTATGATAAAAGTCTTACTTATCCATCCCCCGTGGCGGATGGCAAAGTTCCTAATCAAAATCTTCATGCCACAGCAGAAAAGAATATGATCATAGTTTCTTATCCTGGATTTGTTGAGGCAGCTCTTCAATTAGGTAATTTCCATTCCATGCATGACAGTTTGAGTTATATAGTTGTTACCCCTCAACAAATATACAATGAGTTTTCTTCAGGAAAGCAAGATATCACAGCGATCCGTAGTTTCGTAAAGATGTTTTATGACAGAGCAGGCAGCAATACTTCTCTGTTGCCCGAATATCTTTTGCTTTTCGGCGATGGCTCTTTTGATCCTAAAAACAGGACTCCCAACAACACCAATTTTGTTCCTGCATTTGAAAATGCGAACTCCGTATCTCCGGTGGCTTCCTATACTTCCGATGATTTTTTTGGTTTGCTGGATGACAGCGAAGGGTTATATGATGATGGCTCTGATGCTGGTCTTCCTGATATTGGGATTGGAAGGATTCCTGCTGATAACATCAATGATGCCTTTGCTGTCGTCAATAAAATCATTCATTACGAAACTCCTCCGAATACCTTGAATGGTGTCAACTCATGCAGCATTACCAGTACTTCTGTCTTTGGCGATTGGAGGAATAATCTTTGTTTTGTTGCCGGAGATAAGGAGAATGATCAATTCGTTTATGATGCTGAAACCATGTTCTCTCAAGTCAATGGTCATTATCCGGTTTATAATATTAACAAAATATATTCTGATGCATACGTTGAACTGAGCACTCCAAGCGGTCAGCGGTATCCTGATGTCAATACCGCCATCACTAATCAGGTTGAGAAGGGCTGCCTGATCATGAATTATACCGGTCATGGAGGGCAAGGGGGCTGGGCGTTTGAGCAAATTCTTACCGATCAGATGATTGAATCCTGGAATAATTTCAATAACCTTGCCTGCTTCTTCACTGCTACCTGCCAGTTCAGCGAATGGGATGATCCGACATTGGTTTCTGCCGGCGAGTTATGTTTATTGAATCCTAATGGAGGCGCGATTTGCCTGTTTTCTACCGTGAGATTAGTTTATGAAAGCGCCAACCAGGAGATTAACACCTCCTTTTATAACCGAATCTTCGCTCCCATTAATGGCAAGATGCCTTCAACAGGTTATGTTATGGAATTAATCAAAATTGATGGCGGAGCTACTAGTACGAATGACAGAAACTTCACACTTCTTGGCGACCCTGCTCTGAAATTGGCATATCCCGAATACAATACCATTACAAACTCGGTCAATAAAGTCGTATTGACTACTGTGCCCGATACCATGAAAGCTTTGGAAAAGGTTACCATTGCCGGGTATGTTGCTGATATCAATGGTACCAAACTCACTAATTTCAATGGCTATATGGAACCCAAAGTATTCGATAAGTTCACCACTATTTATACTTTGGGAAATGATCTTACAAGCCCACCCACGGCTTTTCAATTGCAGCAGAGCGTTATTTATAATGGCAAATCCCAGATATCGAATGGCAATTTCTCCTATACTTTTATTGTTCCAAAAGACATTTCTTTCCAATATGGCTTTGGCAAATTGAGCTATTACGGTTACACTCCTACGACCGATGCCAATGGTTATTACAACAATATTATCGTTGGCGGATACAATCTGAATGCCCAAAAAGACACCGTAGGTCCAACGATTAAATTATACATCAACGACGCGAATTTTGTGGAAGGCGGCACTACGGATGCCAATCCGATTGTCTATGCGGTGCTCACCGATTCCAGTGGAATAAATACCGTCGGCAATGGCATCGGGCATGATATAACGGTGCAATTAGACAATAATAATCAGGAAATTTATGTGCTCAATAATTACTACCAGGCTGCCCTGGATAATTATCAAAACGGCACCGTTTTTTATCCCTTAACCAACCTCACTCCCGGCAAACACACCATCTTATTCAAGGCGTGGGATGTATATAATAATCCGTCATCTGCCTCCCTTGATTTTGTTGTCGAAGCCTCCACGACCTTCCAATTGTCGCATGTCCTGAATTACCCAAATCCTTTTACGACGCGCACCAATTTCTTCTTTGAGCACAATTGCCCATGCCAGGATTTAAGCGTTTTGGTCCAGATTTATACCGTTACAGGCAAGCTCATCAAGACTATCAATACCGAAATGCATACCGAAGGCTATCGCTCCACCGGCATAGAATGGGATGGCAAGGACGATTATAATGACAGAATCGGGCGAGGCGTTTATATCTACCGCGTCAAAGTCCGCAATCCCGAGGGCGAGATTGCCAGTCATCTTGACAAGCTGGTGATACTTCATTAAAGTGCTTTTTCACTAAAAAAAGATGTTTGGATTGGAGCAATACCGACAGCTATTGCTCCAATCCAAACAGGTATTGCTCCAATCCAAACAGGTATTGTTCCAATTCCAACAGGTATTGCTCCGATACCAACTGGTATTGTTCTGATACCAACAAGTATTGTTCCGATACCAACAGGTATTGCTCCGATACCAACAGATATTATTCCATAACAAACAGATATTATTCCATAACAAACAGATATTGCAGCAATTCTGATGGAGAGAATGGCGCAATACTCTTCCTTAATATTATATCCAATTCCACATTTTCAACAGATACCTGTTAAAAAATATTTCTTGGAACTCAAATTTATTCTCCCTAAATTTGCAGTATCAAAATATAAACTGATTAATCATGAAAGAATATAAACAATGTCCGAACTGCCACCAAAGAGGCGATGCCACCGTGTATCAATGTTCAAATTGTGGTAAATTTATGTGCTATTATAATGGCTTTCTTGGAATAGGTTCCTACGGCTGTTTTGTTGGGAATAAATGTATCCATTGCGGAAGTGCCAAAAAAGAAGGTGGCAAAAAAAACATCATAAAAGTGGGTGAAGTAGATGCCTGGTCGCCAAATGATTAATAATCATTCAACCCATTAGATCTGTTTTTCAGGTTTGTCTTCATCAATTATTAACGAATGAAACATTACTTTTGCAGCATAAGCTGTAGGTATTTTAATGAAGAAAACGGTGCTGATAATTTTGTTTGGAATGCAACTATTGACTATTCAACTTTTTGGGCAAGAAGGAATGAGCAGCCCGAATGAATCCTGGAATAACGGCAATTATGGCGAGCCCGATAAATGGTATTCCAGCAATACAGCGACTCTTAATAAATATAATTTAATCAGCGTCGCCGAAGTGCCTGGAATAACAGGTTCTGGCGTCCTTTTGCAAACCTATATCAAGGACCATGATACCATAAAAGCATTTATCTCAAATACAAAAGGAAATGCCATGAAAGGTCAGGGTGGAATTCCGTTTTCAGAGAAAGTTGTGGGCATGCATGGCTATTACAGTTATAATTTAATCGAAGATGATACTGCAAGATTATTAATTGTCTTCAAGAAAAAAGATACCATCGTCAGCACAACAAATTTTAAAATCAAAGGCAATGGAAAGCAGCCCACATATATCCCTTTCACATTCCCCATTTCCTTGAATATAGTGCCGGATACTGTGATTATAGAGACTTCTCTGCAAAGCTTCCTTTCATCACCGGATCGTAAAGATGGCAGTTATCTGGAATTGGATTCGCTGTATTTTATCGGGATAGGAAAGATGATTCCCCTTCCAAATGGGAATTTTGAAAACTGGGTTTTGCATCGAAGGAATTAGCCTTTGAAGAATTGGAAGAAATCGAATAAAGAAAAAATTAAATATATTTGCATTCTAATTAAAATATAAAGTATCATGAAAAATTATCTAATAAGTTTAGCCCTTCTTATCACTGTTCTTGCAGCAAAAGCTCAAATAGGAAATGTCATTATCTTCTCTGAAAACGGAGAATCATTCACCGTAATTTTAAACGGTGTGCAACAAAATTCACAGCCCACTACAAATGTGAAATTAACAGGTCTTAATGCGGCATGGTTTAAAATGAAAATTGCCTTTTATGATGCTTCTATCGGAACCAAAGATTTTAATCTTGGAGTATCTTTAGGTAATGAAAAGACTTTCGCCCTTCATAAAAAAAACAATGGTGAATATGATTTAAGAATATTGGGTGAAATCCCATTAGCACAAGCCCCTCCTACCCAAAACGGACAGACAGAAGTGATGTTTCAAACTGTCGGAGGACCAGGAAATAACACAACTACCATTAACCAGCAAACCACAACCTATAGTAACAATGGAAATCCTCAAAACGGCTCCGTAACTATCGGTATGAATACTAATGGAGCAGGTGTTGGAATAAGTGTTTCCGGTGTTGATATGGGAACTTCAAATAGCACCACAACTACTACTACCACCTCATCATCAAGTTCTTCCGGCTCCATGGATATGCCTCAACATTATGATATGCCCGGATATAATGGTCCTATCGGGTGTGCTTATCCAATGAATCGCGAGGATTTCAAAAGTGCCAAAGGATCTATTTCTTCCAAAGATTTTGAAGACAGCAAAATGACTGTTGCCAAACAAATCGTTGGGAATAATTGTCTGACCTGCAACCAGGTTAAAGAAATAATGATGTTGTTTTCTTTTGAAAATACGAAGCTTGATTTTGCGAAATATGCTTACAGCTATACTTTCGATTTGGGGAATTATTACAAGTTGAATGATGCCTTCTCATTTAACTCTTCTATTGATGAGTTAAACAAATACATTGAAGCTCGAAAACGTTAAATAAGGTTATATATGACGGGATAGCCTCTTTCATAGGGGCTATTTTTTTATCTTTGCAGCCCCAATAAAAAATGAATAGAAATTTCTTGATTATAGCAAGCCTCTTTGGTTGCACTGCAGTGATGCTTGGTGCTTTTGGTGCGCATACTTTGAAAGAATTGATTAATGAAAATTCATTGCGGATCTATGAAAAAGGCGTGAGTTATCAGTTCTATCATACCTTCGCTTTATTTATTACAGCGATTCTTTTTGAGAAGTATAATTTGAAATGTATTAAATGGGCAGGGTATTGTTTTATTGCTGGAATACTATTGTTTTCAGGCTCTCTTTATCTGTTGGCAATGGGAGATTTGATTGGAATTAATAAATCATTCATAGGACCCATAACTCCTCTTGGTGGTGCATGTTTCATAACAGGATGGATATGCTTAATGGTTGGAAGTATTAATATTTATAAGAAAAAATAATGAATGAAAATTATGTAAAGTATGTTTCCCTGATGAGGAAAATTATGGATGTCAATGCTTCCATTGCAGTGTTGAGTTGGGATCAGGAAGTTTATATGCCCGAGAAAGGTGCTGATGCCAGAGCGCAACAAGTAGCAACACTTTCGGGGATAGATCATGAATTATTTATCAGTGATGATTTGGGAAATTTGTTAGAGTCATTAAGTAATGATAAGGAACTTTCGTTTGAACAAAAAAGGAATGTAGAAGAGACTTTGCATGATTATAAAGAGAAGAAGAAATATACTACTGAATTTGTAATCAAAATGAGCGAAACCATTTCTCTTGCCTTTCAATCATGGAGCAAGGCAAAGGATTCAAATGACTTCTCCCTCTTCGCTCCTCAACTGAAGAAAGTGGTGCAATTGAAAAGAGAAGAATGCGAGCTTCTGGGCTATGATGGACATCCCTATAACGCATTGTTAGATGAACATGAAAAAGGCTCCACAGTTGGGCAGTTGGATGTTTTGTTTGCAGAGGTCAAGAAGCAATTGATTCCTTTCATTAAAGATATTGCCGCTCAAAAACAGATTAATTCATCTTTTCTTTTCAATCATTTTGATGGCAAGAAACAATGGGCTTATGGCATCGAATTACTCAAACAAATGAATTATGATTTTGATGCCGGAAGACAGGATATTTCTTCTCATCCGTTCACCATTTCCTTTGATTCCAGGGATGTCCGCATCACTACTCGCATTAATGAAAATGATTTTCGTGAGATGATTTGGAGCTGCATTCACGAAGGTGGTCATGCTTTATACGAACAAGGTTTGAAGCCTGACAACTATGGATTGCCTTCCGGTGAAGCCATTTCCCTCGGTATTCATGAATCACAATCAAGGCTCTGGGAGAATAATGTAGGACGCTTGATGGCTTATTGGAAGTGCAATTACCCTCATCTTCAGGAAGTTTTTCCGGAGAATTTTGGCAAGGTTTCTTTAGAAGATTTCTATAAAGCGATTAATTTGGTAGAGCCTTCTTTTATCCGCACTGCTGCTGATGAATTGACTTACCATTTCCATGTGATCATTCGTTATGAAATAGAGAAATCTTTGATAGAAGGAAGCATCGAAGTAGAAGATTTGCCAAGGATTTGGAAAGAGAAATATAAGGAGTATTTAAACATTGATGTGCCATCAGATCAGAAGGGAGTATTGCAGGATATTCATTGGTCTCATGGGAGCTTTGGGTATTTCCCTACCTATTCTATGGGGAGTTTTTATGCTGCTCAATTCTTTGCAAAAGCTACCGAAACAATTCCCAATCTTCAAGGATTAATCGAGCAAGGAAATCTAAAGCCACTGCTTGATTATTTAAGAGAAAACATACATCAATACGGGCGGCTTTATACTGCCGAAGAAATTTGTATCCGAGTGACCGGAGAGGAATTAAACTTCAACTATTTCATGGATTATGCGAAGAAGAAATTCTCTCGCATTTACGGAATATAATATCGAATTGACAATTGATAATGGACAATTGACAATACACAAAAATGTCAATTATCAATTGTTAATTGTCAATTATTTTCATCCTTTTATTGTTGCGCCTCAAAAGTCGCAATCATAAAAGGATGAAAGGAAATTAATCGAATGACTTCTGACGGATTATCTTCCGGCAGGTTTAGATATTTTTGGTTTGGAGGACTAAAACAACTGATAAAAAATCCAGCAGGAGTTAGTTTCATAAAAATGTCTTAATACCAGTTTTTCAAGTAAATTTGACAATATGTCAGTTAAAAACATGAAAAATGGAGAAAGTCGGACAAATTTACCGATTTTACCCAAAAACTTTTCATTTTTTTTCGTGCACTCTTCGATGATGCGTCGCATGTCTGATGTTTTGCGTCGCATGTTCGAAGAGATGCGTCGAATGTTTGATGTCATTCGACGCATGTTCGAAGACATGTCTCGCATGTTTGATGTCATTCGACGCATGTTCGAAGAGATGTCTCACATGTTTGATGTCATGCGTCGTATGTTTGATGACATGTCTCACATGTTTGATGTCATGCGGCGCATGTTTGATGAGATGCGGCACATGTTTGATGTCATGCGACGCATGTCTGATGTCATGAGCAACTACTTTGATGGCAATTTTTGATTCTTTTTTGACTGAACTTTATCAAAGTGAAAAAACTTTAGAAATTTGATTTTAGGAATTTATAATAATTTCGCTCCTTAATCTAAAAGTCGAAAAAATGAAATCATACTGCCTTCTCCTCCTCATCTGTTTTTATTCACTATTCACCATTCGCTGCTTCCGAGATATTGAGTTTTTATTGAATTAATTCTTCTATTTTTGCCCCGATGAAATCTCAAAATAAATCCCAGAATAAACCTTCCTTTGCAGAAAATAAAAAACTACATCCTGCAAAAACTCCCATTAAGAAACAGATAAATCAGCTTCAATTGAAAATTTGAATAAAGCTGAATCATTGGATACTAACAATTCTCAAATACAATATTATCTTGGAGTAAGTTATACTAAAATGGGTGACAGCCTTAAAGGGAAACAATATCTTGAAAAAGCAAAGAGGATGAATGGTGGCTGTAACTTTTCATAAACACCAATCGTCTTATTAAAAATTACTAATCGTTAAGTAAATAAAATATAAAATGACTGTCGGCTTTTATACACCAAATTTCGTCTTGTCATTCCAACGAAGGAGGAATCCTATCCATATTTCAATAGGATTCCTCCTTCGTCGGAATGACAAGCCCTCACAGTTATTATATTGTAATTGTATTCGTGGTGTATTGAAACCGACAGTCATTAAATATAATATGAAACAGCTATTGAAATTATCATTTTCGCTCCTAATTATTAGACAAGGAGAATTTGCTCAACCCTAAACTTCCAATAAAACGAATAATTCATTAAGTTCATAAAATAAATAGATCATGAAAAATATTATTATAGGATTGTCTCTTAATTTGTTGCTGAATTGTACATCAGTCTATAGTCAGGAAACTATGAAAACTGATACCTTCTCATTTAGCTTTGAGGGGAAAAGATTGCGAGGTTTTATTGATTTGCCAACCAACCAGGTCGTTAGGAGTATTATAATAATAGTGCCTGGCGATGGCAAAACTCATTTAAATTGGTACAATGATATAAGAAGTCATTTCGTGAAAATAGGTATTGCCTGTTGTGAATGGGATAAAATGGGATGCGGAGAAAGTGAAGGTGAATATCACCAACAGCCTGTTCAAAATAGTGCTGATGAGGTGTTAGCTGCAATAGAAGAATTAAAACACAGAAATATTGAGGGTTCAGATAAAATTGGTTTTTGGGGAATAAGCCGTGCCGGATGGATTTGTCCATTGGTTATTCAAAAGTATCCTATTGCTTATTGGATTTCAGTAAGCGGGACGGATGATAAAGAGAATTTTGCTTACTTGTTAGAATCAAATTTTAGGGCTTTAGGCAAGAGCGAAGACGAGATAAAAATGTTAGTTGGAGAGTGGTTTAAAGGAGAAGAGATATTTCGCAACGGAGGTTCTCCTGAACAATATCTGGCTGCAACCGAACACCTCCAAAAGGACTCGTTTTGTATTAAGAATTTCGGATATGGAAAAATTAATGCTGAAGAATATAAAAGAAATCAGGAAAATTCAAAGAGTGAAAAACAGCTATATGATAAGGAAACAGGTTTAATGATTTACATTCCGAATTTTAAGGACCTACTTAATAAAATACAATGTCCTGTATTAGCTATTTTTGGAGAGAAAGACTGTAATGTTGACTGGAGAAAAACTTTAGCATTATATAAAGAAACGATTGGTTCGAATAAAGCAACAACCCTTACCATCAAAACATTTCCAGATGGCAATCATGGAATTTTGAAATGTAAAACCGGAGGAATAAATGAAAAATTTACAGAATCGGAAAAACACTTGTATGGGTATTGGCAAGAATGTGATGGATATTACGACACCATGTTAAATTGGCTTACAGATAAAGGGTTTGGTAAAAAAACAGAGTGATCCAAATAGGCACTTACCCCCTATCAAACAGGTCATTTTAAAATTGCAGAATTGCATTGCATGGTATTGTATCGCGTTTGTTTTAAGAATAGAGGGAAACCTTACTACTGCAAATTCCTGATTTAAAGGCTCTAATTAGCATTCGTGATTGTAAGAAACTTGCTAGGGATTTTCCAAATGATAAGTTGAGATTGGTTATTGCTTGGGTAGAAATTCATAAAGATGAACTGATGGCTGATTGGAAATTGGCTGTTACGGGACAAGCTGTTTATTAAATAGATGCTTTAAAATAAATTCTACATGAGAACTATAATATCACTGCAACCGATGGAAGATTACCAGTTATTAGTAAAGTTTGATGACGGAATTGAAAAGAAGGTTGACCTCAAACCTTATATACAACTTCCAGTTTTTTCCATTTTAAAAGACATTAATATTTTTCAGAAAGTAATAAATAAGGGATATTTTATTGAATGGCAAGGTCAGGAAATAGATTTGAGTGCAGATACCTTATGGCATGATGGAAAATAATCAGGACTCCGCTAAAAGCAAAGTCGCTTTATTATTAAATAATTGCTTTCCATTATAATTTATTTCCCAAGTGACAGGAAGCGCTTTCCTTAACATGTGGCTGACTCCACAGTATTTTTCCTGCGAATCATTTACTGCATGAAGTACGAAATCTTTGCTTGATTCATCTCCTGTAAACTCATAAACAACATGAATGGAAACATACTCAATCGGGGGATGTTTACTCAATTCTCCGACCACTTTTATATTCATCTCATGTACTTCTTTATTAGCCTTTCGAAGAATCGAAATAACATCCATGCCGGTACAACCCGACAGGGCAGTCAAAACGAAAGGTTTAGGAATGGGACCATGATCCTCCCCTCCCACTCTTTCCGGTGCATCCATCACGATAGTATGACCATTAACCAATGAATTAAATTGCATTTTTCCCATCCATTGGGTTTCTATTTCATGTTGAGCCATCTTTGTATATATTTACTTATGCAAAATTACGAGAGAATACTATTTTAAAATCTGACAATTGTCATAATAAGATTAATTAATTTAATGATTCTTATCAGGCATAAAAAGAGCCTGCAACTATATTTTTTTCGATGCTAACATTGATGATAATTTTTATGAATGATTAATTGTAAATTTGCCGCCTTCTTTATTTAATAATTCATAATTTATATTCTTGATGATTCCTAAACCTAAGCGTGGCGTGATATTAATGAATCTTGGTTCGCCGGATTCCACTGAAGTCAGAGATGTGCGAAAATACCTGATGGAGTTCCTGATGGATGAACGGGTGATTGATAAACCTTATCTGCTGCGACTGCTGTTGGTAGGTGGAATCATCGTTCCTTTACGAGCCAAAAAGTCGGCAGAGGCATACCAAACGATATGGACTAAAGAAGGTTCGCCCCTGATTGTTCTGACTGCAAAATTGCGTGAAGCGTTACAAAATAATATTGATGAACCTGTCGAAATAGCCATGCGGTACAAGAATCCTTCCATGCTTTCGGCTTATGAAAACCTCTTAAAAAAAGTTCCTGATCTGGAAGAAATAATTGCTGTCCCCTTGTATCCTCATTACGCCATGTCATCTTATGAAACCGCCGTGGAATATGCCAAAGAGGTGCATCAGAAGCAACATTATTCCTTTAAACTAACTTTCATAAAACCTTATTTTGATGAGCCTGATTACATCAATTCTTTAGCCGAAAGTATGAAACCATATTTGCAGGGAGAGTATGATCATATTTTGTTTAGCTATCATGGTCTTCCCGAGCGACATATTATAAAAGGAGACATCACCGGCAGTCATTGTCTGAAGTCTGATAATTGTTGTGAAGTTGCTTCGGTTGCACATTCACAATGTTACAGGCATCAATGCTTAATGACAATGAAATTAGTTACCGAACGATTAAATATTCCAAAAGAAAAGTATAGTTATGCCTTCCAGTCCAGGCTGGGTGGCGATCAATGGCTTCGTCCATATACTGACTTTCGTTTGCATGAATTACCCAAGGAAGGCAAGAAAAAACTGTTGGTTATCTGTCCTGCCTTCATAAGCGATTGCCTTGAAACATTGGAAGAAATAGGCATTCGCGGCAAAGAAACTTTCATGGAAGCCGGTGGCGAATCATTTACTTTTATTCCCTGCATCAACGTGCATCCGCTCTGGGTTAATACCCTCACTAAATGGATTAATAACATCCCAGCAACACATCTTAATTTGTAATTACTAATTCCTAATTAAAGAAATGTATCTCTACATCAAAGCCCTCCACATCATCTTCATTGTTACTTGGTTTAGCGGGATGTTTTATATCGTAAGGCTGTTTATTTATAACACAGAAGCTGGAGAAAAGGAGGAGCAGGAAAAGATAATTCTACGCAAACAATTTTCAATAATGATCAAGAGGCTGTGGCTGGGAATCACTGTCCCTTCGGCTGTTCTGACTCTCATCTTCGGACCTTTGATGTTGTATATGATGGGCAGCATTCCTACTTACATGTGGATAAAAATCGGCTTCGTCATCGGGCTGTATTTATACTTCCTGACCCTTCACCAAATATATCGCCAGCAAATGAAAGGCATCTTCAAATACACATCAAATCAACTCCGCATCTGGAATGAAGTAGCAACCATATTCCTTTTCGCCATCGTCATGGTGGTAGTTGTCAAAGAAAGCATGAGTTTGGTATGGGGATTCATCGGATTGCTGGTCTTTGTCATGCTTCTGATGAGTGGCATAAAAATATATAAATTGCTGCGTTCAAAATAAAAGTTTCTTTTTTAGTTACGAGTTATGAGTTGAACCAAGTTAAGAACCATAATCTTCATCATTGTATTGCAGCACCGCAAACGCGGATGCTATCATACAACGATGAGGAAATTAATTATGAATGATAAATTATGAATGATGAATTTGGTAAATTTTGTACTATTCACTGTTCGTTGTTCACTATTCACTGATAGTGCCAATAGAGACACCTTGCTGGAGGCGGCGACCAACATATTTTTATCCTTCCTGACGAGCAGAAAATTAATTAAAAACAAGAAAGGGAAATCGCCCAGACCTAAACTTTTATGGAAACGCATCGGGACCGGTGGTTTTGATATTAAAATAGTTAACGGCAAGAATTATAACCCCATGAATACCCATTTTATCTTGCTGGAATCTTCCATGAATGCTAAGGTTACCATTGAAAATGGCGAGGTGGTTATAGTACAAGAAAACATGGGACACATAATATTCAAATCGGCAAATGCGAAAGGAAAATTTGCAAAGTTCAGGAAGGTGAAATTTGGTGTGGACTATGATATTTATGCCTACTCGCAGAATGGAAATGATAACTTAAGCGAGCTGTCAGTGAAGCTAACCTTGAAGGGATAGTAAGGTTCAATAAAATCTATTCCCTTAATACTTCGCTTTCACTTCAATAGTCAAACTATCAATCTCATGAAGAGCCTGGTTGATGCCTGTTCTAAAGGGTATCCAATGCTCCTGATCATCACAGGTATATTCATCAATTTGCTTTTTAAGAGCAGCATTTTTTTGCTCTAATCCAGCAATTTCAGCTTTATATTCATCACGAATTTCCTTTCTGATAGTTGCGATTCTGGCATTCATTGTTTCGAAACTCTCTTCATTCTTTTTTAGAACCACACTTGTTTCATTTTTGAACCTCGTTGCATCTGCAATGTATGTATCCTTTTTCAAAGTATCAGGTAATGTTGCTTTATCATCAACTTTACTTTTGGGCTGATTGCATCCCGAAATAATGATGCTGAATGCAACTATTATAAGGGCTAAAAAATGAATCTTCTTTTTCATCCTTTTATCCATTATCTGATCTCTTATAAATCCACATCTATCTTTAGTTTGATAATGTCTTCATCTTTCATCGGCTCACTTGGTTTGGCAGTTCTGATATGCGCATCAAGTTCGTTATCTGGAGGTGCTGATCTAAAGAATTCCTCATCTTCATGGGTATAGCCAATATCTTTTGGAACAATCCCATGATTGGCTTCAATAGCCCTAACAGCAAGGGCTCGTGCTCTGCGAGAATGATAGATCGCCTTCAGGAATTCCCCTGAATGATACAATTCCCTTGCATAATGTTGATGGGCGATGGCGCGGGCAAGATCGCCGGTATAAACATGATGTTCATTGACCGTCCTGTGCGCTTCGGTAATGACAAAAGCAGTCCTGTGAAGGATTTCTTTTGACCTTTCTCTTTCATTTCCGTAACTCAAAGTTCGGGCATTTGCAGTCCCCGACAAAATAGCCAGAGAACATAAAACAACGATAATTGATTTAATTTTTTTCATAGTCTAATATATATTTATGATTTAGTTTTTATACAAACCGATTAATTCTCCATACGCCAAAACATGCCCTTCCATGGCTCTCTCGACAACACTTCTACCAGAGCCTTCGTTGATCTCAAGCTTCTTGTCAAGAGCATAAACCCGGAAATGATAATGATGAGTTCCGGTTGGCGGACATGGTCCGTTGTAACCTATTTTACCGAAACTATTTTTCCCTTCAGCACCGGGAATCATGTTCTCAAGAATCCTGTCATTAGGATTAATATTCCACACTATCCAATGATCAAAAGGTCCCTTGGGAGCATCAGGATCATCCATGATAATGGTCAGGCTTTTTGCCTCCTTGGGGATATCGGTAATGGTAAGTCCGGGGCTTATATTGCTACCCTCACAAGTATATTTTAAAGGAATAAAACCATTGGCTTTAAAGTCCGAACTACTTACTACTAATGTGCCTGTTTTTACTAATGTTTCCATGCTTAATACGATTACAATTAAAAGTATATTAATGTTCATTTTTCTACTTCTTCTTTCAATTTATTCAGCGTTACTTCCCAACCTTTTACAGTTTCCTGGTATCGCTTTTCTCCATTACCAACCTTTGAGAAATCACCATCACTCACAAATAATTTTGTGTGACCATTTTCAGAAGCTAATTTATAAGATACCTTCGTGTAATTGTCCGGTATATCAGGCAATTCGCCATTCGGATCAAAGGTAGTAAACTCTAAAAGCTGCTTCGGTTTTATGTCAACTATTTGTCCTTTGACATATACCTTACCATCCTGATGCCCCTTCCAGATAAGGGGACTGCCCTTCTTCCATTCCGAGATAGCATCGCAGTTAAACATATATTTATTGGTCCATTCCGGCTTAGTCAAAGCATCCCAAACCTTAGAAACAGGAGCCTTGATAGTGATATTCTTTTTTAATATTAACTCTTTCATGATTCTATAATTGTATCTTTTGTCTCTGGCAAATATCAAACAGGATGCCATTATGGAATATACCTTATAAGCTAAAAATAAATGCTCTGAACTTTGTCTTTTTACTAAAACTATTATCAATTTGCAAAAATGTTTTTGAATTCCGACGAAGGAATCCTATCCATATTTCAATAGGATTCCTCCTTCGTCGGAATTGACAAGCCACAACTTGGTTTATATAACCCGACAGTCATTTTAATTTTTCATTATTTAGATAAGTGACTCAAGTTTCAAGTAAAAACAAAGAAATGACTAAAAGAAAAAGCTGTGAGGAACTCTGTCAATGATGAATTTCTCCCTCTCCCAACCAAAAGACGATAAGTTACTCGAATGAGATGATAAGATACTCAAATGAAACGATAAGATACTCGAATGAGACGATAAGATACTCGAATGAGACGATAAGGTATTCGAATGAGACGATAAGGTGTTCGAATGAGACGATAAGGTGTTCGAATGAGACGATAAGATACTCGAATGAGACGATAAGGTGTACAAATGGTCTCATTTGTTACTACGATGAGCTGATAAGGTGATGAAATGATGTCATCGTTGTAACATTAGACGTGTAATGTTGAAACTATGACATGTAATGTTGAACATTTCGTCTATTTCAATAATTTTTACATAAAAAAAAGCCCCATATATTTAAACATGGAGCTTCTTTATTTTGACGAAACAACCAGAAAGGTGCCTTTTCGGCTCCTGTCCGGTAGCTTAATAAAAAGTGAAATGAAGAATTCTAAGGATATAAATATGGAACGGAGGACTGAGAGGGCAATTTTTTGAGGGAATGGAAGCTATTTAATGTAATATTTGTTCCCATCCGACCTGGATTTGTTCCCATCCGACTTGGATTTGTTCCCATCCGACTTGGATTTGTTCCCATCCGACTTGGATTTGTTCCCATCCGACTTGGATTTGTTCCCATCCGACTTGGATTTCTTCCCATGCGACTTGGATTTGTTCCCATGCGACTTGGATTTGTTCCCATGCGACTTGGATTTGTTCCCATCCGACTTGGATTTGTTCCCATCCAAATGGAATTAGTTCAACAAAATCAAGATTTAAAAGAATAAATATAAAAAACAAATGGCGAGAAAACAAAAGGAGCCATAGCGGACCTATTAGAAAAGCGATCAAAGAATATGGATGATGAAACAACCGGAAAGGCGCCTTTTTGCCCCTGGATGGTTGTTACCCTCCTCACAATTAAAATTATGACATAAATTTTTCGTATCATTGCATCTCCAATTCATAAATATAATAAATGACTGTCGGGTTATTTATACCAACAATATAATTACAGTATAAAAACTGTGTAAACTTGTCATGATCTTGCCACAAAGTTCTGGAAAGACTTTCCACAAAACAAGGAGATTGTCATGGCTCCTACTGCTATGACTAAAGAGTGAGGATGGAGAAAGAGTTTATATGCCTGAATGGTATAATTATTATGATTCCAATCTGGCTACAGGGGCATTGTTATTATTGCCGGATGTGAGGGGACCGAAAGAAAAGTTTTATTATCAAATAGGTGTTCAGGATTATTATAAACAACTCAAAGCCCAGGCAGATCCTAATGCTCCACGCCAGGTTTATGTGGCTCCTCCAACTCGTTTTTATGAACACAACAAGGAAAGTGAGTTTAATGAATTCATTTCAAAATGTGAGAATGATTATATCAAACAATTGCAAAAAGGATGGATGGAAGTCAAGACCCCTGTCATTGAAGACTATCCTAAAGATACCATTAAGGAAGCAATTGAAACCCTTGAAAAATGTAATGAACCTATCACCCTTCGTAGTGATATGATTTGGTATGAAGCAATTTATTTTGCTGCCAGGACTATCAGGAATCAACAGATTATTTCTGACTTTGACACCATTTTCGGGGAGTATCAAATAAAAAGATATCTTCCCGAGGGTGTCAATTTGAGTGATGATGAAACGGAATCAAGTCAAAGCCTGTATATTGCTCTTATGGATAGCAGAAATACCAAAGCCGATCAAATTATGAGAGGCAGAGAGCTTAATGGCGAGTCGCGCGATTTTAGTTTCTTAAAATAAACCTCATCACTTCATTTTGGTATTTCTTTATGCCAGACATGAATAAGATATAGCTTAACGCAGATATTATCGTTTTTGTTCGTGCCACCAAAAGTTTTGGTGGTACAAAGGAAGAGTTTGCAGGTATTGATAGTTTCAAATATTATTATTAACTTTGCATAAAGATTAATCAATATAATATCAAAACTATGAAAACTTATACAAAAATCGTTTCCAGTGCAATCCTTGTAATTGCATGTTTCCTTAACCTTAATTCAATGGCTCAACCTGCACAATTTGTTTCGCATGGATTGAGCGGTGGCGGTGCTCAATATGCTCCGAGTATTAACCCTGCAAACCCAGCGGAAATCTATGTGGCATGTGATATGAGCCCTATGTTTCATTCGCTTGACACAGGCAATAGTTGGAATGTCGTTGGATATAATTATATCAATGCCTTTCATTCTACACATGTCGAATTTACTAACAATAATTTAATAAGATATTGCATGAATACGGATCCCAATTCAGGGAATTATATTCCTGTAAAATCTAACGATGGAGGTGCTACCTGGACTACACTTCCGGGAGATCCAACAGTTGGAAATGGAGCCTGGTACACGATTGCTAATCCACAAAATGCCAACCAGGTTATTGTCTCTGATTATGATAATTTATACTTTTCTAATAATGGAGGAATTACCTTTGGAAGTGCCTTCTATACGGATGCAACAGGAGCAGGAGCATACGTCGCAGGTACTTTTTGGGATGGTCAAAATATTTATATTTGTACTAATATTGGTTTGATGGTATCTACGAATGGTGGCGTATCCTGGGGTGCCCCAGCTTTGCAAGGTATTCCAACTACTTATGGAATTGAATCTTTTGCCGGAGCTAAGGCTGGCACTGTTACGAGATTCTTCTGCATAACAGTTACAGAGGCAGATTTATATGTCGGAATAACAGGAGATAATGATGGCTATTACACTGGAATTTATTCTATGGATTATGGCACAAGTAATTGGATTCCCAAGGTAAATGGCATCAGTGCCGGCGATTATCCATTTTATGTGGGCATGTCGAATAGCGACATTAATACTGCTTATGTTGCAGGTGGCAATGGCAATTCAAGTTACCCGATTGTATTGAAGACTACGGATTCCGGAGCAACATGGACCCATGTATTTAATACTGCCAATAACCAAAATATTAAAACAGGATATTCTGGTATTGGAGGCGACTTTCAATGGTCGTGGGGAGAGTATGCTTTTGGGTTTAGTGTTTGTCCTACAGATAATAATATTGCTGTAATGACTGATGAAGGATTCACTCACAAGACTACTGATGGCGGGACTACCTGGGATGCTGCCTATGTTCCTGAAACAGATTTGAATCCTTTAAATTCCACAACGCCTGCACATAAATATTATCATGGAAATGGAATAGAAGTGACCTCAGGATGGGATTTGATGTGGTATAATTCGCAGTATATGTTTGAAGGAACTTCGGACATTCATGCAATAAGAACGAAGGATGGAGGCGCTACCTGGGGCTTTGATTATAGCGGATTAAATAACTATAATTGTGTTTATAAATTTGTCAGAAATCCCGCGAATGGGGCTATATATGCCGCTACATCAAGCGTTCATGATATGTATGAAAGCACGCGGCTCAAGGATGCCAACCTCGATGGTGGCACAGGTGAGGTAATGATTTCTACTGATTCTGGAAGTACTTTTGTTCCCATGTATAATTTCGGACATCCCGTAGTTTGGCTGGCTCTAGACCCTACCAATCCTGACCGTATGTATGCAAGCGTTGTCAATCATAACGGAGGAGCAGGAGGGATATGGGTTTCAAATAATATTAATCTCGGCACCAGCGCTACATGGGCTCATCTTCCAAGCCCTTCAAGAACCGAAGGACATCCTTTTAATATCAGGGTTTTGAATGATGGCACTATTGTTACGAGCTATTCAGGAAGAATAAATGCCTCTAATATCTGGAGCGATAGTTCTGGAGTTTTTATCAGTACTGATGGCGGAAATACATGGCTTGACAGAAGTGATCCCGGTATGGTTTATTGGACGATGGATGTCGTTATTGATCCTTGGGATACCGCTCAAAACACTTGGTATGCCGGGGTTTTCAGCGGTTGGGGTAGTACTGCAAATCTTAATGATGGCGGTCTTTACCGAACAACAAACAGGGGATTGAACTGGACAAGAATTAATAACCAGACAAGAGCTTATTCCATAACATTTGACCCTCTTCACCAGGGAATTGCTTACATGACTTCAGAGACCCAAGGTCTATGGTATTCGTCAAATGTTGAAGCCACCAATCCTACCTTTATACAAGTTGCTGGCTATCCTTTTCAGCATCCCAACAGGGTTTATTATAACCCTTATAATCAAAATGAAGTATGGGTAATCAGTTATGGAAATGGAATAAGAATGGGAGATGCGACCTCTGGAATTAATATGCTCCCCTCCTACTCCAACGATGTTATTCTTTATCCAAATCCTGCGACTGGTGCGGTAACCATCAACTTCAATCTTAACGAGAATTCTTCCATTAATATTAAATTATCCAATCTTGAAGGACAGACAATTTATTCCAAAGAAAGTAATGAAACTGCAGGAATATACAGCCATACATTCACCATGGATAATTATGCCAAAGGGATTTATTTCCTCTCCATTACCACAACTAAAGAAACCATTGTGAGGAAAGTTGTTTTGGAATAATAGGATTTTATTTCTTCGTTAGACTTCTTCGATAATTAAAATCTCAGAACCTTTATCAAGGTTTAAAGTTTTGATAATAGTAATGTTCATTGCTTGATACTATTTATAACGAAGTAAGTATTCATTCCCCGACACCTTCCTTTTCTTCTTGAATTAAACGTTCTTTGCGAACTGATTAAATAACCCAAATACCATGGCTCAAGATCTCTTGTTAAATGTAAATTCCAATAAAGATATTCTGAAGTATCAAAGGATGCATCACCTGAATAAGAAAAATCAGGATGATCTGATAGATGCTGTCTTTGAGGATGCAAAAAAATATCTTAAAGAAAAGATTCTGTCAGGTATGAATTGCGAATTGGTGATGACTTATACCGAAACAGGCAATAATGCCGAAGAACAACGGAATGAGGATAAAATAATACATGTATTAATAGGTATAGGAAAGGAGGATTTGGTAAAGAAAAATTTTCCTGATTCGGCAGCCATTCGTGATTTGAAACTGACGGATAGGGAGGTGGAACTTTTGCCTTATTATTGTACCTTGATCAGTGATAAAGATATTGCACAACGGATTAATCTTGAAGTTGAAAATATCAAGCAATTCAGAAAGGGGCTGTATAAAAAATTCAATGTTCATGATAAAATGAAACTACGGGAGAAGGCAATAGATTTGGGATTATATATTGATAATTGCCTCGTTTGTGCTGCCAGAAGACGTAAAAAGAAATAAATTTTCAATCCTACCCTAAAAGGTATAAATGCTGCATTCTTATTCTCCGTAATTTTGCACCCATGAAATACGCAATAATCGGTTTTGATACAAAGTATGCTAAAAGGGTTGATAACAGTGGCGTTCATGAAATATCAACTTTTGAAAATGTTCCAAAAGCAACTGCTTTTGTTGGAAAAGCAACTCCTTCTGGAAGAAAAGCAACTGCTTTTGTTGGAAAAGCAACTCCTTCTGGAAGAAAAGCAACTGCTTTTGTTGGAGAAGCAACTCCTTCTGGAAGAATAGCAACTCCTTTTGAAACAAAAGCAACTCCTTCTGGAAGAATAGCAACTCCTTTTGAAACAAAAGCAACTTCTTCTGGAAGAATAGCATTTGCTATAGAAACAAAAGCACCTTATTTTGTTATAGAATCAAATCCTTTTATTGCCATAGAGGGTGCTAATCTTTTGAAAGAATATGCCATTCTGTCAGAAGGCAGTTCCTTGGTTTCGAATAGAAATTATTTAGTATCACAAACAGGTGCTATTATTATAAG
>Ga0206816_1035_pt1 | contig 35123 bp, 33 predicted proteins | sample Alteio_BWOrgCont_88_FD_152866 | JGI IMG/M metagenome (GOLD analysis project Ga0206816, IMG submission 152866) | Enriched cells from forest soil in Barre Woods Harvard Forest LTER site, Petersham, Massachusetts, United States -... | ecosystem: Environmental > Terrestrial > Soil > Temperate forest >... | reverse complement strand
GATGATCTGCAGCTTGCCGATACATTTTGGTTTACCCGGCTTAATCCACAACTTAATCTTTATTATTTAGGCGGTGATATTGATGGTGATGTCTGGCGCTTTCAAAATCCTAATTATAACCAAGCCCATTATGAAAGTGATTTTAATAGCACACGCTTAATGTTTGATCTAGCGCTCAGTGTGTTTGAACTTGAGGCTTTTTCCGTGTATGCCTTAGGCGGCTTAGGGATTGCCTGGAATGAAATTAATTACCATGCACAAATGAATCCATCCTGCAACTGCGAAATTATGGATATCAATCTTGATTCACACCATAATAATGGTTTTGCTTATGAATTTGGCGCGGGCATCACTTACGCGGTAATGGACGATATGGCTATTTCTTTAGAATACCTCTATACCGGCTTAAACGAAATACAACTAGGCAATTTAACAGATGAGGCCAACGGGCTCACTATTCATGGTAACAATTTTGATATCAATACCCAGTCGGTATTATTAGGCTTAAGATTTGCTTTATAATTTAAAAGTAAGGATACATAGAATGAAGTATAATTTATGGGTTTTGGCAGGACTTTGCGCATGGACTACGGCCTATGCAAATACCCCTAATCCCTGTGGCCCAAACAATCCCCAGTGCGATTTACAGTTTATTGAAATTCCAGAAATCCCCGTATTGAGCGTCGGCGACTGCTTAACCCAGACTATCACTGAAGAAACCTACGTCATTAGAAACAATACGCCTATCATTAACGCAATTACTCAACTTGAGATTAAAAATAACGATGGCTTGGCCGATGATCTTGTCAGTCTGAATGAAGATGCGCCCAACGCTTGTACTTTGGACGGAACCCTACCGCCTCATTACACCTGCAGCGTGACCTTATCTTTTAATCCTTGTGTTGCAGGCAATCTGGATCGCACCCTAGAAATCAAAGGAGAAACGACTCAAGGAACTATTTCTTCAGACATACAAACCGATATCACCCCTGCTTGTGTAACTATAGGGGTGGCTGACATTTTGGCACCTGAAGAAAATGACACTTTGCCTTTTAGCAACACTACTTTTGATTTTGGCCGCACCTGGCAAAATCCAACTTTTCCACCCGCGAAAAATGATTATTACAATATGGATGGGATTTCTTGTGTCAACACCGGGGTTTGTGTCGCTGTGGGCAACAGTAATACTGACGTTGCGAGCTTTACGAGTCTAGACTGGGGGAGCAGCTGGTTACCGCTGACTCCAACTAGCCAACCTGTCATGGGCTCTGTTTTAAACGAAGTTTCTTGCGTCATTACAGGTGAATGTGTGGCGGTAGGGAACTACGATAAGAATCTTACTTCTAATGTACTCTATACCTCTGATGATTTCGGCCGAACCTGGGAGCCTGCTAATTATCTTTTTGCTGATGATTTTCTCTACAGCGAATTAACCGGTGTTTCATGCTTGCCTAACGGATTTTGTATGACAGTAGGACTCGCGCAAAATTTAGATATCGTTCCTGTAGCTCAAAGCTATACCAGCACAGATTTTGGACACACCTGGACCAACACTACCCCTACCCACATCACAAATCTGAGTGAGCTTATAGATATTTCATGTACCCCTAATGGTCATTGCGTCGCAGTAGGGGAAACTTATTCCGAAGATGAAGAAGAGACTGGCTTTATCGTCAGCCTCGCTACGACAGATTTCGGCCAAAACTGGAGCTCTGCGACGGTGATAGCCCCCACCACAAGTGATTATGATGTTATTACCCGGTCTCTTGGAAATATTAGCTGCGTTGATAATGGTCATTGCTTGGCCGTAGGTACACTATTGACGCTGGATTGTCCCGACAGAATATGTAACTTCAGCGAAGTACCACTGAGTTATACCAGTGCTAACTTTGGTAAGACTTGGAAGGAAGTATCCCCTCCTCCCCCTGCTGATGTTACGGTTGCTGTAATTGTAAGCAGTGACTGCGTCAATGACGGCCACTGTGTAGCCATAGGGGCATTTGGACCCGACTCTAACGTCTATCCATTGAGTTATACGACTCTAGATTTTGGCAATACTTGGGAAATGATCACCGATACCAGTTTACCTCCATCCCTCAATACAGATCTCACGGCAGTAAATGATATTTCATGCGGAAGATAAGTGACACCCCTCTTTTTTCGCGTTTATGTTGTGAAGGAAAAAAGTGGGTGTCTTATATTTACTATGTAGGACGCCTTAAACCCAATCTTTCCCGCACATCCACGTCCTCTGTATTGCGAAACAAACGATTGGTGCAAAAGAGTCCCACTGCAAATAACGAATGGGCCATGGGATTAGGTAAAGCGAACGTAGCAATACCAATGCTAGCAATAAGCAGTGCGGGTTGAACATAGTTATCCAGAACACCGGACCAATTTTTTAAACTCTCCAATCTTTGCTCATATGCAGAAATATAGGTATCTATACCTTGCAAATACTCTGGATAAGTCATTTTTTTTGGGTTAGGTTGCCTTGTAAAGTCCTCACTATCAAAAACCTTAACATTTTCAACGGCTTTAATTTTATTCAATAAAGGCGGATAAGACAGAGCAATAGCCAGCATGACATTCGTTGCACATAAAGGACCTATTGCATAGGCCGCTAACAATATCGTATGCGAGCCACTCAATGCCAAACCTATAGTGCTCTTGTTGATACGCTTCATTTCTTTTTGTACCGCTGCCAGACGAGGTCTCAGCGCTTCTGCAGTTAAAGTTGGCATTTTCTTCCCCTGTTAAATAATTTAATAAAGCCAGAATTCTATCATTAAGAATCCAATAGATAAACCGAGATACTAGACACCCACTTATTCTGCCTCATAAACTGCGGATCTTTATTGACTCAGTAAAATAGCTATGTTAATTTCATTAAAATTTATTATATTACCTGTCTTTGCATTCAAGACTAAATTTTGGTAAGTTCAATAAACCGTTTAAAATCAAATAAGCCATGGGGAAAAACAATGTTTTCAATGAAAAAACTCTCGCTCATTACCGCAATATTATGCACTGTTTCTTATTTTGCGCAGGCAGATACCCAGACTGGAATAGCTATCAAAGACTGTCAGGGTTTATCCAACATCAGCTCAAACATGTCGGCCGATTATTACCTCACCGGCAATATTGACTGCTCTGGGAAATATCACTACCCCATAGAAGGGACCTTCACCGGCACCCTGGACGGCCAAAACTGGTCTATCTTCCGCCTGGAAATTAAAAACAAAGACGGCCAAAAAACCCAAAGCACCGGTTTATTTAGAGAGCTAGGCCCAAACAGCCTAATCACCCGTCTTAATATTTATAACCCACTCATCAAAGCCCATGACGAAGCCCACCGCGGCGTCATTGCCGGTGAAGCCTATGGCGGCGCTGAAATCTCTCACGTCAATGTCACGTATTTACAAATACACCGCACAGGCGATGGCAAAGATCACGGCGTCACGGGCGGCATGGTGGGTCTTGCAACAGGCGATATTATTATTAGCAACGTGCATATCGGCAGAATAGACAATGGCTATGCCTTAATTGCACAAAATGCTTATACCGGGGGGCTCATAGGAGCAGCAGAAGGCAATGTATTGATTGAAAAATCAAGCGTCACTCAACTCTTTAATCAAAATGGCAAAACCTGTAAGAATGGTGAAGGCGAATGTGGATTTGGAGGATTTATCGGCTTAGTCGGCCAATTTAACCCGATTTCCAAAATCGAAAACAATAGTGATATCAACGTCACAATTAATGAATCTTACGTCGCTGGCGGCACGATTTCGAGTAAAAAAAATACCGGGGGCATGATTGGGCTGATTAAAGCCAATCGTAGCGTTCATATCAAAAACAGTTATACCCGCCTGACGATGCAGTGCAAAGATGATCACTGTAATTATTTCGGCGGCTTATTTGGTTATACAGCAGCCACCGGTGGTCACAATGACAAAGACATTATTTTAGAAAATGTCTATAGTGCTGCGACCATAAAAAATTATTATACAGATACACGCGTACGTTACGAGGGCGGCATCACAGGGCATGAAGAAGGACAACTCTCCACACGCATACGCAATGAAGGCGTATCACAAAGTTATTTTAACCACACCCAAATGCATAACATCGCAGGTGATAACGTGTCTATCGGTTTAGACACCGGACAAATGAAACCCGCCGCTCCCGGAGAGAATGCAGATCAACTGTTTTATTTATGGGATGAAACTATTTGGCGATTTAGCCAAGGCGAGTATCCGAAGCTAAATATATAGATCCCTCCCCCAAGTCGTCATTTTCCTATCCTCATCCCCGCAACCGCGGGGATGAGGATCCAGGAAACAAGACATCCATTAATTATCTGCTCGTTAAAAGCTACTTTTTTATTGACTCAGTAGAATAGCTATGTTAATTTCGTTGAAGATATTGAATTTGCAACTAAATTAAGAGGTTATTAAGAATGGCAAGCTGGGACCAAATAAAATCACAATTTGCGAACGCTTGGAAAGACTTAAAGGACTTCGGGAAAGCGCTACAACACGCTATTATACGGGGCAGTTTTTTTTCTGATGTGATGCCACCCCAGTTAAATGCCAGACAAAGAAGAATTATGGCTGCGTTCTTTTTCCTCATGAGCATTCCTCTCTTTTTTGCTGCTATTCCAGCTTATGTTTTCAAAAAGTTGGTCTATGAGACTTTTTTAAAAGACCTCATACAGAAACACCCTATCATATCTTTAATGGTGCTCATGATTCCTGCATTGATTACATTAGTTTTTTATGTGATCCCAGTAATGATATATATGATGGCTACTGCAGCAGTTGGAGGCCTTCTTTCTTTTACTGCCGTCCCAGTGATTAGCTGGATTTGTGATAAGGCTGCGCCTAAGAGTGTAGCGGTTGCAACCATTGATCAATTTACAAATAGTCGTCACCATCAAGATGTCACTTTTGCTTATAAAACCAGCCATCGCGCCACTAATACTTATACAAGCACCGTTTCTAACATTGAGTTATTCTATGTTTGCATGGCGCTGATTCAAGAACATGATTTTGATGGCAATCTAGTGGATGGTGCAGTATTGGAGTTGCTGCAAGAAGCTCTGGAATATATTACTACCAGAGAATATAGTACTGAAAAGAATGCCCAAGGTCAGTATACTAAAAGAGAGAAGCATATTATTAATGGTGGTGTTACAGCAAAAGTGGAAGTAAATACTTCTGCAACCAACAACTCCAGCATATCCATCAAAATAACCAATAAAGATAATGAAGAGATACCGCTAACACACTTAACGACTATTCAGTATGATCAATTACAAAATAAGCAAAAATATATAGATGCCGCTAAAGCAATACTGGCTCCAAAACCTATCCAGGAAAAAGAGAGGGTTGCTTTGCTGCAATAACACAATAAAGACATCCCCTTATTTCTACTCAAGGGGTGTCTGATTTTTTCTCTACCTAGTTCCCACCTAGTCACAATACTAAAAATAATGCTAAAATCGAGATCAACGCTAAGAGGACCAGTCATGTCACTATCCCCTGAAAAATTAAAACTGCTTAAAAAACAATCCCATAGCCTTAATCCTGTCGTGTTATTAGGGGCAAAGGGGTTAACTGAAGCGGTCCAGCAAGAAATTAATGTGGCTTTAGGTGTGCATGAACTCATTAAAATTAGGGTCAATGCTCTTGATCGGGCTGAACGTACGGAAATCATTACGCAGATTTGCACAGCGCAGCAGGCAGAACTCGTGCAGCAAATTGGCCATTTAGCCGTAATTTACCGCAAAAGGCCAGACAAGGATAAAGCAAAATGAAAATCTTATGCGTGATCCCTGCGCGTATTGGATCCACACGCTTAAAGCGCAAACCATTGGCACTTTTAGCGGGCAAACCCATGGTGCAGCGCACCTATGAAGCGGCGCTCACCTGCCCTGCTTTTGCCGAGGTCATCGTGGCCACTGATAATGAAGAAATTGCCGAGGTCATTAACGCGTGCAACGGCCAAGTCATGATGACAGATCCTGCCATTGAAACCGGCAGTGATCGTGCGGCTTTTGTGGCTGAGCATTACCCGCACATGGATGTGATCGTCAATTTACAAGGCGATGAACCGTTTGTGCGTGAAGAAATGCTAAATGCATTAATAGCACCTTATCTTCAGGGCGAGACGCCGGACATGACGACACTCGCCAATCCGCTGGATTTTGATAAACAATACCACAGCTCAGATATGGTCAAAGTCATCGTCTCTCAGCAGCACTATGCACTCTATTTCTCCCGCGCGCCTATCCCCTATCAACGTGAAGTGATAAACAATATTCCCGTTTACCATCATCAAGGCATGTACGCATTTAAGCGCGATTTTTTACTTAAATTTACGCAATTGCCGCAAACCCCACTGGAACTGAGTGAAAAACTTGAACAACTGCGGGCACTCGAGCATGGTTATAAAATTAAAGTCTGCATCAGTCCTTATAAGACCTTAGAGATTAATACCGAAGAGGAGTTAGCGCAAGCTCAAGCGCTGGCGCAAAGCTACTGGTCATAACTCAGGATCTCGCACGGCAATTAGGCGGCAAAAATTTTGCATCAATAGTAGGACTGCTGCATTGCCACTGGATTGATCCCTTACTCGCTTGCGCTAGCAAAATAAGCGTCTTATCCGCTAAACCTTCTCCCGCATCCGCTTTAAATAATACCTGGATTTCATTCTCCACCAAAGTGATACTGGCCACATACTCGCCGCTCAAATCAGAGGCCTCACTCAAGCCCGCAGTAGCGTTATCGGGTGGCCAGCTGCCCGCCACTAAATAATATTCGGCCATAGCCAGTTGGGCGGTACTGGCCAGTGTGATCCCTTCACTGAGCTTGCTGCGCACGGTAAAGTCGTTATAAGCGGGTATGGCTATGGCCGCCAAAATGGCAATAATGGCGACGATGAGCATCAGCTCAATTAAAGTAAAACCCGCGTGTCTATGCAACTTCCACCCCACATTAAATCATTTAAGAATTATTTGCATATTATTAAACATTAATGATACAGTCAAGTACATATGAATATTTACACCACGAAAGAGCAGCAGACGCGTGTCAGGACTTATGGTAAAATCCGCGCCATGCACAAAAAACTCTATATCAAAACCTACGGCTGCCAGATGAATGAGTACGACTCGGCGAAAATGGCTGAAGTCCTGGCTGCCAATTATGTTATTGAAAAAACTAACGTCATTGAAGATGCAGATATTTTAATTCTCAATACTTGCTCCATCCGCGAAAAAGCGCAGGAAAAAGTGTTCTCTGAACTCGGTCGTTTTAAACCGTTAAAAGATAAAAAACCGGGGCTTATTATAGGCGTGGGCGGCTGTGTCGCGAGCCAAGAAGGCGCGGCAATTTTAAAACGTGCGCCTTATGTTGATCTGGTTTTTGGGCCACAAACCCTGCATCGTTTGCCCAGTATGATTCAAGAAGTGGAAACTAAACACCGCTCCGTGGTCGATATTTCCTTCCCGGAAATTGAAAAATTTGATCATTTGCCTGAGCCTAAAGCCGATGGCGTCACCGCATTTGTCTCGATTATGGAAGGCTGCAGTAAATATTGCAGCTTTTGTGTCGTGCCTTATACCCGGGGTGAAGAAGTCAGCCGCCCGTTTGATGATGTGATCACCGAAATTGCCATCCTTAGCCAGCAAGGCGTGTGTGAAGTGAATTTATTAGGACAAAATGTGAATGCGTATCGCGGGCTGACCCATGATGGGCAAATGGCTGATCTGGCTTATTTAATTCAACATGTCGCCGCCATAGAAGGCATTAAGCGGATCCGCTACACCACGTCTCATCCTGTGGAATTTTCAGAAAACCTCATTGCGACTTATGCCAGCGTGCCCCAATTGGTGAATCATCTACACTTACCGGTACAAAGCGGTTGTGATCGGATTTTAGGGCTCATGAAGCGTGGACATACTATACTCGAATACAAGAGCAAAATACGTAAGTTAAGACAGTTGCGCCCCGATATCAGTCTTTCATCAGATTTTATTGTGGGCTTTCCTGGGGAAACCGATGAAGATTTTGAGACCACTATGAACTTTATTGCCGAAATTGGTTTTGATCATAGCTTTAGCTTTATTTACAGCCCGCGTCCGGGCACGCCAGCAGCAAGCTTAGCCGATCCCACCCCGCTCGCTGTGAAAAAACAACGTCTGCAAATTCTTCAAGATCGTATTAATAGCCAATCACAAGCCATCAGTCGGCGCATGCTCGGCCAAGTCGTGACGGTGCTGGTTGAAGGCCCAGGCAATCGGCATGCCGGACAAATTCAAGGCCGCACCGAAAATAATCGCATGGTGAATTTTGATGGCCCACTCGATTTAGTGGGGCAATTAGTCAAGGTCAAAATCACTGAATGTTTAACCAACTGCATGCGAGGCGTTAAGGCATGAAGCACACGCTGACCCTGACGCTTTCCCCTGAAGATAACCCACGGCTTGCTAATTTATGCGGTCAACTCGATGAACATTTACAACTGCTAGAAAAATATTTACCGGTGCGCATTAGTTGCCGTGGGTTTACTTTTCGCATCGAAGGCGATGAGGCCGCAGCACAAAAAACCCAAGCCCTGTTGCAAAAACTGTATCAAATCACTGAACAACAACATTTAACGCCAGAAAAAGTGTTTGCGGTCTTACAAGAACAACTCAACCACGAATCGAATCACGATGGGACCTCAACCAGCATCCATACGCGGCGTGGCCCCATCAAAACACGCGGCCGGAATCAACAACTTTATGTTAACCGTATACAAAAATATGATTTATCGTTTGGGATCGGGCCTGCGGGCACGGGTAAAACTTATTTAGCCGTGGCGTGCGCCGTTGCTGCCTTGGAACAAGATAAAGTGAATCGGATTATTCTGGTGCGCCCTGCGCTAGAAGCCGGCGAGCGTTTAGGATTTTTACCTGGGGATATTTCTGAAAAAATTGATCCGTATCTGCGACCTTTATACGATGCGCTGTATGAAATGCTGGGTGCAGAAAAAGTCATGCAGTGCATTGCACACAACACCATTGAAATTGCACCCCTAGCCTACATGCGCGGCCGCACCTTAAACGATGCGTATATTATTCTCGATGAAAGTCAAAATACCACAATTGAACAAATGAAAATGTTTTTAACCCGCATGGGCTTTAACTCTAAATGTGTGATCACCGGTGATGCCACGCAAATCGATTTACCGAAAGCCAAAGGCTCAGGTTTAGTCCACGCCATGCAAGTGCTAAAAGACATTGAAAATATTAGTTTTACTTTTTTTGAACACGCCGATGTGGTGCGCCATCCTTTAGTGCAACAAATTGTCCAAGCCTATCACCAGTATGAAAACGCCCATGCTTAGCCCCACTGCTGTGCAAATAGACATTGATATTCAGCATCATATTGAACATGCAGAATGTCCCCGCGATGATTTAATAAAAAAATGGGCAGAGCTCGCTTTGAATTTGCGTGCCATCGATACTGAAATCAGTCTTTTAATTGTTGATAATGATGAAATGAGCGCGCTGAATGAACGCTATCGGCATAAGGAAGGCCCCACCAATGTGCTTTCCTTCCCGTTTGAAGGACCCAAGGATTTGGATCTGCCTTTATTGGGCGATCTGGTCATTTGTCTGCCTAAAGTAATCGCTGAAGCTCATGCGCAACATAAACCATTAGACGCCCATTTTGCGCATTTGACTATCCATGGTTGCTTACATTTGCTAGGCTATGATCATGATATTCCTGATCGTGCAGTTCAAATGGAACAACTTGAAATTGATTTACTTAAAAAACTAAATTTTCCCAATCCTTATCAAGAGAGAGCGCTATGAGCATTGAGTCTGACGAGATTAAAGCCAATCCTAAACCTTCGTTAAAAAAATTACTGCGTAAATTTCTAAAGTATGAAATTAATACTCATGAAGAATTGCTAGAACTGTTGTCCGTCGCCAAGACCCAGGGCTTACTGGACAGTGAAGCTTTACGCATGATCGAAGGCGTCTTGGAAGTCAATGACATGCAAGCCCGGGATTTGATGATCCCACGCGCACAAATGGTGGTAGTAGAAAAGGATGCCTCTCCACAAGAATTTATTCCTATTATTATTCAATCCGGACACTCACGCTTTCCCGTTATCGGTGATGATAAAGATGATGTGATCGGATTATTATTAGCCAAAGATTTATTAAAATATTTTACCAGCGGCGAATTCGATTTCCATTTGGCGCGCTATTTGCGCCCCGCAGTATTTGTGCCTGAAAGTAAGCGTATTAACGTACTCTTGCGTGAATTTCGTGTGACGCGCAATCATATTGCTGTGGTGGTGGATGAATTTGGTGGCGTCTCCGGTTTAATTACCATGGAAGATATTTTAGAAAATATCGTTGGTGAAATCGCAGATGAATATGATGCCGATGATGCCGCCTATATTAAAAAGATCAATGCCCAACAATTTAATATTAATGCCTTAACGCCGATTGAAATGTTTAATGAACATTTTGATGTCACATTAAGCGATGAAGAATTTGATACCATAGGGGGATTAATCACCCAAGGCTTTGGCCATATGCCTAGCATTGGTGAGAGCATCACGATAGAAAATTATAAATTTACCGTCATTGATGCCGACGAGCGGCGTATGAGTTTATTGAAGGTGACGGTGTTAAGTGGTGGGGAAGAAGGCTAGATGGAAAAAAATTCCCATGCCTAAAACGCCCCTCTCCTCGTTCGGGTTATCCTCATTGATTGCCCTATTGGCAGGAGCCCTCCTGCCTCTGGCCTTTGCACCGTTTAATTTCTTTTTTATCGCATTTTTTTCTCCAGCTGTTTTAGCCTTACTCTGGCAGCATACACGACCCAATACCGCCGCCTGGCGCGGGTTTTGTTTTGGTGTCGGTCTTTTTGGTACGGGCGCATCGTGGATTTTTGTCAGTATCCATCAGTTCAGCCATACGCCGTTTGCGATGGCCCTGTTGATTACGTTTTTATTTATCATAATTCTTGCGGGCTTTATTGCATTGCAAGGTTGGGTCTATGCAAAACTTATCACGAAACATACCTATTTAATTACCCTATTAGCCTTCCCGAGTATCTGGGTATTATTTGAAGGGTTACGCAGCTGGTTATTTACCGGTTTTCCCTGGTTATTCTTAGGCTATAGCCAAATCGATACTTACCTGGGTGGCTTTGCACCCGTCTTGGGCGTGTATGGCGTCTCGTGGTGTTGCGCCGCTACCGGTGTTTTGCTGCTGAGTATTTATTTATATCCTAAACGCGTTAAATTGACCGGTCTGATGTTGATCACACTTTGGGGCAGTGCCTACGCTATTAAAACGATACAATGGACGCAAGCAAGCGGCGATCCTATTTCTGTTGCACTCTTGCAAGGCAATATTGATCAAAATTTAAAATGGAATGCCAGCACTAGAGAATTTATTTTACAGCGCTACGAAATGTTAATGGCACAAACGCAGCAGGCCGAACTGATTATTTGGCCCGAGGCGGCGTTTCCTATTCCCCTGCCTCAATCCCACGCGCTGCTGCAGCAACTGAGCCACAAACTACAATGCAACGATCAAGCCGCGCTCATCGGTCTACCGGTGCAAACCCAACAAGGGCAGTTTTTAAACAGTATCGTCGCTTTAGGCACGGATGCGTATGGGGTATATTACAAACGTCATTTAGTGCCCTTTGGTGAGTTTGTCCCACTTGAAGCCCAAATCCGCGGCTTGGTGGGTTTTTTTGATTTGCCTATGTCCCACGGTGTGTCGGGACCTTATATCCAAGCGCCCTTGCATGCGGGATCTTTGCGCGTCGCGCCACTGATTTGTTATGAAATTGTCTATCCCGAACTTGCACGGGGAAGTTTACATGATGCGAATATTCTTCTCACCGTGAGTAATGATACTTGGTTTGGTCGCTCAATTGGTCCCCATCAACATTTTGAAATGGCAAGAATGCGCGCCCTAGAATTAGGCCGTTTTCTTATCCGCAGTACCAATAATGGCATTAGCGCGATTGTGGATCATCAAGGCAAAGTTGTCGCGCAAGTTCCGCAATTTATTGCCACCACGCTCATTGCCAACGTCTATGCCACCGAAGGTTATACGCCCTTATACTTTTTAAGCCATTACTTTATGTTAATATTGAGTAGCTTATTGCTCGTCGCTGCTTTACTATTGCAGCTTGGGAAATTTCCACGCAAGAAAACGGTTTAAAGGAATAGATTATGGACAGTACCCTGCTACGGAAGGCACAGTCGGCTTTTTTATTAAAAGGCGGCGCTTATACCTTCACCACGCTACAACTCCTTAGTGCAGATCTCGAAACGATCCGCTTAAGCCTGGTCGATAAAATTGCTCAAGCCCCCAAGTTTTTTGAAAAAACGCCCATCGTGCTGGATTTACAAAAGCTAGAAGTCCCTTATACCGAATATAATTTACTCGAGTTAGTGCAATGTTTGCGCACCTTGCAGCTGATCCCTATCGGGATCCGGGGTGCCCCCGAACCTTTGCAGCAAGTAGCCATTGCCCAAGGTTTGGCCTGCCTATCCGATATCCGCTCGGCGGAAAAAACTGAAACACCCAAAGTAAGTCCACAAGAAATAATGCCTAAAGTCATGCCTGCAGCCACGGTCACCAATAAAGTCATCACGCAACCGGTGCGAGGAGGACAGCAGATTTATGCGCAAGGCGGGGATTTAATCGTTTTAGCCACAGTCAGTCATGGCGCAGAAATTCTTGCGGATGGCAATATCCATGTATATGCCCCTTTACGAGGTCGAGCGCTGGCTGGCGTGATGGGCGATACGAATACTTATATTTTCTGTCAAAGTCTAGAAGCAGAGCTGGTTTCGGTTGCAGGACAATACCGCATTAGCGAACAATTAAAAGAATCGTGCTGGCAAAAACCTGCACAAATATCTTTATCAGAGGGGCACTTGAGAATTACACCATTATAGATAATAATGATGAGAGTAATTACTTAAGATTTTTAGAGCACTGTAGGATAACAGTGTTCACATAATAGCAAAGAAGGATCTTTACGTTGAACAAACAAGCACAAGTGATCGTTGTCACCTCCGGTAAAGGAGGGGTGGGCAAAACCACAAGCAGCGCCGCGCTCTCTACCGGCTTAGCCTTACGCAAACATAAAACCGTCGTGATTGATTTTGATGTGGGCTTACGTAACCTTGATTTGATCATGGGTTGCGAGCGCCGCGTGGTGTATGACTTTATCAATGTCATTAATAAAGAAGCAACCCTCAATCAAACCTTAATTAAAGATAAACGGGTAGAAGATTTATTTATCCTCCCTGCCTCACAAACACGGGATAAAGATGCCCTCACCAAAGAAGGCGTTTGCACGATTATCGATGAATTGAAAGAACGTTTTGATTATATCGTCTGCGACTCCCCTGCGGGGATAGAAAGCGGTGCACTGATGGCCATGTATTACGCCGATCACGCCGTAATTGTGACTAACCCTGAGGTGTCGTCGGTACGTGACTCTGATCGTATTTTAGGCATTCTAGCCAGCCGTTCACGTCGCGCCGAACTGGGATTAGACCCCATTAAGGAACATTTACTTCTGACCCGTTACTCTCCTGAGCGCGTTAAACGTGGCGAAATGCTTAGCGTTAAAGACGTGGAAGATATCCTCTCTATTCCGTTATTGGGTGTCATTCCTGAATCTAAAGCCGTACTGCGTGCGTCGAATGAAGGAACGCCGGTGATACTGGATGAACGCAGCGATGCCGGAAAAGCCTATAAAGATGCTGTGGCCCGCTTCCTCGGTGAGCAAATACCACACCGCTTTATGCAATCAAAAAACATACTTGAACGTTTATTTGGAGCTGAAGCATGAGCTTGCTAGACTTTTTTCGACCCTCACCTTCTAAGCGTAATGCGTCTGTCGCTAAAGAACGCTTACAAATTATTGTGGCGCACCAACGAGGCAATAATCGCGTCGATTATTTGCCCTTGCTGCAAAGAGAATTGCTGGAAGTCATTAGCAAATATGTGAAGGTGGATAAGAACCAAGTCAAGGTCGCGCTAGAACGGGATGGGGATTGTTCCGTATTGGAATTAAATATTACGCTGCCTGAAGCGGTATTAAAAGAAGCTGAGGCTGCGCAGGGGTAAACCCCTGCTTCTCTCAAGTCTGGCCCAACCTCATTATTTAAATGTTAATTCTGACCTTAGTTTGCCAGCTTCAAAATGAAGATTGTGCAAAAAATGTAAGTTTACTTTACTGTCTAGATGTGCTTTTAAAATCTCTTTATCTTCATTATTTTCCACAAGGCCCAAGATCTCACCATAACAGTTATTAATCATAGCTTGCTCTTTGTCATCTAAATTGTGTGCTTGAAAGCGAGGTTCTTGCGCTTGTCTGGCAGTCAATGCCATATTAATCATAGGCTGATACTCGACAAATGCATCATTAGAATTATTGATCGCTGGACCGTGCCAAAATATCCCTATATTGAGGTGATAACGGTTTTCACTTTTACGGTTAGCTTTGAGGCCTTCTATAGCTTTATTAGTAACTAATTGAATTTTCACATTTTTATCTTTATCTTCATAAAGTATATTTAAAATTTGATTTGCAGACTTAGGCATAATACATTATCTCCAATTGAATAGGCGAAGCTTATCATTCTTATATGTGTTAGTCAACAACATCAATGGAGCTCTTTTTTATGCAAACACTCATTTCTACTAACCCTGCGAATAACGCTACCGTGGGCGAAGTCACGGTCACTACGTTGCCTGAAATTACGGCAAAAGTACAAAACGCCCAGCGCGCAAAAAGGGCGTGGAAAATGCTGGGTGCAGCGCAAAGAGCGTTAATGCTCCGCCCCTTATACGCATTGATCATCCAACATAAAGACGAGATTGCGCAGCTCATCACCCAAGAAATGGGCAAACCCATCACGGCAGCACACTCAGAGATAAAATATGCCCTAGACTACTTACAAGATTTTCTAGACTGTGGTCCAGGTTATATTGCCAATGAAATAACGGTGCAAGAAGGTGCGACTAAGCATGAAATTGTTTATGAGCCCTTGGGTGTGGCAGCCTGCATTGCGCCCTGGAATTATCCGTTTAGTAATTTTATCGTGAATGTGATCCCGCTACTTATCACGGGCAATACTGTTGTGTTTAAACATTCTGAAGAATGCCCGTTGGTGGGGCAATACGCTGATAGCCTGATGCAACAATTAAATTTACCCGAAGGCGTTTATGCCCAAGTGTATGGCGAGGGTACCGTAGGACAACAACTGGTTGAACAAGACATTAACCTTATCAGTTTCACCGGCAGCTCAAAAACGGGACATGCCTTGGCGGCGATTGCTGGAAAAAAAGGTATAAAAGCCGTTTTAGAAATGGGAGGATCTGATCCTGCCGTTATTTTCGAGGATGCCCCGCTCGATGAGATTATTCCGCAAATCTACGCGCGACGCTTTGATAATTGTGGCCAAATTTGTTGTGCGGTCAAACGCTTAATTGTGCATGAATCTATTTATGATACTGTGGTGGAAAAATTAGTCGATTATTTACGCACCATAAAAGTAGGCGATCCCCTGGACCCCAGCACACAAATCGGCCCACTTGCAGCTTTGCGTCAATTGGAATTATTAGAATCACAAGTGGCAGCTTCCCTTGCACAAGGCGCAGTCGTTGCCATCGGTGGGAAAAAAGCTGCAGAAAAAGTGGGTGTCTATTATTTACCCACCGTCTTAACCCATATTCATCGCGATATGTCGGTCTGGAAGGAAGAAATCTTTGGTCCGGTGTTACCTATTATGGCCTTTCGCACTGAAGAGGAAGCCATTATGTTAGCCAACGATACGCCCTATGGCTTAAGCGCCGTAGTGTTTTCAGCCGATAAGGAACGCGGTTATAGAGTCGCCGCCCAAATCGATGCCGGCTGTGTAGATATTAATTTTGCCAGCCACTGGCGCCCTTGCAATCCATTTGGCGGCTATAAAGCCTCGGGGCTAGGCCGTATTTATGGTAAATGGGGATTTCAGGAGTTATGTCAGGTTAAAGTAATTGCGCAGTAGCCAGACTAAGGGTGATTGAGAGCTTACATTATTAACTAACCAATTGATTTCCTTATTGAAAACAAACTAGCTTATTATGAAATAATATGTTATAAATATAACATATTCTATGCTATATTATAACATTCAGCTAAAGAGGTCAGACATGCAAAATGAGACAGAACAGATGTTCGCGCAGATTGAAATTGACTTTAATTATAACACTAGTCGCTTAGCTAATTTGATTGGGTATAAAAAACAGCTTCAGACATTAAACCTAACTGCTAGCACTCAATTCGATATGGGAAGGATAACAAGATTCTTGCAGGCAGCTCTTTTGATCTTCATAGCGAGTGGGCCTTCAAAATCTTATGCCCTGTTTAATACTCCATCCACTCATGGAGGCATCACTGCAAAATTTTGGAATATTTATAGTTATTTACGCACGCAATTAGGCGCAACCGCCCAAGAAGCCACTTTTGTTGCTCATGGTGCTGTGAATCAAGATTGGCGTGAAGGCGAGAAATATCACAAGTTTAGCGTAGTTGATAATGGGAATAACATAGTGCAGGTGACACCGAGTGTACACGCTGCAACTGCCGAAGAAAGAACATTAATCAGTGACATACAAGCCGCAAAGATGGAACATCCTGTACCTGTCGCTTCACACCCAAGCTCAACAACTCTCTCCAACCCAATTGTAACGACAACAATACCTTTAGAACAACAAAGAAAACTGGATACTATTTTTGCAATACCAAACAATTTAAATTTACACAACCAAGAGGACGCTGCCCTTTATGGCGCTACTATCGTTAATAACCTCATAAGGTCATTAACATCAGAAAAAGATATTCACTACATTCCCTTAGCCATCGAGCGGTTATCTAATATGTCTCTTTCGATTGTTCTCCCAGCGCTTGATCAATTGTACGCCAAGAGTAATGAACGTTATGTGGTAGCTATATTAGCTCTAGCGGAATTAATTAAAAAGTATCCAACCTTGATCATGAGCATGCGGAACCCCTCTAGCTTCACTCATGGATTAAATGACCAACCCACAAAAATAGAATCTTTATTGGACCGCTTACCCAACAGTCTTCAAGCGACAATGGCATCTTCTGTGGGTGTCGCTATCAACGAGTTAGCTAATAAACGGCGCATCGACAGGTCACCACGAACAAGCCATTTAAACAATAGACTGATCATGACGCTGGAAAGATTACCAAAAAAGTTAAGATTTAATGTAGTACAACATATCACCTCTAAAAAACTCCAAAGAATTTGTTTTGTAAATAAACAACTCATCGCTAATGATAGAGGAGTGGATATAAAAGCAATCGAAGAAAAAGATGTGATAAATCTGAATGCATCACGTTTTGGCAACCTATTGCGCCTATTCCCACAAGACTCTTGGGGGAAGGACCCTTTACTTTCATTTATTAATACCGGGATTCAGGATATCATTATGAAGGCTCCTCAGTTATTAGAGCACATAATAACGATGCTTCCAATGCCAGAGAAGATTGCTTTGATACAGTATATCGGTAAAGAAAAACTAGAAGATATTAATCGCTTAGTACCAGAAGCTACGAGTAAGTTCTATACCAGCCTTCAGACTATGGGTGTGACTGCCACCTGCAAACCAACTCATAATAACGGATTTGAGGGTAGTAAAAGTACCGGTGAGCAGACTCCTCAGCCTTCTTCAACACATAAGCCTGCTGTGTCTTTTATAGTTAAAAGTTAGCAGCGGTGACCGGGTGTCCCCCTAAACCACCAACACCTGCGGCAAGAATACACTCACGCGTGTGCCTACATTCGGCACACTGTGCACTTTGATTTTGCCTTGGTGCGAGGCTTTAATAATATGATAGGCCATGGCTAAATCTAAACCTGCGCCTAACCCTACGCCTTTCGTGGTAAAGAATAATTCAAATAAATGCGCTTTGACTTCTTCATCCATCCCTATGCCATTATCTTCTATCACGATACACACCCATCCCGGTTCGGTATAAGTGCGGATCTTGACGACTCCAGGACGTGTGAGCCCTTGCGTCGCTTGCACGGCATTTTTTAAGATCCCCAGTAACACCCGCTCTATTTCCAGCGGTTGACATTTAATGTCCGGTAAATCGGCTTCATACTCTTTTTCTATCAAGACATTGGCCAGCGCTTGTGTTTTACGCAATAGCGGGTCTTGTTGCAAATGACTTAATGCCCGCTCGGTTATTTTCTCTAAATTATACGGTTGATAATTCACTTCAGCGCGCGGCGTAAAATCAAGTAAGGTCGCGATCACTTTAGCGGCCTGCTCGCCTGAGAGCTGAATATTATCTAGAAATTTAAACACTTCTCGCTGCACACAATACTGTTGCAGGTGCTCAAGATTAATTCCAACGGCTTGTGCCACTTCAGTATTTTTCTCTAATTCAGTATTTAGACGCCGCTTCACGGTCTGTACGCCTTGTAATACTGCACTCAAAGGATTATTAATCTCATGCGCCATGCCCGCAGCTAATTTTAAGGTGGACTGCAATTTTTCTTGTTTCAGCAATTTTTCTTGAATTTTAATTTGACTCGTGATGTCATCTAAGCGGATCACGATACCAGGCGGCTCTTCTTCTAATAAAGGATACAAAATAATATCCAAATAACGCCGACCGGTTTTTTCTTGAATTAAAATATTTTGCACTTTTTCCGCTTGATTATATTGGATCACTTGTTTTAACAGTGCATCATAACCATTGAGCAATGGAAATAAATCGGTGTAATGCATGCCTATCGCTTTTTTTCTATCGATTTGCGTCATTTGCTCCGCTCTTAAATTACAATCGGTCACGATGCCTTCCGTCGTAATTGCGATCAGTGCTGAGGGCATCGCATCGATAATATCCGCTAAATGGCGCTTAGTATTTAACAAGCCAGCTTGCGCCGTTTGAATTTTATCCACCATGATATTAAACGATTGGGCGAGCACATCAAGCTCCGTTGATTTCTCGCTCACCGGCATGTGCACACGATTCATATGCCCTTGCGCGACAGCGCGGGTTGCAAGCGTTAAGCGTTGCAAAGGAATGCTTAACCATTTTCTTCCGATCCATAAAATCAGCACCCACAATAACAGTGTTTTTATGATTTCATCAATCACAATCAAGGCATATACGCGCACGAATTTTGCAACGACCAAGGATTGATCGCCATACACCGTCACTTCTGCAAGCGGCGTCACATTATCTTTATTAAATAACGTAAAATGATACGCGTGTGATTTAGAAAAAAACTGCATGAATTTGCCAAAAGCTTTGCCATGCGTGTTTAATTTTTTCTGCAATACTTTTTGCTGACCGGGCTCGACATCCCCCATGGCAATGCCAGGATAATCTGAGAGGGGTTCAATTTTAACGCCAATGATTGCAGGGCCCCGCATCACGCCTTCAGAAATAAACTTTAGCCGTTGATCCGAGCGTTGAATGATGGCATCGGCCAGTGCCGGAGAAATAAATTCCTGCAAAATATCAAAATTAGAGGCAATTTCATTTCTTTCTTGCACAAATTCGGCGTGCATTTCATACGTGGTCATGACCACGGTTACGGTGATATAAATAATAAATACGATATTAAATAATTTACGGGTGATGGAAAGTTCACTCGGCTTTATTTTCATCATCCCCTCGCAACGCACGACGCAGGACTTTACCCACATTGGTTTTCGGTAGACTGTCGCAAAATTCTATGATCTGAGGCCGTTTATAACCGGTTAATTGTTGATGCAAATAATCGCGCAACTGGTTTTCAGTTAAATCAGGATCTTTTTTCACCACAAAACACTTAATGCGCTGTCCGGTGATAGGATCTGGAATGCCTACGACTGCGGCATCAAACACACCCGGATGCGTGCAAATCACATCTTCTATTTCTGTAGGATAGACATTAAACCCTGAGACCACCAGCATGTCTTTTTTCCGGTCCACAAAATACACATACCCTAAGGCATCCATTTTTACGAGATCGCCAGTTTTAAGCCAACCTTCAGGTGTTAAACTTAGCAAAGTCTCTTCAGGCTTATGCCAATAGCCTTGCGTGATTTGCGGGCCTTTAAGGTAAAGCTCCCCAGTCTGGCCTAATATCACTTCATGGCCCGCATCATCACACACTTTGACTTGCGTACCCGAGATGGGCAAACCCATAGCGCCATTATAATCAGAAAGCTCTAAGGGGTTAATGATCGCAGCCGGTGAGCTTTCAGTTAAGCCATAGGCTTCAATTAAAGGTTTACCCGTGAGGGCTTGCCATTGCTGCGCGGTATTTTTTTGGACGGCCATCCCGCCGGAAAGGGCGACTTTTTGCTGGGAAAAATCCAAGTGCTTAAAGTGCCTATCACACAAGAGCGCATTATATAAAGTATTGACTCCTGTCATTAATACCAACGGACGTTTCTTTAAAATTTTAATAATGCCAGAGATATGGCGAGGATCTGCAATCAAAATACTTTCAAAACCTATGGCAAGTAATAATAAATGATGCGCCGTCATTGAAAAAATATGGTAGAGGGGCAGTGGCGCTAGGGCTACTTTATGTTTTGCTGTATTGAGCACAGGCGCTATCCAGATTTTGGTTTGCGCGACATTGGCGAGCAGATTGGCATGCGTCAGCATGACGCCCTTAGGCAAGCCCGTGGTCCCTCCGGTATATTGCAGCAACGCAAGATCCTCGGCTCTTACGGAAACAGGCGTATATTTTAATTTTTGACGATGAGTTAAAACCTCTTTGAAAAAGACCACGCCGTTGATGTTAAAATCAGGTGATCGTTTAATGTATTTAAGATACACGGAAATAAACAAAGATTGTGGGAATTTCAGCATATCTCCCAAGCCTGTGACCATCACATGCCTAATCGGTACTTCTTTTAAAACATCTTCTAGTTTATGCGCCATAGTCGATAAAATGATCATCGCACTCACTTGCGCATCTTTAAGCTGTAATTTTAATTCGCGCGCGGTATACATAGGATTGACTGGCACCACCACTAAACCCGCCAGCAGCGCTGCAAAAAACACCACGGGAAATTGCAAACAATTCGGCAGCATGATGGCGATGCGATCGTCTTTTTTTAATTGCCATTCATGTTGAAAAAAAGCGGCGAAATGTTTGGCATGCCGCGCAAGTTTTGCATAAGTGAGCGTGGTATCAAAAGAAGTAAACGCTGGACGCTTGTGATACTGTTGACAACTGGTGAGGAATAATTGATCTAAACTCATCTCGGGCGCAATCGGATCCCAGGTGGTCGGCACATAAGGCGGGTAACTTTTCAGCCAAATCTCTTCCATGAGTGGGGTCCTTGGTTTTATTGCTAGGGGTTTCTAAAACTGTTGCGTGTCTTCAAACATAATGGATATAAAAGTATAGTTAAGTTTAAACCATGGTCTCTTGGGGGACAAGCAGGTAGTTTCTAAAATTAAAAAAGTGAGAAGATTGAGGATGAAGATGAGGATATAACCGGAATACTACTGGATATTGAAGGATAAGTGGGCGCCAATGACTTTCCTGTTTTGACAAAGTTAGTACTCGTTATATAAGGATAATCAGTTGGAGGAATAGGTGTCGGTAATGTCTTGCGTATCCTTACCACTCTTTCTCCTAATCTTTTATTTAAGAGCGCAGGGTGTGCATCTAAAGTAGTTTGCTTGATATGACCATGCATCACAATATCGTCATAACAAGCGAGAGTAGCAGTTAATTTATGCTCGCGTGAATAGGTGGATGTTCCCCAGCCCCGATATTCACCGCCTTGGTAACGCAAAAAGGTATAACTTTCTAGTTCTGCAAGACATTTGACAGTATTATTATTTTTGTCTGTTGAACTGCAGTTTTTGAGCGAGGCACAAATCTTAACCTTCTCTTTAAATAAATCCTCAATCTTTTTTTCTATTTGCGGGAGGTATTGAATTAAATGCGCTGGCGCTTCATCCTTGGTGCCTTCGCTGTATATTTTAAATAATCGCTGCAAGGCCTCAGTGAGTAATTGATTCGCAAGCGCATAGTTTTCTTCTGTAACAAATTGATTACTGAATACGATTTTTGTTTCTATCTCGTTAGGCCATCGGACGCTATTATTATTCAGTACATTGTTTAAGCTTGAGAAAATATCATTTCCAGATTGATAGATAGCCTGGTAAGTAACATTATCCTGTTTATCTGCTTCCTCCACATTGATGCCGAATATCGAGTTTGCAGTTGCTTTTTTTGCTTTTAGAGTGTAACTGTCTGCAAGCATCTCCTTAGCAGAGAGTAGGTATTCTTTATATTGAGCATCATAATTTGAATAATGTTGACTCACTTTATGCTCAAGGGCCAGAAGGTTGTTTGCGCTATCAGGATAAAATATTGCACACAAGACCAGAATACGTCTTCTCTGCCAAAAAAGCTGATGACCTCTCCACCCAATATTATTTTGATATACCTCAAATTCCATAGTCATAAAAGTTAACTATCTCAATAGCATTCATTTCATAGTGCATGAAGTTTAAGCTAAATGCAAGGGGCAAGATAATACCGCGAGATAAAAAATAGCTTATTTATCCAGTGGCTATAAGTGATATTTTTTGTTAAAAATCAACTGGTTAGATTATTTGGGCAGGATTTTAGCGTATAGACTTCAAGTCTGAATCAAGGCAACTGAGTATGCTTTATTCATCCTAAGAAAAATCCCCGTATCATTCTCATTTTGAATGATACCGGGGATTGATTCGTCACCTGAATAAATGCAAAACCAAAGTCACTAAGAACAATATTAAGAAAATAAAGAATAGGATACGTGCGATATCTACAGCTTCAGCGGCGATGCCGGTAAAGCCAAAAACGCCTGCTACAATCGCAATCACTAAAAAAACCAATACCCAATTTAACATGATGAGTCTCCTTTAATTTATCAATTATAGCAGCTGATCATTTTTTATGGGTCACTAGACCTAATACTAAAAAAATAGGTCTAGGTAATTAAGTTATTGTTATCAAAGTAATAACTGATTCAAACGCTTCACAAAAGCCGCTGGGTCGCTTAATTGGCCGCCTTCAGCAAGCACCGCTTGATCCAGTAACAAATGGGCCCAATTGGCTATTTCAGGTTGCTCGCTATCGGCTTGGAGTTTTTTCACTAAAGCATGATAGGGGTTTAATTCCAAAATGGGTTTAGCACGCGGTACGGCTTGACCTGCGGCTTCCAATATTTTTTGCATCTGACGGCTCATATCATGTTCATCGCTCACCACACAAGCTGGAGATTCGGTTAAACGGTGGGTAATGCGCACGTCTTTTACGTTATCGCCCAAAAGCGTTTTAAATTTAGCGATCAGTGCTGCAAAAGACTGATCCACTTCGGCTTGCACATTTTTGACGTCTTGATCTTCGAGTGCGCCCAAATCCAGTGCGCCTTTGGCGACACTATGTAAGGTTTTACCTTGATATTCATTTAAATGTGACACCAACCATTCATCCACACGATGATGCAGCAATAACACTTCAATATTTTTCTTCGCAAAAATTTCTAAATGTGGACTATGCTGAGCTGCGGCTAACGTATCTGCAGTGACATAATAAATTTTATCTTGGCCCTCAGGCATGCGCGCCAAATAATCATCTAAGGAAACGATTTCGCCTGCACCCACATCATGAGTCGTGGTAAAACGCAATAATTTTGCGATTTGCTCTTTATTGGCAAAATCTTCTGCGGGACCTTCTTTTAATACCTCACCAAACGCGCTCCAGAATTTTTGGTATTTTTCAGGGGCATTGAGTGCTAAATCTTCAAGGAGATTCAGTATTTTTTTCACTGAGCCTTTACGTATGGTTTCCACTTTTTTATTGTTTTGTAAAATCTCACGCGAAACATTCAGCGGTAAATCGTTGGCATCAATGACCCCTTTGACAAACCGTAAATAATGCGGCATAAAATGTTCGGCTTCATCCATGATAAATACCCGCTGCACGTAGAGTTTAATGCCGCGTTGATAATCTCGATTCCATAAATCAAACGGTGCTTGAGCTGGGATAAATAATAAATGGGTATATTCCGTGCTGCCTTCGACGCGATGATGACTATAGGCTAAGGGATCCGCAAAATCATGCGCAATGTATTTATAAAATTCGTTGTACTCTTCTTCTTTGATCTCAGATTTATTCAAGGTCCACAAGGCGGTCGCTTTATTAACCGTTTCAAAATGGGGGACATCAATGAGAGTTTCGTCTTTGTTTTCCGCTTCATCTTCTTTAGTCGCGAGCATCATGACGGGAAAGGCAATATGATCCGAATATTTGCGTATTAAATTACGCAGGCGAAAATCTTCTAAAAATTCATCTTCTGTGGGCTTGAGATGGAGTATGACTTGAGTGCCGGTTTCTGCCTTAGTCACTTCTTCGAGGGTATATTCGCCTTGACCTGTAGACTCCCAACACACCGCTTCATCACTGCCTGCATGACGCGTATTCACCGTGACTTTATCTGCCACAATAAAACTTGAATAAAAGCCTACGCCGAATTGACCGATGAGTTTAGCATCCTTTGCGGCTTCACCACTTAATTGTTGTAAAAATTCACGGGTGCCGGATTTTGCAATCGTGCCTAAATTGGCAATCACTTCATCGCGGGTCATGCCGATCCCATTATCTTCAACCGTTAAGGTGCGTGCGTCTTTATCAAAGGTGATCCGAATGTTTAAATCTTGATTGTTTTGGGCAAGCTTTGCATCTTCGAGTGCGCCAAAGCGTAATTTATCTAAGGCATCAGACGCATTAGAAATCAATTCGCGCAAGAAAATTTCTTTATTGCTGTATAGCGAATTAATCATTAACTGTAACACTTGTTTGACTTCAGCCTGAAAACTTAAGGTTTGTTTGTCTGCTACGATCATGTAAAACTCCTACTGCTAAGTTATAAAATTTGCCGTCCGGCCATGGCCTGCACTAAAGTATGGCCATCTACATATTCCAATTCACCGCCCACAGGGACACCGTGTGCAATGCGACTTACAATCATGCCTGTGGGTTTAAGCAGTTGCGCGATATAATGCGCTGTTGCACCCCCTTCGACTGTAGTATTGGTCGCGAGGATCACTTCCCTCACTTTACCTAACTGTAGGCGCTGCACTAATAAATCAAGCCCGATATCTTCAGGACCTATGCCATCTAAGGGCGATAAATGCCCCATTAACACAAAATAATACCCTTGATAATGACCCGATTGCTCTATCGCTAAGACATCAGCAGGCGATTCCACCACGCACAGCTGGCCCTCATCGCGTTTCGTGTTGGTGCATATCACACAGATAGGAAGTTCACTGAGCATACGGCAATCACTGCAATGCCCTACTTTATCTAGGGCCAGTGCTAAAGTTTGACTGAGATGACGCGCACCCTCTGGGTCACGCTCAAGCAGGTAAAACGCCATGCGCTGCGCCGATTTATTGCCGACTCCCGGCAAACAGCGCAACGCGGCTATGAGTTGTAATATGAGGGGGCCTAAGCTCATGGGATTATTGATTCGCTCCGCCGCCACCACCAAAGGGCGATAATTCAGGAGGAAGATTAAGACCAGACATTAAACCGGTCATTTTTTCACGCGAGGCTTTCTCGACTTTACGCACAGCATCATTGACCGCAGCGGCAATTAAATCCTCTAGCATGGCTTTATCAATATTGGGTTTGCCGCCCTTGCCGCCCTTACCACCGCCCTCGCCTTCTTCTTCCTCTTTATTGCCTTCTTCGCTTAAACCCAGCAAAGTAGGAGAAATAAAAAAGCGCAGCACATCATGACGACCGTTCATTTTAACTTTGACTAAACCGCCACCGGCTTCACCGACCACGGTGAGATTAACAATTTCTTCTTGGGCTTTCTGGATATTGGACTGCATTTTTTGCGCTTGTTGCATTATTTTTTGAAAATCAGCGTCACTCATGGTTTTTCCTTAATTAATCATTTGATTTCAGTAGGTTAACTTATATTTCTGCTCTCGTCAAGTAAGCGCCTATCAACGCGACGTAATACTCTCAGTCAGCACTTGTGCGCCTAAGCGTTGGACTAAGGCTAGCACCTTGGGATCAGCCTTGATGTCCACTTCTGCGGCGTGTTGGGCTTGTTGCTGCACCCGGGTCTGTTGCGCCGCTAATGTTTCCTCAAACGTCTCTTCTAAACTAATTTTAAGCCGAATACTATAGCCCAAATACTCACTTAAGGCCGTTTCCATACGTGTGGCCGAACTGCTGTTCAGTAAGGGCGCATGCTGTGGTGCCAGCGCTAATTGCACCCCGGTATCCTGTACGGATTTTAATACACAATGGGAAGCGAGCGCCATAGCCAAACCCGTTAAACCCAATTGCGCACTCATCTCTGCCCATGATTTTCCTGCGAGCGTATGTTTATCCGAAGGCGCATTTACAACGGGCGCAATCGGCTTGGGTGCCTCCTGATTGACAGGCGGGATGGGCAAGGGCTTGGGTGCTTGAATTACAGGCGGAGGAACAGGCGAGACGACAGGCAAAGGCGCGGTGACTTGCGCACGAGGCGCGATTGCAAGGTGCTCATTAGGATAAGCGTCCTGCACTTTGGGAGCCTCAGAAGGGTAAAAAGCCAACATACGCAGCAAGATCATCTCTAAACCTAAGCGCGGGTTAGCCACCCACGGTAAATCTTTTCGACCATTTACGGCGATTTGATAAAATAATTGCACATCTTCAGGTGAAAAATGTTGCGCAAATGAGGCCAACGCTTGATCGGCCTCTGCATGCGGTAACATTTGCATGAGCGCAATTTGATGCAAGACTGTAATGAACTCATCCAGCAAGGCTTGATAATCAGCCCCTAATGCGATACCGGTTTGCAAGGCCTGCAATAGACTCTGCGCGTCTTTTTGTTGCAGTGCCGTTAAAATGTGTAGTATCACTTGCGGATCAATGTGCCCTAATAATTCGCGCACCTCGTGTACATTGATTTGTCCTGCGCCATAAGCAATGGCTTGATCCAACACACTCAAACCATCCCGCATACTGCCTTGTGCCGCATGAGCTAATAAATCAAGCGCATCGAGTGTATAGGCAATCTGTTCTGCCGTTAAAATATGGGCCATATGGGCGCTAATCATGGCCGCAGGCATATTTTTTAAATGAAAGTGCAGACAGCGGGATAATACGGTCGGCGGTAAGCGTTCCGGATCCGTGGTGGCCAGTAAAAACTTAACATGCGCGGGCGGCTCTTCGAGTGTTTTCAGCAACGCATTAAAACTATGCGTCGAGAGCATGTGTACTTCGTCAATTAAATAAATTTTAAACCGACCGCGCGTAGGTGCGTAGGCGACATTTTCTAGCAGTTCACGCGTTTGTTCAACTTTAGTGCGCGAGGCCGCATCGACTTCAATTAAATCGGGAAACTTGCCTTCACGGATATCGCAACAAGCGCTGCACACGCCGCAGGGTGTGGACGTGATCCCCGTCTCACAATTAAGACACATGGCTAAAATTCGCGCTACCGTGGTTTTCCCCACACCGCGCGTGCCGGTAAATAAATAAGCATGATGTAACGCGCCACTTTCCAGCGCATTTTTTAAAGCGCGCAACACATGGTGTTGCCCAACCATTTCAGCAAAATTTTGTGGCCGCCATTTGCGTGCTAGGACTTGGTAGTTCATCGGTTAATTATATACCTAAAGATGATATAAATCGCGAATCGCAGAAATTGAAAGCGGCCCTTAATCGCCACACCACGCACCCTTTCAGCTGCTACCGCTGCTTCCTTCCGGACCTGACGGGGTTTACAGCCTAACGTCGCGTGGGGACCAAAAAGGACCGCAAAGACGAGTTACTCAAAATTTACTGAAAGGGGATCATAGCATAGTTTTTGGTTTAGACACTAGCCCTTACCAAGGCGGGCTTGCAATGACTTTTTGCAAGTCGGTATCGGGGAAAATCCGTTGATGACTAAACGCTGGGATCTCTTTACGCTTGGCTGCCAACCAGTTTAAATCAATTTGTGCTGTTAAGACTCCGATCCCATTTTCTAACTGCGACAATACTTCCCCGTTAGGTGAAATGATTATGCTATTGCCATACGTTTCACGTCCCATGCCATGTAAACCGTGTTGGCCTGCGCCTATCACGTAACAAAAATTATGGATGGCAATAGCCCGCGTGAGCGTTTCCCAGTGTAATTTTCCTGTGGTCACGGTAAATGCAGCGGGCACGGCAAAAATCTCAGCGCCCATGTGTTGTAATTGACGAAACAGTTCAGGAAAACGCAGATCATAGCAAACCCCTAATCCGATTTTACCCACAGGCGTATGCACCAAGACGATTTTATTGCCAGGAAAAGTACTGTCTGATTCGCGATACACTTCACCCGTATCTAACGCGGCATCAAATAAATGTAATTTGTCATAACGTGCGACTTGTTTGCCGTCTTCATTAAACACTAAACAAGCAGCATAGGAGCGTGTGGGATCTTCACTGGCTATCGGGATCGTTCCGGCAATAATCCATATTTTTAAACGTTTTGCTAGGGCGGAAATAAAATCTTGGATCGGACCGTTGCCTTCTTGTTCTTGGATGCGTATGCGCGCAGCTTTAAGCCCAGGCCCTTGGCCTATCAAAGGAAACATTTCAGGCAGCACGGCTAATGCTGCGCCTTGCTTGGCCGCCTGCTCGAGTAGCACACTGGCTTGCTGGAGATTGTCGCTGACATTCATGCCTGAATTCATTTGGATAGCGGCGACCGTGTTTCGAAAAGGCGAGTGCATATGAGCTCCCTGCTGGTGATCATATGATTATGGTTGGGGGATTAGGGATAGTCCAGGATTTAGGGTTTGAGATTTGGGATAGACATTTGGCGGAGAGAGAGGGATTCGAACCCTCGGTACATGGGTTACACGTACACACACTTTCCAGGCGTGCGCCTTCAACCACTCGGCCATCTCTCCATAAGAGAACCAGAGGCTTAGTATATAGAAACTGGCGGGGCAAATAAAGCTAATAGCTCGCGGACACTGCGGCGTACCGAAGTTTTGCAGCTAATGGTGCGGGCCACCAAAAAGGAATGGATACGTGCGCCCTGATAAAGTGTGCGCACCGCTTTTAGATCATGATTAGAAATCAATACCGGAATACCTTTTTGTGCTAAAGCTCTTGCGCCCTCGGCTAAGGCTTGTTGATCCTGCCAAGTAAAGGTGTGACCACTGTATTGAGTAAAAGAAGCACTTTGAGTGATAGGCACATAGGGCGGGTCGCAATAAACCACAGCGTCTTGTTCCAGTGTTTGCAAAACGCTGCGGTAATCTTGACAGGTAAACACTGCACGTTGCGCTTTTTGATGAAATACTTGCAAAGCCTCACGCGGAAAGGTGGGATGTTTATATAAACCAAAAGGCACATTAAATTCGCCCTTGCGATTATAACGACACAAGCCATTATAACCGTGCCGATTTAAATATAAAAACAACGCACTGCGCAACCATGACGCTGCACTCTGATTAAATTGCGCGCGTAATTCGTAATACCGATCGGCTTGATTATTTTTCGCTACAAAAAATTGTTCAGCATAATCAATAAACGTTTTACCTTCACGCTGTAGGGTTTGATATAAATGGATTAAGTCCTGATTGATATCATTTAAGATCGCATGCTCGCTCTCGACATTTAAAAACACTGAGCCCGCCCCCACAAAAGGTTCCACCCACAATGGACTGTGTGGCAGCCGGGGCAAAATTTTATCGATTAATCGAAATTTTCCGCCTGGCCACTTTAGGAAAGGATGTACATGTAAGGTCATAAAAATTGTCGTGTGATCACTTTTATTTAACGATAAGTATAGTAGCACGTAAACTTCAGCCGTGCATTTGTAAAATATCCCTTATTGCGGAATGACGCTAAAGATGCATTTTCTATTTCAACATGCTAACCTATAACCACAAAGCCACAGACGCATTCGCAAATAAAAATAATCATGCAGGAAACCTTATGCTACCGTTTGATTACATCGCCCACATTAGCGATGTCATTTTGTACGCTTATCAACATCGCGCTTCTGATTTACATTTTGAACCCGGCGCAAACCATTACCAGATCCGTATGCGTCAGCACGGCTTATTAACCCTTATTTTTCGGGGATCACTAGACATTGCCGCACGCATCACCACCCAACTCAAAGTCATGGCGCAGCTTGATATTGCTGAACAACGCTTGCCGCAAGATGGGCGGATTAGTTTTATGCGCCATACCGCACATCCTTTGGATATACGCATCAATTGCTGTCCCACTTTATTTGGGGAAAAAATTGTCTTGCGGCTACTGGATCAAAACACGCAAGTGCGCAGCCTCAATGCATTAGGCTTAACCCTAGAACAAATGAATATTTTCCAGCATGCACTTGCGCGCCCACAAGGATTGATTTTGGTCACCGGCCCCACCGGCAGTGGCAAAACCACCACGCTATATACAGCGCTGCATTGTCTGAATCAAGACACGCAGCATATTGTGACTGTAGAAGATCCGATTGAAATCACAGTGCCCGGGGTCACACAAATTCCAGTGCACGAAAAAATTAATCTTAATTTTGCCCGCATTTTACGCAGTGTATTAAGACAAGATCCGGATATCATTATGGTAGGAGAAATTCGCGATAAAGAAACCGCTGAAATTGCTATCCAAGCGGCACAAACAGGACATTTAGTCTTATCCACCCTGCATGCATCCAACGGCTTAGAAACCATCAATCGTTTAGTGCATATGGGCATTGCACGTTATGAACTCATTAGTAGTTTAAGTTTAATCATCGCACAACGTCTTTTGCGAACATTAGCGGGAAAGGAGCGTATAGGCGTCTACGAATGCATCCCGATGACACCTGCTGTCAAACAGTATTTAATCCATGAGCATGCCCCCGCTTATAGCACGCTTAAACAACACGTGCCCTGCCTCACTTTACGCGAAGCAGCCTTACAAAAAGTAGCACTCGGTTTGACTAGTCTTACTGAAGTGAATCGTATGGTGCAGGATGACTAAAAAACTGTATACCTATTGCTATAGCGGCTGGGATGCGGCTGGGTTAGCCGTGCAAGCGCACGTGCACGCAGAACACCTACGTGCGGCACACCAGCAATTATTAACGCAAGGGATCATTATTAAAAAAATGCGTAAATCCTGGTGCAGCCTGACTCCACATTTTTCTGCGCAAGATTTACACCTCCTGCTGCAACAATTGGCGCAGCTTGTGCAGGCCTCGTTGCCGCTGCTCGTGTGCTTACACACGTTAGCACAACAATTTAAACCGAAATTACGCCGTATTTTTGATCAATTGAAAGCTGCAATCGAGCAAGGCCAGAGTTTAAGTCAGGCACTATCGCGCTTTCCTACGCTTTTCCCCCACTATTTTATTCAAGTCATAAAAGTAGGGGAAGAAACCGGGCAATTAGCGAGGGTGTTGCAGCAACTGGCCGAATATCAAGCCAAAAAAATGGCCCAGCAACAACAACTCAAAACAGCCCTACTCTATCCTATGGGCGTGTTTTTAATGAGCGTGTTGATTACTTTGGGTCTGTTATTATTTATCGTGCCACAATTCCAATTATTATTTGCGCAAAGCACGAGTCCCTTGCCTAAGTTAACCACGCTTATTTTCAGTGTGGCAGATTTTTTACGGCACCCTAGCTTAATGGCTTATGCCGTTATTTTTTCCCTAGGCATTGTGGGTGTGATCTTAATCAAAAACAATACGGCATGCCGATGGCGCATACGCGCAGGATTGGCTTACCTTCCAGGCTTAGGCCCGCTATTACAAGCGTCCAATCAAGCCCGTTACCTTTATAGCCTCGGGATGGCCGTGCGTGCGGGCTTGCCGCTGCTGCAGGCATTGACCTTAGCCGAGCAGGTCATGGCAGATCTTTTCTTCGGTCAAAAAATAAAATGGCTAGGATCTTATGTCCAATCCGGCATGAGTTTACAACAAGCCTTGAGAGAAACGCGACAATTCTCCGATCTGGTTATCCAATTAGTCGCTATCGGTGAGCAAACCAGTCAACTCTCCCCCATGCTATTAAGCAGTGCGGTTATTCTGGAGGAGCGTGTGACGCGTCTCGTGCAACAATTCACCCAATTATTACAACCTTTATGCATTTGCGTATTGGGAATTTTGCTGGGGAGTATTATCATTGGTCTTTATTCACCCCTGTTTAAATTAGGAGCGTTGTATTAATGTTACTGGCCACTCACCCTGGATTAGCCCTAGTCACCTTAAGTCTGATTGCACTCATCATCGGCAGTTTTTTAAATGTAGTAATTTATCGCCTGCCATTGATGTATAACGACGCTCTGTCTGCTAAACCTTTTAATCTCGCCTGGCCGGCATCGATGTGCCCACAATGCCAGACGCCATTACGTATACGAGATAATATCCCTTTATTGAGCTTTTTTTGGTTAAAAGGGCGCAGCGCTTGTTGTCAACAACCCATTTCTTGGCGTTATCCCTTGATAGAAGCCTTAAGTTTAGTATTCACTTTAATCTTATTATTTCATTTCGGCTGGCAAATAAAACTCGCTGTCGCATTGCTACTCACTTATAGTTTGTTAGCACTCTCTGCAATTGACATAAACGAGCAAATTTTACCTGATTGCATCACGCTGCCCTTACTCTGGTTAGGTTTAGCCGTAAATAGTTTTGAGGTATTTACCCCCGCACAAGATGCCATTTGGGGCGCCATTTTAGGCTTTACTTTTCTATTTGTCATTGATCGCTTATATTATCTCGTCCGCAAACACCCGGGGCTAGGAGGGGGCGATTGCAAACTCTTAGCGGCACTCGGTGCTTTTTTTGGTGTAGAGGCGTTACTGCCTATTATTTTAGTGGCCTCAATGTTGGGTTTGTGTGTGGCCTTGATAGGCATGGCCTTGGGAAAAATAAAATATAATATTCCCTTAGCTTTTGGACCTTTTTTAGCGCTCGCCGGCTGGGGGTATTTGTTTTTTATTTGAAGGAAGTCACACAACGATGTTCACTATCGGTTTAACTGGGGGTGTCGGCAGCGGAAAATCTACCGCCGCACGATTTTTTTCTGAACTCAATGTAGGGATCATTGATGCGGATCTGATTGCGAAAGATTTGCTCAATGAGCCGAGTATTGCGCAAACCGTCATCAATCAGTTTGGAACTGCACTCTGTAACCCCAAAGGCGAACTTAATCGCTATAAATTACGGCAACTTATTTTTAGTGATCCTAAAGCGCGTGCTGGGTTAGAGCATTATTTGCATCCACAAATTCGTGCCCGCATTATTGCAGCCCTTGCACGCTGCTCCTCCACTTACGTAGTGGTGGTGATCCCGTTACTGGTCGAAACTCAAAAAGAAGACTATATTGATCGGATCCTAGTTATTGATGTCCCTGAATCGACACAGATAAGTCGACTTACAAATAGAGATAAAATTACTATAGAAGAAGCGCATGCGATGTTAGCCGCACAAGCCAGCCGCAAAGCACGCCTGGCATGTGCCCATGATGTGATAGAAAATACCGGTGATCTGCAGCAGTTAAAAAATAAAGTACACAATCTACATGCTTATTATGTACAACTGGCTCAGAACAATCTAAGACGAGGAATACCGGGTGACAACACATAAAATGAACAGACTTTAGACAAAATGTGCTAGAATTTTTAAAAATTAATCTTACGAGCCCATGACTACTATTTATGAACAACCCTTAAACGAGCGGATCCGGACTTTTTTACGCTTGGAACATCTTTTTACTCAATTGCATTATATGCGTACTGAGCATCATTCTATCTGGCATTACCGCATGGTAGTTAGTACCTTAATTGAAATTTTAAATATTTTTGACCGTGCAGACATTAAAACTGAATTTCTAAAAGAGTTGGATCGTTTAAAAATTCAACTGACCAAATTATTTAAATCCCCTAATGTCAACAGTAAACGCTTACAAGATGTCATTGAAAAAATAGATATTCAATCCGAAGTGTTGCAAAACATCAAAGGACGCATCGGCCAATCGTTGCGTGAACATGAATTACTCACGGCCATTAAGCACCGCTTAAGCATACCGGGTGGCACCTGTAATTTTGACTTACCGCAATACCATTATTGGCTGCATGAAGACGATAACCGGCGTCGCGCGGATATCGAAGATTGGATCACTACGTTTAAACCCATAGAAGAAACCACGCAACTGATTTTAAAAATGATCCGCAACAGCTCATATACGGAAGATCAAGTGGCCGTCGGTGGCTTTTTCCAAAAAAGTCTCGATAGTGCAACACCCTGTCAAATGATCCGCGTTGAATCCGCTTTAAAAGGCACTTTTCCCGAAATTAGCGGCGGTAAACATCGGATCAGCATCCGCTTCTTATCTCTAGATATTAATGGTCATCCCACCCAAATCGACAGCGATATTAATTTTAAATTAGTTTGTTGCATGATTTAGGTGAGGTCCAGAGCGAAAAAGAGAAGGACGTTTTCGTAATTTCTTTTCTTATAAACCACGGATCCCGGCTATTCCGTAGGCACCCCACTTTTTTGCTTCGTCTTTATCCACCAAAGTTAAGCCCCCTAGTGCAAACACTGGAAGTTGTACTTGAGTTGCCCATTGCGAGAAAACTGACCAGCCTAAAGGTTTAACCTCGGGATGCGTCGCCGTTTTTTTCACTGGGGATAAGGTTACAAAATCTAATGCGAGGTGCTGGGCGTGTTGTAATTGACTTAGATCGTGCGTTGAGGCTGCGCAATATACTTGTCTAGAAATCGGACGCTCGTGACACGCTAATAATGCAGCACTGTTAAGATGTAATCCGTCTGCACCTAGATGTAAATAATCTTCTTGATCAATAAGTACCTGCGCGCCGTGTGCCTTGGCGAGCGGTAATAGTACTGCTATCCAAGCAAGATACTCCGCATCTGTTTGTCCCATTGCACGCAGCCGTATCAAGCGTATACCGCGTGCACAGGCTGCAATCATATGCTGTGCACTTTGATCTCCCGTCACCGTTTTATCAATGAT
>Ga0206816_1034_pt1 | contig 35411 bp, 27 predicted proteins | sample Alteio_BWOrgCont_88_FD_152866 | JGI IMG/M metagenome (GOLD analysis project Ga0206816, IMG submission 152866) | Enriched cells from forest soil in Barre Woods Harvard Forest LTER site, Petersham, Massachusetts, United States -... | ecosystem: Environmental > Terrestrial > Soil > Temperate forest >... | reverse complement strand
GTTATATTCCTACTGCTTTCATAGACAGGAAAGGTTACGATGCGGAATTAAGAGATTTGGAAAAGCAATATTTAGAACGGCTGGCGAAAAATTAGAACGCTGATACTGAGGCTTTTATTATAAACCCCCCTTTATTTCTCAATTTTGCTACCTTTAGTGTAAACCATTTGCCCATGAGCGCATCGTTAATTTTCTATATTATACTTGCTTATTTTGCCCTGTTGATGCTGATAGCGCGGCTAACTTCGCGGCATAACAAGGATAGCAGCTTTTTCGACGGCGACCGCTCATCTCCCTGGTTTTTAGTGGCTTTTGGGATGATTGGTTCGGGGATATCGGCGGTTTCGCTGGTGTCCATTCCGGGTAATGTGGGCAATAACAACCTGTATTATTTCCAGTTTATATTGGGCAGCATAGTGGGCTATGTGTTTATCGCCTTTGTGCTAACACCCATTTATTATAAGCTTAAACTTGTATCAATTTATACTTATCTGAATATTCGTTTTGGCAATGTTACCTATAAAACAGGGTCATTATTTTTTCTGGTGTCACAATCATTCGGTGCGGCTTTGCGATTGCTGCTGTCTATCAAGATATTACAATATGCATTTTTTGATGATCTGCATATCCCTTATTTCCTGACCATTATTATTGTATTAGTGCTGATATGGTTATACACCAATAAATCGGGTATAAAAACCATTGTATGGACAGATGCATTGCAATCCTTATTCCTGATCACGGTTATGGTGGTTTCTATTGTCACCATCAAAAATTCGTTAGGCTTATCGGGCGGCGAAATGCTAAGCGCAATTGTTCATCATCCTTATGCAAAGTTGTTCGACTGGGATATCCATTCCGGTTCCAACTTTTTTAAACAGTTTATTTCGGGACTATTAATTACTGTGGCGTTGGTGGGACTTGACCAAAGCATGATGCAGAAAACACTAACTATCAACAGTATAAATGGGGCACGAAAGAATGTATTGGCTTTCAGCTTTTTTATATCAGCCGCACAAACGTTGTTTTTGGGATTAGGTGTATTGCTTTATATTTTTGTGCAGAAGCATGGTATTGCTTTGGGTTCAAAGGATGGGCAGTTTATAAATACCGATGGCTTGTATCCGTACCTAACGCTTAATTATTTTGGAAAGATAGGTGCGATTGCCTTTTTTATTGGCGTGGTTGCATCTACTTTCGCCAGCATAGATGCCTGCATAACGGCGTTGACGACCGCGTTTAGCTATGATTTTATGGATATCAGCAATCAGTCATCCGCAGATAAAAAGAAGATAAAGAACCAGGTATTGTTGGGGGTTAATTTTGTAATGTTTTTGATCGTAATGGCATTCTGGAACAGCCAGGGAGCAATTATAAATACCATTTTTAAGATTGCGGGTTATACTTACGGGCCAATTTTGGGGTTATACTTAACGGGATTATTTTCCGACATTAAGTTAAAAGAAAAACTGGTGCCGTTGGCTTGTATTGGCGCGGCGTTGATAACCTGGTTATTGAATATGTTGTTTATCAATTCGTTTAATTTTGATTTCGGCTTTATGAATATCCTGGTGAATGCTCTGCTTACTGTTTTGTTTTTGGTGATGATAAAAAGAAAAGTAAATGTTGCCTGATAATATTTCGATAGAACTTACAACCGATTCGCAGGACTTTGCGGCTTGCACGGATATCATGTATAAATCAGAACCGTGGACAAGGTATGGCATGACCTATACCGATTGTTTAAAAGCATTTGGCGGCGCATTTAAAGAAATCATACTAATAAAAAACGACGATGCAATAATCGGCTTCGCAATTTTGCAAACTCAGGGCAGCTTTAATGGTTATATACAAACGCTGGCAGTTAGTAGCGACCATCGCGGCGGTGGTTACGGAACTATGCTGCTCAAATTTTGCGAGAAACGCATTTTGCAATATTCGCCTAATGTTTTTATTTGTGTTAGCGAGTTCAATGCTGGGGCTCTCAAACTCTACAAAAAGTTTGGGTTTGAATTGGTGGGGGAGTTAAAGAATTTTTTAAAAGAAGGTATAAGTGAATTACTGCTAAGAAAAACTATCAGCCCGCTTTTAGGATACAAACCGGCAACTGCCAAATCGTAAATCACTATGCGCAGTTTTATAAGTTCAATAACAAGTTTAATAATTATCTCCACATCATCGTTTGCGCAAACCGCACACGAGGTTTCGCTTCGTAAATCAATTGATAGCATTTTTACCACCTATATCAAGAACGATAAAATACCCGGTGCGGTTGTCCAAATTAAGAAAGATGGCAATGTAATTTATAAACAGGCCTACGGCTATGCGCAAAAATTTAATTACCAACATAAACTTTTGGCGAAACCCGATAGGATGACCACCGAAACATTATTCGATATCGCGTCGCTTACCAAAGTGATCGGTACTACAACCTCCATCATGCTATTGGCGGATAAGGGAAAAATTAATGTGGATGACCCGGTGAGCAAATACATCAAAGCTTTTGGCTCGCCGGATAAAGCGGCCATAACTATCCGCCACCTGCTAACCCACACTGCAGGATTATACGAATGGTACCCGCTTTACTATCGCGCACACAACAAACAGGAAGCGTTTAAATTAATTGGTGAATTGCCGCTGGCATTCCCGGTTGGCGCACAGCGTAAATACAGCGATCTGGGATTTACTATTTTAGGGGAAATAGTAGAAATAGTTTCGGGCTTATCGCTTGATAAATTTGAAGAGCAAAATATTTTTATTCCCTTGGGGATGAATAATACAATGTACAATCCATTAACTGAAAACAAGCCCTATAACATCGCAGCTACGTCATTCGGTAATCCTTACGAGAAAGAAATGGTTTACAACCCGGCGCTTGGTTTCCAGTTTAAAGAAATTAAACCAGCGCAATGGAACGGGTGGAGGCATTATGTTTTAAAAGGCGAGGTTAATGATGGCAATGCGTGGTATGCAAACGGAGGTATTTCAGGAGCGGCTGGATTATTTACAACAGTTGATGATATTCAAAAACTGGTGGATATGCTGATGAATAAAGGCAAAGTGAATGGGCAGCAATTTATAACAGAAAAAACCATCAATACCTTTTTAACAAAGGATAAATTTAGCAACGGTTTAGGCTGGATGATGGACCCTGCTAACGCTTTTATGCGCAATGGCCCGGATGGAACATTCGGACATACCGGGTTTACAGGTACAAGTATTACTGTAGTGCCAAATAAAAATATCTCCATTATACTATTAATAAACCGCCAGCAGATGGGATTGATGGAGAATAAAGAATATTATAATGTAAATACCATACGGGCGGCAGTGTTTAAAACGGTGATGGACGATCTATAAACCATGCTCAAACTCCACAAACAAAAACCCGTAGCCAAAGAAGGTTTGCATCCCCGCAACTTACACCGGGCGAGGTATGACTTTGAGCAGTTGGTTGGCGTTTGCCCTGAATTGGGAAATTTCGTCAAACTAAATCAATATAACTCCAGATCAATAGATTTTAGCGACCCGGAAGCAGTGAAAACCCTGAACAAGGCATTGCTAAAATATTTTTACGGCGTTAACGATTGGACTATTCCGGCAGGGTATCTTTGTCCGCCAATACCGGGCCGGGCAGATTATATACATTATATGGCCGATTTATTAAGTGCTGGCAATGCCGGTATTATTCCAACGGGCGATAAAGTAAAGGTTTTAGACATTGGCGTTGGTGCCAATTGCGTTTACCCATTAATTGGCAACAGTTTTTATGGATGGCAATTTGTAGGGACGGATATTGATTCGGCTGCTATCAAATCGGCAAAACAAATTATTGCGTTAAATCCACATCTTAAAGATGCTATTGATTGCCGCCTCCAAGCACAGGGCCCCGATATTTTTAAAAGCGTTATTAAACCAAATGAGTTTTTCGACCTCACCATTTGTAATCCACCCTTTCATAAATCATTACAAGAAGCTCAGGCAGGGACGATCAAAAAATGGGACAACCTGGATGCCAATAAGCAACAATCAACGCTGTTAAATTTTGGAGGTAAGACAACCGAACTTTGGTGCGTAGGCGGCGAAGCGGCTTTTATTAGTCGTATGATCCATCAAAGCATCTCTCTATCAAAGCAATGTTTATGGTTCTCAACACTGGTATCCAAAAAAGATACCCTGCATGATGTTTACAAAGCTTTAAAAAAAGCCGGGGTGGCCGATGTTAAAACCATTAATATGGCGCAGGGACAAAAAATAAGCCGCGTTGTTGCATGGACGTTTTTAGACGAAGCTGAACAAGTAAACTGGAAAAACGAACGTTGGGGTAAAGTTTAGTTTGATATATTTGCAAAAACAATAATATTGTTTCGAATTTGAAGACCGAGATATGTATCTGCAAATTATTAAAACGGAAAAAGAATACGAAGCGTTATTGGAGTGGATAGATACTCAATTTAACTTAAATATTGCGCCTGAAAGCGTGGACGGCAAACAACTGCAAACGGCTTCGCTGTTAAGTAAGCAATACGAAGATTTACATTACGAGATGTTATAAAAATTAATCGCCGCAGAGGTATTTATTGGCTTGATTTACTTTTCCCCTTATCCAGCACATCAAACCAAATTTGCAGCCTGCCGCCGTTGGCATCAACCAGGGTTAATTTATGCCGCCCTGCGGATGGGTTTAGCGCAAACTGGTGATAGTCCAAAGTTTCGCCGAGGTATTGGTCGTCCAAATGCCAGAATATTTTTATACCGGGTTGCCGGTGAGCAGCGGTGCAGATCATTCGCCCTCTGCTGCCGTCTGCTTCTAAAGGAATATAAACTTTCGCGCCATCTTTGGGGTAGATCATTTCCATTGGCCGCTGTTGCTGAGCCGCCGAGCAATCTGGCCTGAATGGCGGCAATTGTTTGTATTGGTAATTCTTGGTTTTGTAATAGTACTCCATTGATGGCGGCAGCACAAACCACGATTGATGCACCATATTAGCCGGGCTTTCGCAAGCAGATGTTACCTGAAATTTGCGGGTTGCATCCAGATGCACAAGTTGATGATAAGGGCAAACTGGACTTTTTAATCCACTTTTTGGCATCCATAAAGTATCTGCATGATCGCAATTCTCACCGGCGCGAAAACCACTTTCGTGGCAAACCGCCATACGGACCATTTCGCCCATTGGCATAGCAAACCAATCGCGGGCAACGGGCAATTGCCTGAAGATTTCGAACAGGATAGGCGCCGCCGTATTGATACCGATCAAACCCGGCCTGCCCTCGCCATTGGTATTGCCTACCCAAACGCCTACCACATATTTTGGCGTTACACCTATAGCCCAGCCATCACGGAAGCCAAAGCTGGTGCCGGTTTTCCATGCTATACGTTGCGTGGAACTGAATTGCCGCCATAACAGTTCATCGCCAGGCCGCATTACTTCTTCCATCGCCTGGAAGGTATCGTAAATTGAGGCGGCATCTAACAAACTGCTTTTTTCAAACACAGGTTTTGTTGGCGATTGAACCGAATAAACCGGGTTATGAAAATCATTCACATTATAAAGACCTTTATATCGATGATAATGATTCAACACCCGCGCCATATCTGCATAAGCGCCGCTTAGTTCCCAAAGCGAGTTTTCGCCTCCGCCTAATATCAGGGACAAACCATAAAAATCAGGGGGTTGTTTTAGCGTAGTGATACCCGCCTTGCGTAAAAAAGCATGGAACCGCTCATATTTATATTGCTGCAATAAACGCACGGCCGGAATATTTAACGACCGCGCCAACGCCTTTGAAGCAGGCACCGCACCATCAAACCCCAAATCAAAATTTTCGGGATGATAGCCGGCAATTTGGGTGGGTATGTCGGGTATAAGACTGTTGGGCAATATCAAACCATCGTGCATTGCGGCGGCATATAATAAAGGCTTTAACGTACTGCCGGGACTGCGCGGGGCGGCTATTACGTCTACATTACTTTGCAGGTCGGCGTTTTCGGGGTGGAAGATGTTACCTACATAAGCTACAGTTTGCCCGGTTTCCACATCCAACACTATCGCGGCGGCATTGCGTATGTCGTTTGCTTTTAATAGTTGATGATTACGCTCTAAAATATCGGTTACATTTTGCTGTAGGTGGCTGTTGATGGTCGTTTTTACACGACTACCTTTTTGCGAATTGGCGACATGGTCGTTTTTAAATCTATCCAGCAAATGTGGGGCGAGTTGCGGCAAAGGCATCGGCTTATCCGGTACCGGTTCCTGTTTGGCTAATTGCGCGGTTGTGGCATCAATAATATGTTGATGATATAATTTGTCCAATAGTAGGTTTCGTTTTTTAATCAGGATCAGGCGGTTTTTACCGGGATGCACAAGCGATGGCGAGTTGGGCAATACGGCCAGCGCTGCCATTTCGCCCCAGGATAGTTTATCTGGGCTGCGGCCAAAATACCGCCATGACGCAGCATCCAAACCAACCACATTACTGCCGAACGGCGCATTGCTACAGTATAGTGCCAGTATTTTTTCTTTCGAATAGGTAAGTTCCAATCGCATGGCGCGCACCACTTCCAGCATTTTTTGCCAGAAGGTGCGGTTGTTACGTGTTGCCAGCCGGATAATCTGCATGGTTAGCGTACTGCCGCCGCTCACTACATGCTTTGCCCTTATGTTTTGTTTAATGGCTCGGCCAAAGGCCAGTACATCAAAACCGGGATGATGCTCAAAACGCTGGTCCTCGAAAGCGATGATGCAGGCTTTAAATTTAGGCGGCACTTTTGAGTCGTACGGGAAACGCCATTGCCCGTCGGATGCGATAGAAGCGCCCAGTAACTGCCCCTGGTTATCGTCAATAACAAACGATGTTGGCGACTGGAACAAATGGCGGGGCAGGCAAAACCAAAACAGGAGGAATAATACAAGTAATATTCCTCCCCATATTTTTACCCAACGCTTTTTGAAGAAGGGTTTAACATAATTCAATTTAAATATCTCCAAAACGTATCACCTAACAATATTATTGAACTCTTTCTTACGTATTAATGTATCGTTTCTATATGTTTCGGTTTTTATGGTATCGCCTTTTTTATTAAAATAAACCCATGTACTATCTTTTTTATCATCTTTCCAATACTTTGTGACTGCTCGTTTGCCATTATAATAGTTCCATGATTCTCCGGTTTTGATGTCATTAGTATAACTACTTGAAGCTAAATAATAAGATGGTCTAACTAACAAAACAATCAACGAAATCGATATTGGAGTACAGAAGAACAAACCAATTAAAGTAGACAATATCATATCTTTTTTAAACCAGATTTTCCTTTTTTTTATAGATAGGATGATTATTAGTATTAATGTTATTATCCAAAAGCACGGAAAAATAAGGATATAAACCATTGAACTGCCCCCATTCAAGGTAGTTGCGTGTAAATAAAATAGGCCATTAATAACTAAGTATATAACGGCTATAATGGTAAGTAGGGGATTTATTTTCATCGTATATTACTTAACCACATTAACCCATTGCCCCTTTGCCAACGCGCTGATAGACGAATTATACATTGCCGAACAATAAGCCGGCGACTGGTAAAATTTACCCAAATAAGCCGCGTTCAGCATCACATAATACGTAACCTCCTTACCCTCGGGCAGGCCGAAATAAATGTTAACCCTATCATCGCGGATATCCATATAATCGGATGGGGATGATTTAAATGCCTCGTCATTATCGCTCATACGAGTATTTAATATTTCCCAGCCCGACGGAAATATTTGCGTCAATGCCATATTATCATACCGCCCGCGCCTGCCGGGGTTTTTGATGGTTATCTGCGCTACAAAATCGCTGCCTTGTTTCAGGTTGGTTACATCAACCGGCTGACCGTTAAGGGTGGTATAAGCTATACGCATGGGCAATACATCGGGATTATTAATTGGCGTAATAGCTTCGCCCGTCACTGGTTGGCCTTTTTGTATCAGGCGAACATATAGCTTGTTCTTCCCGGTGTTTTGCAGCATAACATTACCCGATTGTGTTTTAATGGATTGCGACCATATATACGAAGCCGAACTCACATTGCCTTTTGCTTCACCCGCTTTGTAACTAAACAGCAATTTACTGCCCGAAGCATTTTTTCCGCAATACCCGGCAATAGCCACTAAACTATAAGCGGTAGTTTGGGTGCTATACCAATCATCCTGCGATAGGCGCGAAGCAACGGTACGAAGCATGTTTGCAGCCTGTGCCTTCTGCCCTAATAAGGTCAGCGTTTCCAATATCATCGCTTCATCACGCAAATCTGAACCATAGGTGCCGAACATGGAATTATAAGGTTTGATAGTGGTTGTTAACCCGTTAATCATACTCAACGCAACTTCGGGTTGACCGGCTAATTTATAGGCTACAGCTAATCTCCATTTTGCCTCCACGGTAATATAAGGGAACTCTTTTAGGCGATTCATCGCGCCTAACTCGGGTGCATGGGCGAGTGCTAATAAATACAGGCGGTAGGCCTGTATCAAATCGTAACCGTAAAATCCACGCGTATCCGGTGCCCATGAAAGGGCCTTTTTGCGCTCGTAATTTTTCCAATGCTCAATAAATCCAACAGGCAAAGCGTAACCCGCCGCCTGCGCCGACAGCATAAAATGCCCGGAATAATTAGTGCCCCATTCGTCGGCTTCCGTGCCACCGGGCCAATAGCTTAAACCACCACCCGGCACCTGGAATCCGTTTAGCTTGTTGATCCCGGCTTTAATATTGCGGTCTACAAATGCTTTTTGCGCTCCCGAAAGATCCGTCAACTGGCCCAAATAAAGTTGCGGGAATATGGCTGATGTAGTTTGTTCCACGCAACCATGCGGGTATTCTATCAAATAATCCAATCGTTTAGCCAGATTTAATGGCGGGATATTAGCAGCCTCGATCGTGGTTTTGTTGGTGCCACCCATACCGATGGCGGCATAAGGTGTATTCCATGTTTCGCCGGGTGCCAGTTCTTTTTCTAATATTTTGGTGATGGGAGGATTGGGATTGCGGATTTCCATTTCCACATCATAAGCCGCTTTTTCACTGCCGCTTTGGGCGGTGATATGCACTTTGCCCACGCCAATAAAATCCTTCACGTCCAAATCGAAGGTGATCATTTGCTCGCCGGTTTTGGTAAAGGTTACCGTTTGGTGATTGTTGCCTGCCAAATTGCTGAATATGTTGGATTGCACCTCCACTTCTACTGTCTTTATACTATTTTCCATCGCGAAAACGGTTACAGGTAATTGTACTTTTTCGGTCGGACCTAAAACGCGCGGTAGGGTAGCCAATATCATTAATGGCTTTTTAACTGCTATTTCCTTATCGGCAAAGCCGTAACCGCCCTTATGCCCGGCAATAACCATCGCCTTTACCGAGCCAATGTATTGCGGCATGTTGAACGTGTGGGTTTGTTTTTCTCCTGAACTTAAATGGTACGGCCCCATAAAAGTAACTACAGGTTTAAAGCGGTTTACTGATACCTTCTTATTGAGCGACCGCCCCGCATCCCCTCCAATACTTAAAATGCGCTCCAGGTCTCCGCCAAACGCGCCGATTACATAATCAAACAAATCCCAGGTTTTTACACCTAACGCCTCGCGGGCGTAAAATGCTTCATGCGGGTCGGGTGTTTTATAATTGCTGATGTCCAGTAAACCCTCGTCAACAATAGCAACGGTATAGGTCATTTCCTTGCCCGATGCTTCGGATACGGTTACGGCCGATTTACTTTCCGGCCGTAGCTTATCCGGCATATTAATGATGGGTTTTAATATCGTTGCCGGGTCCTCCACCAATAACGGGATAGCGCCATACATGCGTATCGGCAGGTCATTCACCGTTTGCGAATGGGGCTGTAGCAGGGTAACGTTTACAAATATGTTCGGTGCCATATTGGCCTCTACCTTAAATTTATATTGCGTTTCGCCTTTATCGGTATTTATCCAGTCGGTTTTTAAAACATGGGTGCCGTTTTCAAAACTGATGAGCGCACGGCCATTGGCCATAGTTGGGATGGTTAACACCGCTTCTTCACCCACTTTATAGTTCGGTTTGTTCGAGGTAAAGGATAGCATTGCCGCTTCGGTAGGATTATCCTGCTGCAATCGCTGCGCGGAATTTGGCCAGTCCATATAAATGATCTTCCCGGTTGAGTGCCCGGTTTGCTCATCCTTTACGCGGATAAGATAGCGGCCCCAATCCTGTTCATTTACATTCATTGCCCACTTACCGCGGCCATTGGTCAATGTTACGGTTTCGGTTTTGATGAACTTGTTGTATTTATCCTGTGTGAAATTGCTCATTTGATCGCCGGTATTATCCCACCACCAGCGCCATTGTATTTTATACAATTCAACCTGCACTTTGCGTGTACCGCTCATCAAATTGCCTTTGGTGTCCACATCGGCAATATCGAAAGTATGGTTCTGCCCGGTTACCAACATCCCCGAAAGGGCGTTGCCTTTCTCGGACTTAATGCCCACATACCCCGAATAAACATTATAAGGAATACTCACCTGGTTAATGCTGAAATTACCGCCCGGTTCAAAAACCTTTACCATAAAGTTTGCCTTTAGCTGGCCGGGGGCCTGTTTCTCTACATTGATATCGGCATTAATAGTTGCATTGCCCTGCGCATCCAGGCGGTTATCGAAAACGTTTTGCACCTGCGTTTCAAACTTCAGCGTTGGGTCGTCAAAAACATAATCATCAAAGTTTTTAAACGTTGTTTTTTGCGAGGTGAGGTAAGCGTCAACTTTAGCCTTCAGGTCCTGCGCTATGCCGCCAAAAAGCCATTTGGCATTTAAGGTGCCCGTGGTGTTGGCCCCTTTGGTTAATTCCGTTTGGCCGCCAAAAGCGAGGTTTATCTTTAACCGGTTGGGCATAATGGTTTCTACTTTTACAGCTTTCTCAAATGTTGCGCCGCCTACTTTTATTTTGATGCCCCAGTTGCCGGTTGGATCGGAGGTTTGAGTGGCAAGATGGAAACTATAAAAACCATCAACGGAAGCTGTACGGGTTAATGTGGAGTATAACTGCCCCATCGGGTTATAGAAATTCAACTCCACGGGATGATCGGCGGGAAGTTTATTCAATTTGTCCTCCAAAATAAAGGTCATAAAAATGCTGTCGCCGGGCCGCCATACGCCGCGTTCGCCATAGATAAAGCCTTTTAAACCGCTTTGTACTTGTTCGCCGCCTACATTAAAACGCGTGAGCGGTAAAGCGCCCGCATCATCCAATTTTAAATACCCGCGTTCCTCGCCGCGCTTGGCAATCAGCAGGTAGGGTTTGCGGACCATATCAAATTTGGCAAGGCCGTAACCGTCTGATGTTGTTTTGAAAATGATCTGTTTTTGATAATCCAACAGGTCCAATTCAACGCCCGAAATTGGCTTGGCAGTTAGTAGGTCTGTAGCAACAACGATCATGCTGTTATCTGTCCCGCGCTTGGCAATTAAGCCGATGTTAGAGGCGATAACATTGCGGGTTGCCCATTTCTGTTTGGTATAATACGAATCCGTGCAAGGGTCATCACGATCTTTCCAGTTATAACCTGTGGGGTAAAAGCTATCATATTTGGCCCAAAAGGCATCGTCTTCATCACTTATGGTATGGTTAGAATAATCACCGCCGCCGTATTCACCTCCTTCTTCGTCATCCTCGCCATCAGCATTGCTCGTAATAGTTTTAACCGGAGCGGCACCTATTTTGCAGCCATATAATGAATATTCCTTGCGGAACCCGATAATAACACGATATATCGCCCCCGGTTCGGTGCGGAACAACTTGTCAATATCCAGCATAAAACGCGTTTTCTTATTGAGATTTACTGATTTATCGCCGTCCAGCCGGATAGTTTTTTGAGCGATAGGTTTGCCTACGCGCCGTAGTTCGTTATCGCCGTTGATGTCGTTATTTTGGAAATATTGAGGCACGTTATCTTCATATACTTTTATAATGCTCACATCAACGGCGTTCAGGTTAACAGCCTCGAACGGCATCAGTAACTTGCCCGAACTTGGCAATATCACACCCTTACCGGGGATAGTAACTGCGGGCAAAGTATTTTCAAAAAACACATTGGCGGTATAGTTTTTAGTTATCTTTTTATGCGATATATTTTCTATCCCCTGGTTTACAAATACGGTATAGTTGCCATCCAAACGCTCGGACGCGTAAACTTTAACCATGCTGCCTTCGATGGTATAAGCAGGTTCGGACGTGTTGCTTATACCCAATAAGCCGTTTAGTTCCTGGCCCACCATTATGGCATCGCTAAATTGCACCAGTACGTATTGCTCCTGGTCCTGCACAGCGCGGATATTGAGCACCCTGAAATCGCCAATGGCAGGTATCTCAAACTTTTGCTCGCCCTTTTTATCAATGCCCATAGCGCTACCATCCCAGTTTACAGTTAACGGGTTTATGCCGTCTTTTAGGCGGGTTAGTTTATCGATGGTGAAATTATGGGTATGCGCATAGGCATTATGCTGCCAGCTGATGTGTACATCCGATGAATAATTTGCAGTTATCAGTTTCTCAACCTCTGCATTTTTTTCTGCATCGGCAGTTTGTATTACGCCGTCAAGCTTCATCATATCTGTTGACGTAGATGTGGAAGTTTGCAGGTCGTTAAAGGTTACCGAAAAATCGGGCTTTATGGTTTGAAAGCTGAATTGGAATTTTTCAAAATCGTTGGGTACTTTTATCAGTTTGCCTAATAAAAAAGTGGCGCTGTATTGTTTATCAGGATCGAGATTTTTTTCGGGCTTAAATTCAATGGTGCGGGCATCTACCCAATAGGCTTTGCCTTTAACGGATGGCGATATATCAAAAATGCCTTCGGGCAGTTCTTCGTTTTGTGTGTGCATTCCCTGTACCTTGCTGGCCAGGCGGATGCGGATGCTGCTTTCTTTGGATATAATGCCCGATGTGTACGACTCGATGTACTTACTAAAAGAACTATCCACTGCGTTTTTACTGTTACGATGGTAAAAATAATAAGCGGCTGATGCAGATAACACTACAATTAATAAGGCAGGCAGAATGGTCGCTTTCTTAAAAAGGGAGCTGATAGATGTAGACATGATGGGTTTTGATTTATGATGAAAATTAAATAATTTAAATCATAAAAAAACAAACCGCTGAATATTTATTTATTGAATAAAAAAAGTCCGCTCCTCATTAATAAAATGAGATAACGAACTGTTCTTTAAAGGACGTGCAACTTGCTAAAAAGCGAAGTTTAGTGTGCCACTTTGTGTTTGGGAGCCTTTTTTAAGCTTATTGAATTTAGCTGCCATTACGGCTTGTTCGCAGGTACGTATCCATTCTTTATCTTTTACACTAGTTGCGTTGTCATTAGCATGTGCCGAAATCACATTGCCTTTTTTATCGATCGTGAAGTCAACGGCAACAGTACCTTTTACGTGGTCCTTGTTTTTAAAATGCGGCTGGATAAGGATAGCGCGGCCTTCTGGAATATTGTTAACGCCCTCTTTCAGGTCGGATTTTTGCGCGAAGCAGGATATAGAACTGCCAAGCAACAGGAAGCTTAAAAATAGTTTGGTTGTGGTTTTCATAATGGATTGAGCTTTAAGTAAAATACTATGTTATAGTAGCTTAACCAAAAAATTCCCTGATTGTTTAATATTTTTTAACTTAATTAACCTTCCCAATAGCTATCGTGACTAACTCAACCAGTCAACCGCCTAAATGTATCTTTTCGGCTACAAACCATAATATTTTAGTTGGTTTTTTTAAAGTTTGTATTACTTTAGTAAAGTATTATACGGCAAATACTGCCATAAACATAAACCACTAAATTTTATAGATTGATCTTCATGCATTTATCAAAACTAAAGTTTTATAACGCTATGTAATCGATTGCAATCAAAGAAACCTGTTATTATGAAAAAACTGATTTTCTATTTTATCCTATTGGTATGCTGTACTGCTACGGCAGTTGCAGAAGACGGTTATCGCCTATGGCTGCGCTATGACAAAGTGAGCAATAAGGCGTTATTAAGCGAATACAAGGGCGCTATTAAACAAGTAGTACTCCCCGGAACTTCGTCAACACTTTTAGCTGCACAAGAAGAGCTAACTAATGGTTTAAAAGGCCTGCTGGATATGGACGTTGCCAAAGGCGATGCAATAGCAAATGGAACTTTACTGGTTGGTACACCTGCTTCGTCAAAAGCAATAGCAGGTTTAGCGGCGTTAAAAGGCGCGTTAAAAGAAGCCGGAGCCGAGGGATATGTTATCCGTACGGTAATGATAAACGGAAAATCAGTAACCGTATTGGCTGCCAATACCGACGTTGGCGTATTATATGGTGTGTTCAATTTTTTAAAGTTATTACAGACCCAAAAAAGCATTAAAGCATTATCAATTACAGACTACCCGCATATTCAATACCGCCTGCTTGACCATTGGGACAATCTTCCCGGTCCAAGAGATAATGGCCAAACCGGAACCATTGAAAGAGGATTTGCAGGCCGTTCATTATGGGATTGGGCCAAATTGCCGGGCACCATTAGCCCGCGTTATAAAGATTATGCACGTGCGGATGCTTCAATAGGTATTAACGGCGCGGTATTAACCAATGTAAATGCCAATGTACAGGTATTAACCCCCGATTATATTAAAAAGGCTGCCGCAATTGCCGATGTATTCAGGCCGTATGGCGTGCGCGTTTTCTTATCGGCAAAATTTAGCGCACCTGTTGAACTTGGTGGTTTAAAAACTGCCGACCCGCTGGACCCAACCGTTATTAAATGGTGGACAGATAAGATTAACGAAATATATGCCGCGATACCCGATTTTGGCGGTTTTGTAGTAAAAGCAAATTCTGAAGGCCAGCCGGGCCCCCAAACTTACGGCCGTGGCCATGTTGAAGGAGCAAACCTTTTTGCTGATGCGCTGGCAGCACATGGCGGCATTGTAATGTGGCGTGCATTTGTTTATGATAACAAGGTGTCTGAGGATCGTACCATGCAAGCTTATAAAGAGTTTCATCCGCTTGACGGCAAATTTAAACCGAATGTAGTTATACAGGTAAAAAATGGCCCGCTTGATTTTCAGCCGCGCGAACCATTTAGTCCTTTATTTGGCGGTATGCCAAATACACCTGAGATGATGGAGTTCCAGGTTACGAAAGAGTATTTGGGCGATGCCGGTAACCTGGTTTACCTGGCACCAATGTGGAAAGAATGTTTAGATTCTGACACCTACGCGCATGGCAAGGGAACAACCGTTGCCAAAATAATTGAAGGAAAAGGCGAACATCATGCCATATCCGGCATTGCAGGGGTATCAAACATTGGTAACGATGTAGATTGGTGCGGCAGCAATTTTTCGCAGGCAAACTGGTATGCTTATGGCAGATTAGCCTGGAGGCCCGCATTAACTTCGGCAGGTATTGCTGATGAATGGATAAGGATGACCTTTACAAATGATAAAAGCTTTGTTGAGCCAATTAAACAGATCATGCTTACCTCAAGAGAGGCCGCTGTAAATTATATGACACCTATTGGCCTGCATCACCAAATGGCGCTGGGCGGGCACTATGGCCCCGGCCCATGGGTTGGCGGCACAAGAATGAGGGCCGACCAAACTTCGGTTTATTTTAACCGTGCCGATTCTATCGGGCTGGGTTTCGATCGTACTTCTAAAACGGGCAGTAATTCTGTAAGCCAGTATGCTGAACCGGTTAGAACGATATTTGATAATATTAAAAAAACACCCGAAGAGTATTTATTATGGTTTCACCATGTACCATGGAACTATAAAATGAAATCGGGTAAAACCATGTGGATAGAGCTGATAGAGCATTATAACAAAGGCATAGCTTCGGTTAAGAACATGCAAAAAGTGTGGGCATCAATGGAATCAAAAGTAGACCCGGAGCGTTTTAAAGAAGAAACGCATAACCTTGCGGTTCAGCTGGACGATGCCGAGATATGGAAAGGCTCATGCTTACTTTATTATCAAACATTCTCTAAACTACCAATTCCTGATGCATTGGGAAAGCCTGTGCATGATTTAGCTTATTATGAAAAACTGCGTATAACTGATAAACGGAAATTAGACAACGAGAAATAAAATTGACTGACTATTTAATAATGAAACCCTTGGCATTAAGTTGTTGAGGGTTTTTTTTGACACTATTCCCCGATTTTGTCATTGCGAGAAGCAGCGCGGAAAATGCGAATGGGCGACGAAGCAACCTCGTCTCTTTGCTAACCGTGCGACGAGGTTGCCACGCCGTCGCTCGCAATGACAATTCGGTTTAGGCAGGGTAATTTTAGGCCACAAAAAACCCTGCTTCAACTAATTTGAAGCAGGGTTTCAAGATATTTTAAAGGGCAAATTAATGATTTAATCTGCCTTCGCTTGAATCTATAGAAGTTAGTCCACCTTCGGGCAGACTTGGCGTAGCGCGAACAAGGAATGGCGACTTTTGAACAAATATACCGTTGATCAGCAACAGCGCGCCAAAAATTAAATGCGGCCAAAATACTTTTGACGAAAAATCATAGGTCCACGGCAGGCACATTAAGAATGAGCCGGTAAGCACATCAAGTGTGTTGTGCATTTGCATTGGGAACACTTTTATAAAACCTAATGGGTTATTGCTAAAGATTGCCATAATTAATTGCAGCCATCCTATTAACAAAGGCATAAAAAGGGCAGCGCCGCCGTATTGCGCAAAATCAAATAACCACGGAGAGGCTATTAACAATAAAGCGACGGCATAATTTAAAACGCCGTAAAGTGTTGTTGAAATAAAAGGTTTCATTTTTAATGCTTTTAGTACTGTTGACGGGCCAAAATTAATAATTTATAGATAAGATATTAGTCTTATCGCCAAAAAACATTAAAATTGTTGCCAAAATACGCTAAGCAGGATTCTTCTTCACAATTTTTGACGCGATGAATGCAAATATTGGCAGTAACAGACCTATACATGCGCCCATTAAAGTGCCCATTATTACTAACGTGAGCCGTGGGTGAGTATTTAAAGGTGCCGGTGCGCCTGCGTACATTGCCGCTACCTGGGGATGGTTAATTATATAAGTTTTATAAAATATAAGGTGCGCAGAAGTAACCCAAACGCAATTAATAAGTGTAACAAAAAAACCCTGTAAAAAATATTTACCGGTGCAAACTTTAGCAATTACATAGGCACAAAAAACGAATATGACAAACCAAAAAATGGGTTCAAAATTGGGAGGAATTAAAGAAATCGTGGCGAAAGCCATTATCAGGCCAAATACCGATAATTGAAAGATGAGTTTCCAGTTCATAATTGTTCAGGGATTAGTTCAGATAAATATATAAATAATTTATATAAACAATTAAAACAGGGTCAACTTCTGTTTTTGCTGGCTAATGGAAAGTAAGGTTTTATTTGTTGAATACCGCCTGGGTCAAATTATTTAATCCTCTGTTATATTCTTTTCCATTGAGTTTCGCAGAGCGTACCGGATTATTATTGGTTGCAGAAGTGGACGATTTTACCGTGTCGATCATTTTGGGCTTGACATCCTCATAGTCGGCAGTGAGAGTAAAACTTATGGTAATGCTGCTTTGTATCCTTACCGCTTTTCCGTTTTGTATGGCCGGTTGCCATTTTGGTGATAAGGCAATAACTCTCTCAGCTTCCTCACCCGCGCCAAAGCCGGGATCGCGCATTGACTTTACGTTTGAAACAGAACCATCAGGCTCAATAACAAAGGTCATTATAGCCTTTCCCTGTATATTGTTTTCGCGCATTTCGGCGGGGTATTTTATGTTTTTTGCTATAAACTGGAAAAATGCGCCTAACCCGTCGGGAAACTCGGGCATCTTTTCAACCGTTGTGTAGCCGGCACTTTCAGGGAGTTTTTGTTCAACGGCAGGTTCGGTGATAGGATGAACGACTTTTTTACCGATCGCTTTCAACGGGATACTTTTAGGCAAATCATCGGGTATTCCGGCATGGGCAATATCCGATAGCGCATCCGTAGCGGTTGTAGAAAACACATCTCCGGCTTTTTTATTAATGACCTTTATGGTTTTACTGTTATTTACCGTCGCCGACGATAATATCAGCATTAAAATAAATAAAGGGGCCGACAAGCCATACTTTGCCAACGCCATTTTTTTTGAATTGCCTTTATGTAGCATCAATATTCGCCTCTTTAATAAGCTTTTATTAAAAAAGGGGTTTACCAATTGGTGGGCCGGTGCGTCAAATGTTTTGCTTAATAATAATAAAGCGTATTCGGCACGGGTAGTACCCGATTTTAGCGCCTGTTTATCGGCAATAAATTCATGAATATGTTTGATGGCCAGGCGATAAAAATAAATAACCGGGTTAAACCAGTTAACGATCATTACCAGTTCAATAATGAGTACGTCAACCGAGTGCCATTGCCGCGCATGGGCTTGCTCATGCGCGGTTATTACGGCACGGTTGGCGGGATTATCTTCCAGCTTTATCCTGTTAAAAAACGAATAAGAGACCGTTTGCTTAGCCTGGCGGATTATTTTATTTAGCTGTACCAATTGCCATATCAGCCGGATACTTAAAAAAACAATACCTATAAGGTACAAGCTGCCAAATATCTGCCCCAGGTTAAGATGAGAATCCTCCCCAGGTTTAAATTGGTAGATAATTGCCGGGTGGCTGTATATAGTTGATTGTACACGCCGGGTAATAAAAAGGTTTTGCACCCAGCCGGAATGTATAACAGGAATTAAAAACGATAATATGGCGGCATTAACCAAATAAACACGGTTGAGCTGGAAAAATGTTTCCCGCTGCAACAGCAAAACATAAAATCCATAAAATAATACCAGGTAAAAATTTACCAGTATTAAATAATGCCACCAGGTCATATTTTAATTACTTGTCTTTAAACTTTTCTATCAGTTTCATGATTTCATCGGCTTCCTTCAGATCTATTTTCTCTTTCTTTACGAAATAGGAAAACATGTGCTTAACCGAATTATCGAAATAACCATTCATTAGCTTATCGGTAGCAAAACTTTGGTATTGCTCTTTACTGATGATGGGGTAGTATTCATGGCTTTTACCATGCGCAGTATGGGCAACAAAGCCCTTTGTTTCCAGTATCCTAATTATGGTTGATACTGTGTTGTAAGCCGGTTTAGGTTCAGGCAGGGGTACCATAACATCTTTCACAAATCCTTTTTTCAATTGCCATAAAACCTGCATTAATTGTTCTTCGGCTCGTGTTAATTCTTTAATTTCCATTTTTTTAATTTTAGCAATAATATATAAATGTGACGGGCAGGTTGGCTTTTGTATAAGCTAAGTTATAATTTATAAACAACACTCGCAACTATTATATTAGTTGCGAGTAAAATTCTAATTCTATCCTAATGTGAAGTTTACAGGAACGGTGTACATAACCCTTACCGGCTTGCCCTTTTGAGTCCCCGGTTTCCATTTTGGTGATGAGCGGATGGCCCTTACGGCTTCTTCTTCCAGGCCATGACCAAATTTGCTTTTTGCTTTAATATCGGTTAACGATCCATCCTTTTCAACAACAAACGATACACCCACCCTGCCTTGTATTTTCTTCTCGCGTGCTTCGGCAGGGTATTTTACGGTTTTGACTAAAAATTTATAAAATTCGTTCATGCCGCCCTTATACATAGGCGGGTGATCAACATTGTTATAAACTTTATCCTGTTGCGGCGGGGTAACAGGATTGCCATTTGCTTTACCGGTATTTATTGCAGATGAAAATAATAGAATTAATAATGTAGAAAATATAGCCCTGCTAAGAGCCATAATTTGTGGTTTGTTTGTTAGTTTCATATTGAGGTTTTTTAATTATTGGTTTATTTAATATTTAAGTCAAAATTTACCGGAACGGTATAAAAAACACGCACGGGCCGCCCGTTTTGTATGCCCGGTTTCCATTTTGGCGACTGGCTTACCACCCTTACCGCTTCTTCACCCAAGCTGGGCGATATAGCTCTTGGCGCTTTAACATCCGAAAGTGAGCCATCTGTTTCTACTACGAAGCTTACAGCTACACGTCCCTGTATGTTATCCCTGCGGGCATCGGCAGGGTATTTAATATTTTCAGTTAAAAAGGCATAAAATTTTTGCATCCCTCCCGGAAACTCGGGTTCCTTCTCAACCCGGTCATAAAGCATATTTGCGGTAGGCGTTGGTGTCACATCACTACTTAGCGTGAAATTTACCGGAACGGTGTACATTACCCTGACAGGCCTGCCATTTTGCGTTCCGGGGTTCCATTTTGGCGATAAACGAACGGCTCTGATAGCTTCTTCGCCTATACTGGGCAGCGGACTCCTGGCTACATTGATATTTGTTAGGGAGCCATCCCTTTCAACTATAAAAGTAACACCAACGCGCCCCTGGACATTGCTTTCGCGCGCATCTGCGGGATATTTTACGGTTTGCTGTAAAAATTTATAAAACTGCTGCATCCCGCCCGGGAATTCGGGTTCCTTCTCTACATTATCATAAACTTTGTTTTCTGCATCTGTCTCAACCGGTTGGGTTGAATTGCCGGCAGATGCAGTACTATCTGGAATATCAACCGGCACTTCGTCTTTTAAGGTTTCAGTTGTTTTTGGCGGATCAATTGTAACCGAATTAATAACCGAAGTTGCCGGCTCCTTAAATATCTTATTGGCTTTTGTATGGATAGCCGTAATTGCCTTGCTGTTATTTATGGTGGCCGATGATAAAATAAGCATCAACCCAAACAACGGCGCCGATAAAATATATTTGAACAGCACAATACGCTGCGACCTGTTTTTCTGGATCATCATAATGCGCTGCTTTAACAGGCTATGGGTATAAAACGGGTTCACCAACTGGTGCGAGGGCGTACCAAAGGTTTGGCTTAATAGTAGCAGTGCATATTCTTTTTTATCAACCCAAACCTGTATGGCCTGGCGGTCGGCAATAAACTCGTGGATGTGTTTGATGGCGAAGCGATATAAATACACTATGGGATTAAACCAGTTAATAATCATCACCGCTTCAATCAGCAATACATCAACCGAGTGCCATTGCCGGGCGTGTACCTGCTCGTGGGCCATTATCGCGTCATCTTTAACCATATTTTCGCCCATGCTTATTTTTTTGAAGAACGAATAAGCAGCTGTGGACGGCGTTGGGGCATTAATCATTTTATTGATCCGTACCAACTGCAAAATAAAACGGATGGTTAAAACCGCTATGCCTGCAACGTACAACCAGCTAAGCGCCTGCCCAATGGTGAGCGGGTTACTTTCCACAGGTTTATAAGCATAAAAATTTAGCGCGCCGCCATAAATGCGGTAACGCACCTGCTCGGTAATAAACAGGTTTTTTACCCAGTCTGATTGTATCAGCGGGATAAAAAACGATAGGAGGGATGCAGCCACCAAATAAACCCTGTTAAGCTGGAAGTAAGTTTCCTTGCGCAGTAACAGAGTATAAAAGCCATAAAATAAAATTAGGTAAATGTTTACCAACAATAAATAATGCCACCAGTTCATATATATCTTTAATTTATGTTAATTATTGTTTTTTGCTAATGTGTATTCTCCGCTAAAATCGGTTGGTTCTTCCATATCCTGGTCTTTCATTCTTGGTTCGGTACCGGGAGGGTTAAACGACCAGGTATTACCCGGCCTTCCATCCTCACCACGGGCATTTACAGTAATGTTATAATGAAATTTTTGAGTATTACCGGCAGGCAGGTTAAGATATTTTATCGGAATAGCCAACTCGTAAGTTAATTCTCTTTTTTCGTCAAATTGCGTCATTGCTTTAATATTATCGTGATTAATCATCGTAATATATTTAAAACTATGATTACGCAAGGGCAACGTGCGGAAATATGGGGTCGTTGGATTAATACCTGGTATAGTATCAATAATTGCGCTTATTCCTGAAATTTTAATTTCTTTCAGGTTTTCAAGTAGTTCTTTATTAGCCTTTGCCATTGAACTTGCCCTGTTTGCCTGGGCGGTGGCATTTAATGATTGGGTCAGGTCCTCGCGATCATCGCTATGTGTTGCTCCGGTTAGTGATTTCCCTGCCGAAACTAATGTACCTTTACCAATAGGCAATGGCAACAGCGGGAACAAAATAACTACATTTTTCTTATCATCTTTTTTGCCCGAATTATTTGCTGTGAAGCTAATGCCCCCTTCAATGATTTTTTCTATACTACGCGAATTACTTGCGTGTATAAGTACATACAAGTTATCATCATCGTTTGCTATGGTATAAAAAACCTCTATGTTTTTATTGTAAGCCTGGTATTGGTTATTCCATTCGGTTGCTTGTCCGTCAATTTTAATATCGGCAGGTGCACGCAGGCTGGTTGTTTGTACATTGGGCAGTTTTTGCGCGTTGGCGATAATGACGACAAAGAAATATAGGGAGGCAAGCGTTAATTTTTTCATTTTTAGTTTTTTGCTAAAGTATATTCTCCCCAAAAATCAGTCGGTACAGCCATCTGTGCCATCTTTTCATTCATTTTGGCAACTATAGGCGGTGCTTGCTGCCCGGGCAACACTTCGAACATTATTATATTTTGCTTTCGGCCATTAATCATTAGATGATAAGTGAATTTTGATACTTCACCGATTAACACCTCAAGGTATTTAAGCGGAACGGATAATTCATAAGTGTAATGTTTTTTCTTATCAAATAACCCGGCAACTTTAAAACCATCCTGGTTATATACAGAGATCAATTCATCTTGCCCGGCAACTCCTGCAAGTTTTATCCACTTAAAACTTTGCCCGAGTTTTTTATTATAGCCGGCTATCATGGTTTCGATTTCTTTTGCTGATAGATTGACCACGCTTCTGCCGGATAGTAAAAAACGAGGAGCCGCATCGCCTTCGGTTACAGGGTAGGTTATACTGATGCCTTTTTTGTCTTTTTTATTGCCGTATTTATTAATAGTTAATGTTATGCCACCGCCAATTATTTTGTTAATTACTTCGGGCTCGATGGCCTGTATTGTTAAATATAGATTATTATCGTCATTCGCTATTGTGTAAAACACTTCGGTGCTTTTGTTGTAGGCTTTAAACTCGTTATTCCATTCGGTTGGCTTGCCATCAATTTTAACATTGGCGGGGGCGTAGACACCTTCTTTTTGAACTATGGGAAGTTTTTGTGCGTAGACAGATGTCCATCCGCAAACAAGAAGAAGAAAAAAAATCTTTAAGCTGGTTTTCATTAAATTGGTTTATTACGAATTGCTAATTGATAAACCGAAGCTAAATAATAGTTTTTAAATTAACAACTATTAATTTAGTTTATTTTAAATTTAACTATTCGCAAATAATTTCGTTGATTTACCTTAACCAATTTATAACCAATGACCATAACCTTTCACGGGGCAGCCCGTAATGTTACCGGCAGTAAGCATTTAATAGAATTAGATAACGGAACCAGTGTTTTATTAGACTGCGGCATGTTCCAGGGAATGGGCGAACAAACCGAGGATTTGAACGACCATTTTGGCTTTAATCCCAAAAAGGTTGATTATATGATCCTATCACACGCGCATATTGACCATTGTGGGTTGATACCGCGATTGGTAGCGCAGGGCTTTAAAGGACCGATTTTCTGTACATCCGCCACAATGGACCTTGCGAGGATACTGTTGCAGGATTCGGCAAAAATTCAAATGTCGGATGTTGCTTACAGCAACAAGCATCGCGCTAAAAAAAGAATGCCGTTATTAACCGCGCTTTATACCGATGAAGAAGCGACTGCGGCGCTCGAATTGTTTAAGGTGGTTGAGTATCACCAGGAATACGCCGTAACCCCGCAGGTGAAGTTTCATTTTACCGATGCCGGGCATATTTTGGGTAGCGCGGCCATACATTTAGATATAATTGAAAACGGTAAACATACCCATATCACTTTCAGCGGCGATGTGGGCCGTTATGGCGATATGCTGCTGAAAAGTCCGCAACGTTTCCCGCAGGCTGATTATATTTTGCTGGAATCGACTTATGGCGATTCGCTGCATAAAGGAATAGCGCCAATTGCGGATGAGTTGCTGGAGATAATTAAACAAACCTGCCTGGTAAAAAAGGGAAAGGTAATTATCCCGGCGTTTAGCGTTGGGCGCACACAGGAATTGCTGTATGCCTTAAACTCGCTTGAATTAAAAGGCGTATTACCGGATGTGCCTTTTTATGTTGATAGTCCGTTATCAGAAAAAGCCACATTAGTACTAAAAGAGCATCCGGAAGTATATAACAAAGCTGTTAGCCAGTTATTAAAAACAGACGCGGACCCTTTTAATTTTAAGGGTTTAAAGTTTATTGAGTCTACCGAAGAATCTATCGCTTTAAATGACGACCATACGCCATGTGTCATTATATCCTCATCAGGCATGGCCGAAGCGGGGCGGGTAAAGCATCATATTAAAAATAATATTAACTCCAATAAAACCACAATATTAATAGTAGGCTATTGTGAACCAAACTCGTTAGGCGGCAGATTGCTAAGAGGAGATAAGGAAGTATTTATATATGGTGAAAAGTACGAGGTTAAAGCCGAGGTGCAGTCCATTAAATCAATGAGCGCGCATGGCGATTATGAAGACCTGCTGCATTTTTTGGCTTGTCAAGACCCCGGGAAAATAAAGAAGCTATTTTTAGTGCATGGCGAATATGAAGTGCAACAGCATTTTAGTACTACTCTTAAAGGCAAAGGATTTTTAAACGTGGAGATTCCGGCGCAGCATAGCAGGTGGAAGCTTTCTTGATTTTTGATTTTATTGAATAGTGCATTAGTTCAAATAAAATGTGGAAAATATTCTTATATCCAAAGAAAAATTTCTACATTTGAATATGGCAAATAAAAAATCGAAGCATACCGACAAGCCTGCCTATATCCAGGCAGAGTCAAAACCGTATAAATTGGAAACAACCATAAGTATGCTTGCAGAGTTTGAGGTGAAATACAAGCCATTGTATAAGAATGATATCAGCTTGTTAAACCGCTCAAAAAAAGGGTTGGAGGCGAAGGCAGCGCTTGATTTTTTATTGCTTTCGGGTTTTACACAGGATGAGTTCCAGGAAACATTTAAAACCACAGTAAAAACCATTCAAAATCACGTTACTAAGGAGTTAACTTTAGATTCATCACTAAGTGAAAAACTGCTTAAATCATTCGCGCTGTTTGATAAGGGTGTTGAGCTATTTGGCTCGGCAAAGGCGTTTCATCAATGGTTGATGGCGCCTGCTTATGGCCTTGGGCATCAATTGCCATTTGATTTGATGGATACCATTACCGGTATACAACTGATAGAAGAAGAACTAATCAGGATAGAATACGGCAACCTCGCTTAATTATGCTGGTATACAGAATATGCCTCACTAAATATGCGGGGAGGCTAAACGCATCAGGAAGGGCTGCGAGATGGAACCCCAACGATGTTGAAATGATATACACCGCCTCGTCAAGATCATTAGCCTGCCTTGAAAACGTGGTACACCGCACCCAGGCAGAGTTGAACCTCATCTTCAGTATAATGACCATTGATTGCCCGGAAAGCATCAAAATAAAAACTATACATGCACATAATTTGCCGGACGATTGGGCAGATTACAATGAGATGTATTACACCCAACATATTGGCGAACAATGGATACAAGACCAGCAACCAGCGATACTGCGAGTGCCGTCATCAATAGTAGAAGGAGAAACCAATTACCTGTTAAATCCAAATCATCCCGATTTTAAGTTGATTAATATAATTAAAGCCGAGCCATTTAGATTTGATAAAAGGATAAAGCTATAGGGAATTTCGATTTCGGATTTATATAACAAATTGATTTAAACAAAAAAGGATGAAGTATATTTAAACTTCATCCTTTTTGTTTTAGGCCAACGGTAAGTACCCGGAACTATAAAAATTAATTATTTCCGGTTGTTGTAGCCGGTCGTGCTGCAGCTCCTGCGCCCCTGGTGCCTCCGCCTGCTCTTGGTGCAGGAAGTGGTTTACGCGGTATCATTTCGTCACGTTGAGCCGTATTGTAAACAAACGAGGCGACAATAGTGGCCATTTGTTTCATGTCATCCGGGTTGATCTTATCATAAGTGTCCTGGTTACTATGGTGTGTGCGCGCCATATAATCCATTGGGTCCTGTATAAACTGGAAACCCGGTATGCCAATTGCATCCAATGCCGCGTGGTCTGTACTGGCAGTGTTAGCAATAGTAACGGTTGTAGCGCCCAGGTCTTTAAATGGTGCAAGCCACTGTTGGAATATTGGGCCTGCGGCAGCATTCTGCTGCAAGAAAATCCCACGGATCTTTCCGGTTCCATTATCAATGTTATAATAAGCAGAAACCTTTGATTGCTCCGGTTTTAACGTCATTGTAGCGATATCGCCAAAATGGTTCGCTACATATCCTCTTGAGCCAAGCTCACCTTCCTCTTCTGCACTCCACAAAGCAATGCGGATGGTGCGGCGTGGGTGGAACCCTATACGCGATAATATACGCATAGCTTCCAGCATAACAGCGCTGCCCGATGCGTTATCTGTACCGCCTGTTGCGGCATGCCATGAATCAAAGTGCCCGCCTAACATTACCAATTGATCTTTCAAGTTAGGGTCTGTGCCCGGAATTTCGCCAACAACATTATAGCCTTCTAAATCCTTTGTAAAAAATTCGGTTTTGATATCGGCTTCTAAAGTTACCGGAATACCAGCCTTAACTAAACGAAGTATACGTTGGTAATCCTCTGAACTTGTTTCCAATGACGGAGAAACCATGTGAGCGGTGTCTGCGTGCGACGCGCCATTTGTTGTGAACACAGTACCGTCTGTACCGCGGGCTTGCGCAAGTATCAGGCCTACGCCCTCGTCAAGCTCAAACTGTGCTAAGGTATTTGGATTAACACCACGTCCACCAAAGCCACTGCGGCCTCCGCGCGCACCACCACCGCCTCCGCCAGCACCTCGGCCGCCACCGCCAGCAGCCGGGGCCGGCACTGAGCCTGGTATAGGTCCTGTAAGGCCCGGTGCACCACCGGCGAGGCCTTGCGCAGGAGTAGCGTTAGCGAACATAGCCATTTGTGCATCGGTAAAACGACCTGGAGGGGCTTCAAAATTCTGCTCTTTTGGTGCTGCCGCATCAGTTATAATTATTTTGCCTTTTAACTTGCCTTTATATTTTGCAAGATCAGTTATGGTATCTACTTTAAAGTAAACCACTTCACCTTTTATGGCTCCATTGGTGCCGGGTGTCCATGCTTTTGGTATGCCAATAAGTGCATGATAGTAGGGCACAGTCATTGCTACATAGTTTTTTTGAATTTCCCAGCCTTTACCAAATTTACCCCAGTCTTCGCGCTTAACATTCACCATGCACCAGGTCTTTAACTGATCAACAGCCCAATCCTGTGCGCGTTTTAAACCGGGCGAACCAGATAAACGTGGTCCCGAAACATCGGTTAAATGAAAAGCGATGTCCATTACCTGTGAGTGATTCATACCTTCTTCCCTTATCCTCGCGGTCATGGTAGGGTCGGGTGTGTCCTGGGCAAGTGCTGTGCCCATTGTGGCCGCCATCAGCAGGCCTGTGTACAATAATTTTATTTTCATGTTAGTTATGTATTAAAGTATATTTCAACTACATTCTTTTTTTATGGATATTATGCGCTATGATTAATTCCTGTTAGGAGCGCCTGCTGCAGGTAACTCTTTGCGTGGCATCATTTCATCGCGCTGCGAAGTTTTGTAAACCAACCATGCGGTTACAGTTGCAGCCTGCATCAAATCGGCAGGGATCATTTTATCATACGTATCCTGGTTGCTATGGTGCGTACGGGCGTTATAGTCAATAGGATCTTGTATAAATTCGAAGCCCGGCAAACCAACTGCGTCAAAAGCTACGTGATCTGTACTGCCTGTATTGCGCGGAGTAACAGTACCTGCGCCCAAATCTTTAACGGGGTTAAGCCATTCCTGGAATATTGGCATAATTGCGGTGTTGCTTTGCGCATATACGCCGCGAATTTTGCCGGTACCATTATCCAAATTATAATAAGCCGATAGCAATGCATGCTCCGGTTTAAGTACCATATCCTTCGGATCGGCAAAATGGTTTGCCACATACCCTTTTGACCCAAATTCGCCCTGCTCTTCCGAACTCCAAAGGGCTATCCTGATTGTACGACGTGGTTTAAAGCCAATTCTTGAAAGGATGCGCATAGTTTCAAGCATTACAGCGCTGCCTGCGGCATTATCCGTGCCGCCCGTTGCGCCATGCCATGAATCCAGGTGACCACCGATCATCACTAATTGTGCTTTTAATTTAGGATCGGTACCGGGTATTTCGCCTACAACATCGTAACCATCCAGGTCTTTGGTAAAGAACTCTGTTTTTATATCAGCTTCCATAGTTACCGGTATACCGGCTTTAACCAGGCGTAAAATACGCTGATAATCTTCGCTGCTGGTTTCTAATGTTGGCGAAACCGCATGGGCGGTATCGGCGTATGAAGCGCCATTGGTAGTAAATACGGTGCCATCAGTACCACGGGCCTGGCTTAAGACTAAACCGGCACCTTCTTCTACTTCAAATTTGGTTAATATGGCTGGAGATACACCTGCCGCGCCACCTCTGCCACGACCGCCTGCACCACCACGGCCACCTCTGCCACCACCGGCTGCTTGCGGAAGTGTCATAGCAAGTAATGTGCTATCGGCATCGCGTAATGCTTCAGGCCTGGTAAAGTTTTGTTCTGCAGGCGCGTTGGCTTGTGTTATTACAATTTTACCTTTTAGTTTGCCCTTATATTTTTCAAGATCGGTGATGGTATCAGCTTTCAAAAAAACCACATCGCCTTTTATTAATCCATTGGTGCTTGGTGTCCACGCCTTTGGGATTGCTATAATAGCATGGTAATAAGGTACGGTCATAGCGGCATAATTTTTCTGAACTTCCCAGCCTTTACCAAATTTGCCCCACGATTCGCGTTTGGCGTTAACCATTCCCCAGGTTTTTAAAGTGTTTACGGCCCAATCTTGCGCACGTTTTAATCCCGGCGAACCAGCTAAGCGCGGTCCTGAAATGTCTGTCAGATGGAAAGCAATATCCATTACCTGCGATTTGTTTAGTCCCTCATCCCTTATTCTTTGAAGCATAACTTCATCAGACACCTGTTGGGAGAAAGCGGTGCCCATAGTACCTGCAATTAGCAGGCTTGTATAAAATAGTTTTAGTTTCATGATCAGTTAGTTTATTATAATTTTTTAATCGTTCAAACTTTTTTATCTGCCTCTTGCCGGGCGTGGTGCAGGTAATGGTTTACGTGGCAACATTTCATCGCGCTGCGCGGTGTTGTAAACAAACGAGGCAACTATGGTGGCCATTTGCATCATATCAGCCGGGATAATTTTATCATAAGTATCCTGGTTGGTATGCCATGTACGTGCAAAGTAATCAATATCGTCCTGTATAAACTGGAAACCCGGTATGCCTACATTGTCAAACGACTCATGGTCGGTACTACTGGTATTGCGGATAGTAACAGTTGTAGCTCCCAGGTCATGGAATGGTTGCAGCCATTGTGCGAAGATGGGGCCTGCTTTTTCATTACTCTGCTGATAGATACCACGGATCTTCCCGGTGCCATTATCAATGTTATAATAAGCCGAAACTTTGTCATGTTCAGGTTTAAGAACCATATCACGAAGGTCGGCAAAGTGATTTTTAACATAACCGGCAGAACCCAAATCGCCTTCTTCCTCCGAGCTCCATAGTGCAATACGTATGGTGCGGCGTGGTTTTGCACCCACGGCTTTAAGAATACGAACCGCTTCCATCATTACGGCACTGCCTGCGGCATTATCTGTACCGCCGGTTGCACCATGCCATGAGTCGAGGTGAGCGCCCAGCATTACCAATTGTGGTTTTAAATTAGGGTCTGTTCCCGGTATTTCGCCTATTACGTTATAGCCGTCAAGGTCCTTATCGAAGAATTCTGTTTTGATGTCGGCTTCCATTTCTACTTTAACACCAGCTTTAACCAAACGTAAAATGCGCTGGTAATCTTCAACACTGGTTTCTAAGTTTGGCGAAACAGCATGTGCGGTGTCCGCATGTGATGCGCCATTGCTGGTAAATATAGTACCATCAACACTGCCACTTCTTGCTTGTGTTAATATAAGTGCCGCGTTTTCGTCCAGTTCAAACTGTGCTAAAGCAGCAGGTGTGATACGGTTACCACCGGCTGCGCCACCTCTGCGGCCACCCGGGCCACCGCCACCGGGAAAACCACGGCCGCCTCCCGGAGCAGGCGGCTGTGCTATTGAATCTAATTGATGATCGGTCCATCTAAAAGCTTCAGGAGTTTTGAAGTTTTGCTCTGCTGGCGGCCTTGCATCGGTTATAATAATTTTGCCTTTTAATTTGCCTTTGTATTTGGCCAGGTCAGACAAAGAATCGGCCTTCAAGTAAACCACTTCGGTTTTTATCGGGCCGTTTGTACCGGGTGTCCATGCCTTTGGTATATCAATGATGGCATGATAATAAGGAGCAGTCATGGCGATATAGTTCTTTTGAACTTCCCAGCCTTTACCAAATTTACCCCACGATTCGCGGGCGGTATTAACCAGGCCCCAGCTTTTTAGGGTGCTAACTGCCCAGTCTTGTGCGCGCTTTAAACCCGGCGAGCCGGCTAAACGCGGACCCGAAGCATCAGTTAAATGAAAGGCAATATCCATTACCTGCGAATGTTTTAATCCTTCTTCGCGGATTTTTGCGGTCATTACAGGGTCTGGGGTGTCCTGGGCAAATGCCGTGCCCATTGTACCTGCCAAAAGCAGGCATGAATAAAGTAGTTTTATCTTCATGATTGTTTGTTAAGTGTGTATTTATTTTTAGAGCCAAGAATCAAGACAAGAGGTCGACAAAGGCAGTAAAGTAAAAATACTTTATCCTGGTTCTTGGCTCTTGGTTCTTGACTCTTCATCGGATATTGTTTGTAAAATATTATCTTCTTGCCGGTTGCGGCTTTGGTAATTCCTTACGTGGTATCATCGCATCGCGCTGCGAAGTATTGTAAACAAATGATGCAACAATAGTAGCAGCCTGTTTCAGGTCGGCTTCACTTAATTTGTCATAGGTATCCTGGTTGCTGTGGTGCGTACGGGTACCATAATCCATGGGGTCCTGAATAAACTGGAAGCCCGGTATGCCTACTGCGTCAAACGACTGATGATCGGTTCCGCCAGTGTTATTTATGGTAATTGTTGACGCGCCCAAATCCTTAAATGGTGCCAGCCATTGCTGGAATATTGACCCGGCGGCAGCATTGCCCTGTAAATATACACCGCGTATTTTACCGGTCCCGTTATCGAGGTTGTAATAGGCTGAAACTTTGGCTTGCTCGGGTTTAAGTATCATATCCGCCGGATCGGCAAAGTGATTTTTAACATATCCGCGCGAACCAAGTAACCCCTGCTCTTCCGAACTCCATAATGCGATACGAATAGTACGACGTGGTTTAAATCCAACTCTCGACAGTATACGCATTACCTCCAGCATTACGGCGCTGCCGGCAGCATTATCTGTGCCGCCTGTAGCGCTATGCCACGAGTCGAGATGACCGCCAACCATTACCAACTGATCCTTTAATTGCGGATCGGTACCCGGTATTTCACCCACCACATCATAGCCATTCAAATCACTTGCAAAAAACTCAGTTTTAATATCGGCTTCCATGGTAACTTTTTCCCCGGCTTTTACCAAACGTAAAATACGCTGATAGTCCTCCGAGCTGGTTTCCAATTCGGGAACAACGGCATGTGCAGTATCAGCGTAAGATGCGCCGTTAGTTGTAAATACGGTGCCATCAGTTCCGCGCGCCTGGCTTAAAGCCAAACTAACACCTTCATTAACTTCAAATTGTGCCAATGCAGCGCGTACAGCGGCGGCTCCGCGCGGCGCAGGACGACGTTGCGGCTGAGTGCCGGCACCCGCAGCAGGTGGTGTGGCCTTTGCCATAACATCCAGGTCTGCATCCGTGTAACGCGAAGCATCGGGTGTTTTAAAATTTTGTTCGGCGGGAGCCGTGGCATCAAATATTACAATTTTGCCTTTGAGCTTGCCTTTGTATTTATCCAAATCAATTATTGTATCCGCTTTTATATAAACTACATCGCTTTTTATTAAGCCGTTTGTGCCAGGTGTCCATGCTTTTGGTATGGCGACAATGGCATGGTAATAGGGCACTGTGACAGCGGCATAGTTTTTCTGAACTTCCCAACCTTTTCCAAATTTACCCCACGATTCGCGTTTGGCATTTACCATGCCCCACGTTTTTAACTCATTTACTGCCCAATCCTGCGCACGTTTTAGTGCAGGCGAACCGGCTAAACGCGGCCCTGCAGCATCTGTTAAATGAAATGCGATGTCCATTACCTGTGAATGGTTCATTCCTTCTTCACGAATTCTTTGGGTCATTACGGGGTCAGGGGTATCCTGAGCGAATACCGACCCTATCGTACCTGCAATAAGCAGGCATGAGCAGAGTAGTTTTATTTTCATAATCAGTAATTTTGTCAGCTGTAACAAACTTATTTATTTAAAACTGCAAAACAAAGAGTCAACGTAACAAAGTTGCTATACATGATAGTTATATTTGGTTTATATTTGTTATAATCATGCTCCAATACGCCATCCCCATTTTAGCATCGTTAAATGAAGATGAAACAATAAAATTTTATACCGAAAAATTGGGGTTTACCTTTCATTCCGGTTGGGATGGTTATCTAATATTTAGCCGCGATGGTATTAATGTGCATTTATGGCCGTGCACCAATGCCGAAATTGCAAAAAACACCGGCTGCTATGTTAATGTAACCGAGGTAGATAAATTATATGCCGAGTATAAACCATTAGGCATTATTCATCCGGTTGGCGGCGATTTACAAGAAATGCCGTGGGGAATGAAACAGTTTAGCATCCTCGATAATAATGGCAATATTATCCATTTTGGCGAGAATATGATCGGAAACGAAGAAGATTAATTGATCAATAATTTATAACCTCGTCCATGTACGTTGATGATCTCTACACTCGGGTCGTCTTTTAAATACTTACGTATCTTACTTAAAAATACATCCATACTGCGGCCGTTAAAATAGTTGTCATCGTGCCAGATATGCAGCAGGGCTTCCTCGCGTGTAAGTACTTCGTTTTTACGGATACAAAGCAGGCGAAGTAATTCGGCTTCTTTGGTGGATAGTTTTTGCTGTGTGCCGTTTATAGCAATAATTTGCGTGGTGTAATCAAACGCATATTTGCCTATCTGAAAACTTGATGGCGATTGCTCTTCCTTCTTTTCGGCATTATCAGTTCTTTTTAACAGGGCGTTTATCCGCAGCAATAATTCTTCTATCCTGAATGGTTTGGTTATATAATCATCGCCGCCAAGGTTGAATGCCTGCGTTTTATCCTCTATCATCGCCTTGGCCGTGGCAAAAATAATCGGAATGTGGGCATTAATCTTGCGGATATCCTTACCTAACGTAAAACCATCTTTTTTGGGCATCATTACGTCCAGTATTGCAAGGTCATAATTTTGTTTTGTGAAGCTTCGCAGACCTTCTTCACCATCTTTACATAATATCACCTCAAACTTGCCTTTTAGTTGCAGGTAATCCTGTAATAATAAACCCAGGTTAGGGTCATCTTCAACAAGTAATATTTTTTTCATAGGTGGTTTTTGTTGGGTCCGAAAGTCCGAAAGTCCGAAAGTCCGAAAGTCATTTCTTAAAGGTACTTTTCATTAATTACTTCCGGACTTTCGGACTTTCCGACTTCCGGACTTTTTTATGCCACTGAAAATTTTAATTCAAATTCCGATCCTTTATCTTTTTCAGACCGTACACCAATGGTGCCGTTAAGCCTTTTCACAATGGTGTTTACATAGCTAAGGCCCAATCCAAATCCTTTAACATCGTGCAAATTGCCGGTTGGTATACGATAAAACTGTTCGAATATTTTGGTTTGCTGGTCGCGGCTCATTCCGATGCCTTTGTCTGAGACGCGGATAATTACATGCCCGTTTTTATTTAAGGTGCTGATGGTAATTTCGGGCTGATCTTTACTGTATTTAATGGCATTGTCTACCAGGTTATATAACAGGTTTGAAAAATGCAGTTCGTCCGCTTTGATAATGGCATTTTGAGCATCCAGGTGAAGATTAATAACCGCATTGCTTTTTTTAAATTTCAACTCCATGCTGTCAACCACAAGGGCAACCATTTCGTTAATATCAAGCGGTTTTTTGTCAAGTTTAAAGTCGTTATTATCAATACGGGCAATGTTCAATACGCGCTCTATATGGCTGCCAAGGCGGGCATTCTCTTCATAAATAATATTTGCCAGGCGTGTTATGCGGCTTTTATCTTCGGTGAGCTCATTATCCCGTAGTGCATCGCTGGCTATCATGATGGTTGACACAGGAGTTTTAAACTCATGTGTCATGTTATTGATAAAATCGGTTTTCATTTGGGATACCTTTTTTTGCCTGATGATGGCAAACAAAATATACCCAAAACAAAATATCAGCACAAATAACAACCCGGCAGTAGTGCCCATAGATGCCGTCATGGTGCTTAATATGTGCGCGTTTTTTTTCGGAAAGAATATCTTTAGTGACCCAGGGTCGTTTAAAACTTCTTTAGGAAAAATTGGATACTGATAAGTGTCTTCAGGTAAAAATATAGGCTGACCGTCTGCTGTATTTATCGCCTTTGTAAATATAACCGAGTCGGCATTGGCTGTCGATACCTCATAGTTATAGTCTATCATAATACCTTGTTTAACCAACTCTAAACGAAGTAATGAATCTATTTCAATAGAGTTTACCCGGTTTTTTAACGGCTCATTAGATCTTTGCAATTCGTCGGATAAACTTTTTATTACATTTGAATTGCCGGTACCCAGGTTATGCATAGAATCCTGAATCATCGCTTCGACCTTGCGCATCTGTTTTAATTTTTGCAGACGTGCTTGTTGTGCCCGCCATTGCGGATTGATATGTACCGTGGGAATAATTTGAGCTCCAAATTGCGGATCGGTATAAACTAAGCGTACGGTATCGTATTTATGCAGTTTTTGATGAATGGGTGGTGCTTTTATAACACGGGCAGCTAACGGGCGAACACGGTCATTGCCAAATTCATCTGTAAACTGTTCAACCTGAAACTGAACTACCGTGCCTGATAATTCATCATCCAATTTTTGGTCATACATCATTTTTTGCAGGCTATCCCGCAATAAAGCAATCCTCCTATCATGGGCGCTTTGATTTTTACCTGTTTTTTTCGTGGAG